>CENJ01169473.1_pt1 | contig 24441 bp, 27 predicted proteins | sample 356161 | NCBI WGS metagenome assembly CENJ01 (sample SAMEA2619531, study PRJEB7988) | marine metagenome | biome: marine biome (ENVO:00000447); feature: surface water layer (ENVO:00002042); material: "saline water (ENVO:00002010), including plankton (ENVO:xxxxxxxx)" | depth 5 m
ACACAAGGATTTTCAGTCCTTTGCTCTACCAACTGAGCTATCTGGGCCTAAATTGAACAATGGATTATAGGCAAGTTTATAAATATTGTCATCAAGTTAAAATAACTACGATCGAACTCTTTCATTACTGGGATCATATAAAGACCCCTTACCAACAATTTGAACAGTTATTGGATAAATTCCATCACCATCTTCGTTGAAGTATTCAATAAGTAGTTGTTTACCTTGAATTGCTAGTTCTCTTGGTAAATAACCCATGGCAACAAATTTTTTAATAGAAGGGCAGTAGGACATACCTGTTGTGTAAGATCTTCGTCCTTTGCTATCGATAGGGACCTCCCCAGTTGCAGGATCAATAATTGGACAGATACCTACAGGATATCTTGTACTACCTGATACATTTAGATCATCTAATACCATGGTGCATAGAATGGCACACGGATCCTCTTCACGATGAGACAAATGAGCAGCTTTGCCGTGAAAATCTGCTTCTTTTACCAGTGGTCTTTGTATCGCTGCTTCAATTGAGTTGTATTCTGTCTCAAGTTCAGCTCCCTGAAGTCTGAAGCTTTTTTCAAGTCGCCTACTATTTGCATATGTTTCGATACCAACTGGCACCACTCCAACCTCAAGAAGTGAATCATATAGAGCCAAACCATCTTCTTTATCGTTATCGAAGTAAATTTCCCATCCACATTCTCCAACATATGAAATTCTTGCTGCCCAAACATCAACTTTTTTGCCACCAGATAAGTTAAGGGTTAAGTTTTTTGCCGTGGCAAAAGGAAAATTTTGTATATCAATTTGATTTGGATCTACAAAATTACCTAAAGCATTAACAGCTTTTGGCCCCCATAATCCTATAGTCGCAATGTCATGAGTTCTAATATCTATGTCTGCATTAAATCCACTATCATCTCTATAATTACGTAGAGTAACCCAATCACGATTTCCATCAGCACCACCAGTTACGACTCTGTAACTATCAGACCCAAGACGTGAAATTGTAAGGTCGGCATGAACTCCACCATCTTCATCTAAAAAGTTTGTATAAGTTACTTTACCCTCAGGAGTATTGCCCCCAACTTTGGCAACTGATAGATATTCCAACATACGTTCGGCATCTGGTCCTTTGATGTCTATGATAGGGAAGTGAGACAAGTTGATCATACCAACTGAATCACTCATAGCTAAATGCTCGGCATTAGCTATATCATATGGTACATGACGAGTATCCCATTCATTTTCTCTTAATGGCACCTCTTTAAAATACTGTTTAATTTTGTCTCTATTAGATGTATATGCAAGAGCTCGCTCCCAACCAGCAACTTCATTTTCGAAATGACCACCAAGTTCTTTTTCTCTTTCATAGAAGGGACTTACAAACATTTCTCTTTGAGTAACATATGGCTCTCTTGGATGAACAGCAGGCGTATAAATAGTTTGAGAATTTTCATATGCTCTTGTTTTTACAAATTCTTTTTCTTTTTGATGTGGATAAAACCTTGATATGTCAAAAGAGTGCATATCTACTTGGGTTTTACCATTAACCATCGCTTCAGCACATAATCTGGCACAACCCGGTCCATCTTTAACCCAAACAGCTTCACATAACCAAAACCCTCTAACCTCTGGACTTTCACCTATTAAAGAACCTGCATCAGCTGTTACAGATAAAAGCCCATTAAATGAACTTTTTTCATCCCATCCTAATTCACTGAGAATTGGTGTTGTTTCAAATGCTTTTTCTAAAGGCTCAGCAATTTCTTCTAACTCTAAATATCTCATTGAATCAGATAACATTGTCTTGTCAGGATTTCCTATATCTTTAGGATCAACCAACCTAGGATTTTTGTCTTCATAAAAACCCCATTCGAGCATACCACCATGTAATTTTCCAGTATCCCTAACATAGGCTGAATTGCCTTGGTCTCTTAGCAGAGGATAGACTAATAATTCATTTGTTTCTTGAATATCTTCATATGGCCCGAAAAATAAAAGTGGATGTTCTAGAGGCATTAAAGGAACGCTAACACCTACCATATCACCCATTAAAGGTCCCCAAATTCCTGAGGCAATAACAACTTTATTAGTTTTGATTATTCCTTTGTCAGTTTTGACTGCAACAATTTTACCGTTTTCTGTTTCAAATCCAGTTGCAGGAGTGTTAGTAAAAGTTTTCAATGACCCTTTTTCTTTAGCACTCTCAACTGCAAAATTCACAACCTCTTGTGACCGAGGAACTACAAGGCCTGCATCAGGATCCCACATAGCTCCCCGTAAAGACTCTTCCTCAAGTAATGGAAATTTTTCAACTGCCTCAGCTGCAGATATTAATTTTACATTTGTACCAAATGCTTTACCTGATGCAACTTTTCGTTTAAGTTCTTCCCATCGCTCATCGTCATTTTTTCGGCAGATTTCAAGGCCGCCTTTTTTTAAAAAGAATCCATTATCTTCGTAAAATTTTCTACTGAATGCAGTTGTCCAACAACCTAATTTGTCATGTGTTGTGTTATACACAAAATCTGATGCATGAGCGGTAGATGCAATATCAGATGGAATAATGGTTGATTTCTCAAGTCCAACAATGTTTTCTTGCCCAAGTTCTGCTAACCAATAGGCCAACATAGATCCAACGATTCCTCCTACACCAACGATAATAACTTCAGCTTCAGATGGAAATTTTGAATTAGAATTATTGTTCATAGAATTTGCCCATACCTAATGTAAGAAAATTAAACTCTATTTTATTTACTTTGTAAATCAAAAATTTTGTACGTTTTTTATAGAGAAAATTATTACTCAAGTGCCTTAAATCCGGCTGCACTTTCATAGTCTTCATTATTAAAAAATTTATTCATTTGATCTTGCAGCCATTCCCTATTTTTAGGCTCTGACATATCTAAATGCTTTTCATTTATAAGGGTAGTTTGATGAGATTTCCACATTTCCCATGCTTCTGCTGAAATAGAGTTCATTAATTCGATCCCTTTTGGTCCAGGAATCGGCGGAGCATTTAAACTTGGTAACTCTTTATTTAACTTCTTACAAAGTATTTTTTTAGACATAGTTTTCTATTATAGACTTTATAGGTTTTGGGAGGCCAAATTCATTAATTTCTTCTTTATTAATCCATTGATGTTCTAGATTTGTTTGAATTTTAAAAGGTTTATCATAATCAAATATTTCAACCGATATATTGAGATCAATATGAGATAGGGAATGATTAAAATTCTGAATCTCACTTTTGATAGGTTGTTTAAATAGATTTCGCCTTCCTCTATATTGATTATCATATGGAATCCATAAACTTTCCCAAAAACTTTTTTCATTTCTTCTAAATAATAAAAAAGATTGATTTGAATGGGCAAGTGTAAAGTTTATTTTTTTTGTTAATTTTTGTTTTTTATTCTTTTTAATAACATTAAATTCCCTAAATGCATTTTTACAGGAGAGTTTTAAGGGACAATCTGTGCACATAGGAGATCTTATGTGACAAACAGTTGCACCCAAATCCATTATTCCTTGAGTGTATTCAAAAATATCATTGTTTGGAGTATAAGATTCTGATAACAACCAGAGTGATTTTAAAGCTCCTTTACTTTGAATATTTATATTGTCGAACCTTGAGATAACTCTCTTCACATTTGCATCTAGAATTGGATATGATTTTTCATAGGCAATTGACATAATTGCACCTGCAGTAGATCTCCCAATACCTGGTAGAAGTATTAATTCTTCAAAATTTTTAGGAAATATATTTTTATAATTATTTTTTATAATTTCTTTAGTTTTAAAAATATTTTTTGCCCTTCGATAAAAGCCCAAGCCCGACCAAAGAGCTAGAATATCATCCTCTGATGCAACAGAAATTGATTTTAAATTAGGATATTTTTTAATAAATTTTTTAAAAAAAGGAATAACAGTTTTTACTTGAGTTTGTTGAAGCATTATTTCAGATATCCAAATTCTATAGGGAGAAATATTTTTTCTCCAAGGTAAATTAGCCCTGCCAGAGCTCAAATACCAGTTACTTACGCTGTCAGAAAAATCTGTATTATTTATATCTAAATTATTCAATTAAGTTTTTTTTATTTAATATTTCTCCATCATCATCAAAAAGATAATGAATTGGAGATCCAGTAGGTATCTCCAATTTAACAATTTCCTCAGAGGATAATTTATCCAAATATTTAATTAGTGATCTTAAAGAATTACCATGGGCAGAAACTATAATATTTTCTCCTTTTAATATTAATGGGAAAATCTCATTTAGAAAGTAGGGCATAACTCTTTCTCCAGTTTCTTTTAACGATTCTCCCCCAGGAGGGCCTACAGTATATGATCTTCTCCAAATTTGAACCTGATCTTCTCCCCATTTATTTCTGCATTCATCTTTATTCAAACCTTGAAGATCTCCATAATATCTCTCATTTAATGCTTTATTTTTTATTATTTTGACATTCTCTTGATTAACATTCTCTAAAATTATTGATCCAGTTAGTTGAGCTCTTACTAGGGCCGATGTAAATAAGTAATTAAATTTTATTTCTAAATCGTTTATTAATATTCCAGCAAGTTTTGCTTCTTCTCGTCCCTGTTGAGTTAGCCCAGGATTTTCCCAACCAGTAAATATATTCTTTTGATTCCACTCGCTTTGACCATGCCGCACTAAAATTAAATTTTTATTTTTCATTAATATTTTTTGGTTAATCTATATCATTTTAATAGATAATAGACGTATGGAAATATTTAATTTTTTAATTGAGCATTATTACCTATCTTTACCTTTAATTGTACTGATAATACTTTTCTTGATTTCAAACGCTAGAAAGGGCGGAAAGAAAATATCTTGCCAACACTTAATCAGTCTTTCTAATAATGATTCTGCTTTAGTTGTTGATTTAAGAGATTCTGATACTTTTAATTCTGGTCATATAACCTCATCAATCAACATTCCTATAAAAGATATATCAAGAAGATCAAATGAGTTAGTACATTTAGATAAATCCATCGTTTTAGTTTGTGAAACAGGTGGAGTATCTTCAAATGCTGGCGAAACTCTCAAAAAAGAAGGAATTGAAAAAATTTTTATATTAAAAGGTGGTATTAATGAATGGAGAATGAGTAACTTGCCTTTAGTTTAAATACCAAGCTCTTTCATTTTCTTAGTAAGAGTATTTCTACCCCAACCCAATATCTGAGCTGCATCATTTTTTTTACCGTTTGATCTTTCAAGCGCAGTTTTTATAAGCATTTTTTCAATTTTTGTTATGGCTATTTCAGAAAGACCAGAATTAATATTCATTGATACATTTTTAAGCCAATTCTGCATTCCATCCTCCCAAGAAGATGAAGGAATGTCTGTAAACTCATATTCTTTTACTTCACTTGGAAGATCTTGAGACTTTATATTTTGAGACGGAGACATTAATGTCAGCCAATAACAAACATTTTCAAGCTGCCTAACATTTCCAGGCCAATCAAACTTTTCGAGTAGCTTCATTGCTTCATCTGAAATTACTCTAAGGTCCTCATCAAGTGCATCTGAATAGTTTTTGAGAAAGTACCTAGAGAGTTCTTTTATATCATCCTTTCTGTCACGCAAGGGAGGAACCTCTATTTTTATTACATTTAGTCTATAAAAAAGATCTTCTCTAAAGTTTTTTTGTGAAACAAGATTATTTAAATTCTGATGAGTAGCTGCAATAATTCTAACATCAACCTTAATTGGTTTATCACCACCGACCCTGTAAAACTCTTTATTTGAAAGAACTCGAAGAAGTCGAGTTTGCGAATCCATTGGCATATCTCCAATTTCATCAAGAAACAGAGTTCCTCCGTTTGCTTGTTCAAATCTACCAATTCTTTTTTCAACAGCTCCAGTAAATGAACCTTTTTCGTGACCAAAAAGCTCTGACTCGACAAGTTCTTTTGGAATATCAGCCATATTAAGAGCTATAAATGGCATATCATTTCTAGGACTATTTTTATGAAGCGATTTTGCTATTAGTTCTTTGCCAGTTCCAGACTCTCCTTGAATTAAGACGGTAGCAATGGTGCTTGATAGTTTTCCAATGGCTCTAAAGACATTTTGCATTGCTTGTGATTCACCAATAATATCTAGTTTAGTTTCTTTTTTAAGCCCTTTAGTTTTAGGTTTATCTTCTAATGCTCTTTCTACAATTTCTGTTGCCTCTTCAAGATCAAATGGCTTAGGAAGATACTCAAACGCACCACCTCCAAATGACTCAACAGCAGCTTGCATATCTGCAAAAGCAGTCATAATGACCACAGGAATATTTTCATAATTTGTATTTATGTGCTTCATAAGGTCAAAACCAAGCATTCCTGGCATTTGAACATCAGTAATAATTAGGTCTGGTTGGTCACTTTCAAGATTTTTTATTAAGTCTTCTCCATTAGGAAAACTTTGAGTTTTGAATCCGGAGCTTGAAAGGCTTTCTTCAAGAACCAATCTAATTGCTTCATCATCGTCTGCAATCCATACACTATGCAATTTGAGACTCCTTATTATTTAATTTAAGAGGGATTTGGATAGAAAAAACTGTACTTCCAGGATTAGAGGAAAAAATGATACCTCCACCATGAATTCTTATGATATCTTGAGCAATTGTTAAGCCAAGACCTGAGCCTTGGTCTTTAACTGATACCATTGGGAAGAAAACTTGGTCCTGAAGTTCATTTGGTATGCCTGGGCCATTATCTTTAATTTCAATAGAGCATACTGTGGGATGTATTGTTCCATTAATTGGCTTACCAAATTGAATTCTGGATTTGATTGTTATCGAAGCGTTCTCAGTATTTTCAACAGCTTGTTGTGCATTTTTTACTATATTTAAAATTGCTTGAATAAATAAATTCTCGTCACCATTTATTTCGGGGATGCTTGGATCATAATCTCTAATCAGTTCAACCTTATTATCATCTGCATCAGCTAGTGCATAGACTTGTTCAAGAGCAGAATGAATATTAAATAGAGCAAGATTAGGTTTTGATGGCGGTGTTAAAATCTTCGTGACAATATCATTTAATCTATCCGTTTCATTAATAATTATTTTAAGAAATTTTGTAGAAAAATCATCTTGTAGTTTTTTACTAAGAATTTGAGCACTGCCTTTTATACCAGATAAAGGATTTTTAACTTCATGGGCAAGAGTTCTTGCTAGGTTTGCAGCTATTTTTTGAATAGAAAAAGTTTTTGATGAATCAACCATTTTGTTGAGGTTATCAACGCACAGAATTTCAACGATTAAGCACTCATAAGAATTACTCCATCTAACTGTTAAATCAATCTCTCTTTTTTCTAGTTTTGAATTAATAAGTTCAAAATCTCTCTTGGTCTGTGAAAGATTTTTTCTGATAGCACTTTTAAAAAGGCTTACAAGTGATGAGTTAGTGACTTCAGATAATTGGTTTGTAATCAAATTATTTTTATCATCAATAACCCAACCTTTATTGAGCGCAGAATAATTTAACCAAACTATTTTTAGATCTTCATTAAGTATAATAATTTCAGAAGTGAGCTGATTTAAAAAAGATAATTCTGTTTTATTAATTGCCATTTAAGTTATAACTGCCCTGTTTGTTGCAGGGCAGATTTAGCAGATAAAGCTATTAACTTAGCGTACCAACTATATGAGCTAAAATTTTATATGGATCTGCATTAGATGCTGGTCTTCTGTCTTCAAGATAACCATTCCAGTTATGTTCAACTGTGTAAACAGGTATCCTTATACTGGCACCTCTATCACTAACGCCATATGAAAACTCAGTTATTTTTTGTGTTTCATGCAAACCAGTTAACCTCATGTCGTTGTCCGAACCATAGGCTGCTATTCCAGCATCATGAACTTCGCCAAGTTTGTCACACATAGAACTAAATAACTCTTCTGAGCCAGCTGTTCTCATTGCTTCATTTGAAAAATTTGTGTGCATTCCTGACCCGTTCCAGTCACCAGTTTTAGGTTTTGGATGAATATTTACGCCAACTCCATACTCTTCAGCGATCTTATAGAGTAAATAACGGCTGACCCATAGGTCATCAGCAGCTTTTATTCCTTTTCCAAAACATTGATATTCCCATTGGCCAAGTGCAACCTCTGCATTAGTTCCTGTTAGAGTAATTCCAAGATCTAAACATGCTTGAAGATGTGCATCAGAAATTTCTCTTCCAACAACATTACTTGCACCAACTCCACAGTAATATTCACCTTGCTCTCTCGGTTCACCATCTTCCCATCCTAATGGTTCTCCAGTTTGAGGATCAGTGAAAAAGAATTCTTGTTCAAAACCAAACCACCACTCATCAGAAACAACATCTGCAGCTGCAGCTCTAAAGTTAGATGGATGAGTAGTATGATCAGCAGACTGAACTTGGGTCATAACCAGATCATGACCATTTGGATTTGTATATGTCTGAACTGGTAACAATAAACAATCTGAACTTCCACCTTCAGCTTGTTGTGTTGATGAGCCATCAAAAGACCAGTCTGGTGGAGTATCGTCTTCTGTTGCCTTGACCTTACTTCTCATCATTGGCTCAGGTTGATATCCATCAAGCCATATATATTCGTATGTTTTCATTTTTCTCTCCTAAATAAAATTTTGTAATATTGCACAAATATTGAATTTATTATGCATTATTTATGTGCAAAATACAGTTTTTTGTTCATTTTTTGTTCGTTTTATTAAATTTCTATGAATTTAACAATTTTTTTCATCTTCATAGAAATGGATTCATATGAATGATTGCCACCATAAGTAATATCAATATTTGAACCTTGAAAGTATTTTGTAGTTTCGATGTAATTAAGAACCTCATCTCCAGATTCTAACAAGATCAATGTATTATTTTGGTTATTAGATTTTTTTGGCACAAGAGTTCTCAGAAATTTAATATCCTCCTTAGTAACAATAAATTTTTCGCATGTGGAATAATTTTCGTTTTCACCAAGATACTCCTCGAAACCTTTTAACGGCGGAATTGCTGGATTTATTAAAATTACTTTTGAGTTATAAATACTTCCATAAAAATTTGCATAGTATCCCCCAAGAGAACTTCCCATGAATACAAAGTCTTTTTTATTTTCGTCAATAAGTTTTTGTATCTGACTATTTGCTTCTTTGAATTTATTACTAAGATCTGGAGTAAATATTTTTATCTCATTAGATACTTTAGATATATGCTTTTTCATAATCTTTGCTTTCTCTGAGTCTGATGATGAGGCAAAACCGTGAAAATATAAAATTGTTTTTACCATCAAATTTTAACTTCAGGATTTATACCATTTGCAAAAATGCTCTCCAGCCATTCAGTTAAAAATCTATTTTGTTGAATTTTTTCATCTCTTGATTGTGTTTTAAGTACTTTCATAAAATAGGGCACTGCTCTTTCTCCCTGAAAAGATATGACCTCTGCTAATTTAGCATCTATTGAGATTTGTATTCTGATAATAAGACTTTCTATCTTTTTTAGTTTAATTTTCTGCTTAGCTTCAACGATTAATGTATGACGTGTTCTATGTATTATACAAAAGGAAATTGGATTAGACGAAGAATCTGGATTTATTGTTTCAAACGAAAACTTATTTTTTGAAAAATCGTTAAGTATTTTCTTTAATCTCAAAAAGTTAGCCTCGCAAACTGCAAGTTGATGACTAGTTTTTGGTAAAGATTTAATCATCTTTAAATTTTATATTCTTTATTAAAAGGTGTATATCTCTTACATGCTTTTAAATATCTATTAATTTCATCTTGCTCTTTATCACAAAATTCTTGTATGGCCCCTCTAAAGTCATTCTCTTTAATATAATGGAATGAGCTAGTTCTTTTTGGCTCAAATCCTCTTCTTATTTTATGTTCACCTTGAACACCAGGATCAAAGAATTTAAGTTTATTTTTAATACAAAACTCAATTCCTTGATAAAAACAAGTCTCAAAATGAAGTGAATCAATGTTGTATGATGACCCCCAATGCCTTCCATAGAGAGTATTATTATCAGTGAAGCACAATGATCCAGCTATTTTTTTATTATCATGCAATGCAAAAAAAATAACAGGCCTTAAAGTTTCTCTACATTTATGTATTTCTCTAAAAAAATCTATATTTAGATAGGGTCTTTGCAATCTTTCCTCATATGTATTTTTATAAAATTTAAAAAAATCATCCCAGTCTTTATCAGTAAGAGAGTCACTTTCTTTTATTTGAAAAGTGATGTTTAAGTCAGTTATTTTTCTTCTTTCATTTTTTATATTTTTTCTTTGTCTTGATTTAAAAATACTAAGGTAATCTTCAAACTCTCCATATCCTTTATTACTCCATATAAACTTATATCCAAAACGTTCTATAAGATTATTTTTTAGAAATAATTTTTTTAAATTTGAATCTGGATAAAGGACATGCCAAGTTTCAATATTTTTCTCCTGCATAAGTTCAATAACTTTTTCAATATATTCATTAGAATCAGATTCGGTAATGATTTTTCTTGTTTCACATGGGGTAAAAGGTATAGCTGTAAGTAATTTGGGAAAGTAATTTCTTCCAGCTCTGTTTAATGCATATGACCATGAGTGATCAAAAACAAACTCTCCATGACTATTATTTTTTATATATATTGGTAAGAAGCCACTCAAAACATTTTTGTTTGACTTAATTAGATGTTTTGGAGTCCAGCCATAATCTCTTCCAACACATCCTGAATTTTCAAGTGCGTTTAAAAAAGAATATTGAATAAAGGGAGCATCATCTTTACGAATTAATTTATTAAACTGAGATTCGTCTATTGAATTAAAATTATCAATAAAATTTAAATTTCTATTCATTTAACTTAAGTAAATAATTTCAAAAACAAAACTAACAAGGGCAACAATACCTATCCAATTATTTATTTTGAATGCTTCAATATAATTTTTTTTCTTGATAATTTTTGCCTGACGAATAAAAAGATAGATCAGTAAGAAAAAAAATATGTAAAAAAAGTATGAAAAACTATTTATGATTCCAATGATTAAAAGACATATATAAAAAAATATGTGGAGTATTTTTGAATATATTATCGAATTATTGCCCCATAAAATTGCTGTAGAATTTACTCCTATACGTTCGTCATCATCTTTATCTTCTAAAGCATAATAAGTATCGAAACTTATTATCCAAGCTATTATTCCAGAATATAAAATCGCAAGTGACATTGAAAAGGTATTGGACTCCAGTGAGTAAGCAATAATTGAACCAGAACCAAATGTGATTCCAAGAATGAACTGGGGGGCAACAAAGAATCTTTTTGTAAGCGGGTATAACATTATTAAAAAAGCAAAAAATATTGATATCTTTATTGTTAGAGGGTTTGTTTGAAAAAGAAGTACAATCGACGAAATAGCTAGGACAAGGAAGAATAACCATGCTTCGATAAGGGAGATTGAACCCAAAGCAAGCGGCCTTTTCAAAGTTCTTTCAACAAGCTTATCAATTTTATAATCACTAATATCATTTATAACACAGCCACAGGACCTAACTATGATTGAGCCAATTACTACTATTAATAAGTTTTTTAATTTAAGATCAGAATTTATTCCTGCCATAACGTACCCCAATAAAGACGGCCACAGCAAAAGATATATTCCGATAGGCTTATCTAACCTGGCAAGTTCATATAAAGAACGGATTTTATTTCTCATTTATCTATTAAAAAAATTTCCATAACTGAAAAGGGAAGATTTTTAACTAAGTACTTTGTTTTTCTACCCCAAAATATTTTAGATTTATGTGAGAAAGAAGAATACATGACATCAATCTTATTAAAAATGTCTTTTTCAAATAAAATATCTCCTAGTGGCATATTTCCAAGATTCCCTAATTTTGAAAATCCTTTTTCAATTGTGTTAACTGGTATCAATGATTTAGCATACACTTTTGGAGTTTTATTACCCAAAAGTATGACCTCTCTTACCTTTATGTCTCCTTTTGTGTCTCCTAAATATTTTTTGTCTTCTTCATCAACTTCACCAATTTCGTCACGTATTAAATTTAATTCAAAATCTTCCTTTGCTGAAATACGTTTTGTGATGGGGCCATCCTCAATAAGCCATGATTCTATAAAGCTATTCCTAACTTGTTTAGTCATTTCTTTATAAGTTATCCAAGAAGATTTTTGCTTTAGCTTCATTAATTTAATGCTTAAATCTGATATTATAGCCTTCTTGTTATAAACGAAATAACTTAATTTTTAACACTTTATGAAATTTAAAAAATGGGAATGTATTGTCTGCGGATTAATATATGATGAAGAATTAGGTTGGCCTGATGATGGAATTGAACCGGGAACTGCTTGGGAAGATGTTCCTGAAGATTGGTTATGTCCTGAGTGCGGTGTTGGCAAAGAAGATTTTGATATGATAGAAATAACATGAGTCCATTAGACCCACCAAAAAATCTCACTAGAAATGTTTTATTAGGTATGTTTTTTGGGGTCTTTTTAGCTTCCGTATTTTTTTATTTTCAAGATTTATTTTCACAATCAGTTATTCAAGGTATTGAAAAATATCTATTTAACTTGGGCGGACAGATATTTAAGAATCTACTTTTATTGATTGTTGTTCCACTAGTTTTCTTTTCTTTGGTTTCTGGCATTTCTTCATTATCAAATATGGTTAAGCTAGGATCAATAGCATCTAAAACAGTTGCACTTTATTTAATGACAACTGCACTTGCTGTAATTATTGCTATATTTTTTGGATGGCTTTTTAATATCTCTGGCTATGAGGGTGAGGTTGGTTCTTTTAAAGCACCTTCAGGAGAGGCTAGCTTATATGATACTGTACTAAATATTTTTCCAAATAATATTTTTGGCGCTTTCGTTGAAAATAACATGCTCGGCATAGTATTTATAAGTATATTATTTGGCATTGCCCTCAATTTAACTGATGATCTGACTGATAAACTTTCTAAAAATTTTGAAAGATTAAATATCGTCTTTATGAAAATAGTCTTAATTATTATGAGTTTCGCACCTATTGGGGTTTTTTGCTTAATGGGAAGCTATGTAATGGCTCAAGGTTTAAATATTTTTGGAGACTTAATTCAATATGTTCTCATACTAATGTTTGTTTTGTTCTTTCATCTTATTTTTACTTATTCAATAATTTTAAAAATATTTGCAAACTTGAACCCTATTATATTTTTTAAAAAAATGAGGAATGTTGCCTTATTTGCATTTTCAACCTCTTCAAGTGCTGCAACTATTCCGGTAACGTTAAAAACAGTCACTGATGATCTTGGTGTAAAAAAAGATGTATCTTCTTTTGTTATTCCAGTTGGTGCAACAATTAATATGGATGGAACAGCCATTATGCAGGGATTGGCAACAATGTTTATTGCAAGCACAGCAGGAGTAGATTTGTCTATGATCGAATATTTGCAAATTGTATTGCTTGCTATGGTTGCTTCAATTGGTGCGGCTGCAGTTCCGTCTGCAGGAACAATTACTTTAGCACTAATTTTAAGTTCATTAGGGCTTCCATTAGATGCTATTGGTTTGATTTTAGCAGTGGACAGAATTTTAGATATGATTCGAACTTCAGTTAATGTTACTGGAGATTCAGCGATTGCCTGTATTGTTGCAGATTCTGAAAATCTTTTGGATAAAGAAGTATTCAATAAATAGATTAAAATATACGTTTTCCTACAAATAATTTGCTAGAATGCTTTATTAAAAATATGGGGTCTATATATGGATAGTTTAATAATTCCACCTGCTTTAGGTCTTTTAGGTATGGCTATGGCATATGTAGTTTATATGCTTGTAATGAAATATCCTGATGGTGAAGATAAAGTAAAAAAAATCGGTGATCAGATTCATACTGGAGCATTGACCTTTATGAAAACAGAGTACAAATATTTATTTATTTTTATGACTGTTATAGTTGGTTTAGCATGGTTTGCATTAGGGCCATTCACTGCAATAGCAGTTGTTGTCGGTGCTTTATGTTCATCAATTGCAGGGTTTATTGGAATGTATGCGGCAACTAAAGCAAATGTAAGAACAGCAACAGCAGCTCAAAAAGATGGCTCAGCAGCAGCTTTATCGGTATCTTTTTATGGAGGCTCGATCATGGGTCTTTGTGTAGCATCATTAGGCTTGATAGGTTTAGGTGGCTTATATTATTTTTATATACCAGCTGAAATTGATCCTCATAAGCTTGAAGGTTTTGCTATGGGAGCATCAGTAGTCGCTCTTTTTTCTAGAGTAGGTGGAGGAATTTTTACTAAAAGTGCAGATGTTGGAGCTGATCTTGTTGGCAAAATTGAAGCTGGAATTCCTGAAGATGATCCAAGAAATCCTGGTGTAATAGCAGACAATGTTGGTGATAATGTTGGTGATGTTGCTGGGATGGGATCAGATATATTTGAGTCATATTGCGGCTCTATGATTGCTTCAATAGCTATAGCTTATACATTAGGTAACAAAGATATGATGATGCTTCCTTTAGCTTTAGCCTCAACTGGTTTAATAGCCTCAATAATTGGAATATTTATAGTTAAACTTCAGTCAGCGAAAGCACCTGCAAGCGCATTAAGATCTGGAACTCTTCTAGCGCCTGTAATATTTGTTGCAATGGCATACTTTATAATTGATTCTTTTGATGGAGTTGGAATGAATGTTTGGTGGTGTGTTATATCTGGTGCAGTAGGTGGCGTCTTAATTGGACTTATTACAGAATACTACACAGGCGGCAGCCCAGTTAAAAAAATTGCTGAATCAGGAAAAACTGGATCAGCAACGGTTATGATTTCAGGGCTATCTGTTGGTATGCAATCAGTTGTAATACCTATTGTAATTTTAGCTGGAATTATTCTTGCCTCAACACAGTTATCTGGTATTTATGGCGTTGGAATTGCTGCTGTTGGTATGCTAGCAACTGTTGGAATAACAATGGCTATAGATGCATATGGACCAGTCGCAGATAATGCTGGTGGCATTGCTGAAATGTCTGGTATGGGAGAAGAAGTTAGAGAAATTACTGATTCTCTTGATGAATTAGGAAATACCACTGCTGCAATTGGTAAAGGTTTTGCAATTGGTGCTGCAGCTTTAGCTGCTCTAGCAATAATTTCAGCCTTTTCAGCTGTAGTGGCTGACGCAAATCCTGAATTTTCTTTAGCACTTACTGAACCAATTGTTTTAGTTGGAATGTTTATTGGTGTATGTATACCTTTCTTGGTTTCTTCAATAACAATGACAGCAGTTGGAGATGCAGCTTTTGAAATGATCAATGAAATAAGAAGACAGTTCAAAGAAATAGAAGGTTTAATGGAGGGTACAGCAGAACCTGATTCTGAAAAATGTGTTGAAATTGCCACAACAGCAGCCCTTAAAAAAATGATGTTACCTGGAGTAATAGCGGTATCAATGCCGGCTATCGTTGGATTTGGGCTTGGCGCACAAGCCTTGGGAGGAATGCTTGCTGGCGGACTACTTGGTTGTGTTTCATTAGCTCTTATGATGGCAAACGCAGGTGGCGCTTGGGATAATGCAAAAAAATATGTTGAGAAAGGCAATTTAGGTGGAAAAGGTTCAGATACCCATGCTGCTGCTGTAGTAGGAGATACTGTTGGAGATCCTTTTAAAGATACTTCCGGACCATCAATGAATATCTTAATTAATGTTATGGCTATAGTAAGCCTTGTTATAGCACCATTATTAAGCATTTAAATATATTTAATATAAGAATCCAGGGTTGTTGCCCTGGATTTTTTTTTACAAAACTTAAATGAAAAAAAATATTTTAATTATTGGATACGGTGACATTGCAGGAAGACTTAACTCAATTTTATGTAAAGACAGTTACAAAATATATGGAATCTGTAGAAGAAAAAAGAGAGGCTTAGAAAATTTTATTGAATGGGATTGGCTATCTAAAAAACCAATAAAGCTTGAGTGTAAAAATTTCGAAAGTATTATTTTCATACCCAAACCCAGTAATAATAATAAATCGGGGTATCAAGATGGATTCCTAAATTCTTCTGAAAATTTTTTTAACTTTTTAGAATTTTCAGAAAACATTTTTTATAAAAAATTTATTACCATTTCCTCAACTAGTGTATATGACAAATTAAAAGATCTAAAAACTCATATCGAATCACCTAAGTTAAAAGAAGAAGATACTCGGCTAACTTCTATGGAATTCAGAGGACAAATAATTACTGAGTACGAAAATAGCCAAATTAAAAGATATGCTGAGAGACTAATAATTTTAAGATTATCTGGTTTATATAAATCTAAGCCAAAATCTAAAAACTACTTACACAGAGACAATGCAGCAAAAATTATAAAATTTTTTATTCAAAGTGATAATAACTTTAATTCTTATGAAATATTTAATTGTACTGAGGATTCAAAGTCTAATGGTTATATTTCAAATCAAAAACTAAAGAAATTAGGATTTGTTTTTGACATATATAACTAGAACTAAAGCTTATTGCAAAATACAATTAATAAATGATTAAAAGCATGACCGGATATGGTTTATCGAGTTCAATTAAAGGTAACTCTGAAGTATCTGTTGAAATTAAAGGAGTCAATCATAGATTTCTTGAAATATCATTGAAATCAAATGATATCAGTAATGATATTGACCAATACATTAGAAACATTGTTGGTAAAAATATTATTCGAGGAAAAGTTGATATAAAAATAAAATTTAAATCTCCCTCAGAGTCTAAATACTTTATTGATATCAAACTATTAAAAAATTTAAAAAAATCCATAAAGGATAATCTAGGCATTGAGGAACATTTAAAATTTTCTGATATTAAAGACATACCTGGAATCTTAAATATTGAGTCCAAAAAAAAGATAAACAATATATTTCTAAAGAGAGAATTTAATAAGGCTTTAAAAGATTTCACCGATTCGAGAAATAAAGAAGGTATTAAAATTAAAAAAGTTATTGATAAAAAGATTCAAGGGATTGACCATTTGATATCTAAAATACTTAAACGAAGTAAAAAAGATATTCACAGACGCCTCAAGTTATATAAAGAAAAAGTGGCTAATCTTGTAAGTGATTTAGATGAGGCTCGAGTTGAGCAAGAAATAGCTTTATTGTCCCTCAAATATGATGTCTCAGAAGAGCTTGATAGAATTTCATTTCATAGCAAATCCCTAAAAGACGAAATAAGCAAAAAAATTGGAAGTGGGAAAAAGATTGATTTTGTATTACAAGAGCTTTTTAGAGAGGCAAATACTTTATCCGTTAAGCTTGATGATTCAATTTCTAAAAATTTAGCCCTTGATATGAAATTATTAACTGAAGAAATGCGAGAACAAATTCAAAATGTCGAATAGTGGAAAATTAATTATCTTCGCTGCTCCTTCTGGTGCTGGCAAATCATCATTTATAAAAAAAATTATTAAAGATAGTAAAAATAATTTACAACTATCAGTTTCTGCAACTACAAGACTTCCTCGCGGTGGAGAAATCCATGGTAAAGACTATTTTTTTATATCTGAAAAAGAGTTTAATGAACTTAAAAATAATCAAGCTTTCTTAGAATTTGCAAATGTTCATGGGCATCAATATGGAACGATAAAATCATTTGTTGACGAAAGGTTAGGGGAGGGGATTCATGTAATTTTAGATATTGACGTACAAGGATTTACTCAAATACAAAGAGCTATTACAAAAGATATAGTATCTATTTTCATTATTCCTCCGTCTTTTGATGAATTAAAAAGAAGATTAATTTTAAGAGGCCTTGATTCTAATGATGCTATTGATAAAAGACTAGAAAACGCCAGAAAAGAACTTGAACAGGCTGAAAATTTTGATTACTTAGTTTTAAACGATGATTTTAATATGGCTTATAATGAAATAACTTCTATTATATTTGACAAAGATTATGAATATAATGTCACTAACAATAAAAATATATTGAAAGATTTGTTGAATTAATAGGGTAATTAGAATTAGAATACTCGCCCAGGAGAAGTATATGGCAAGGATAACAGTAGAAGATTGTTTAGAAAAAATACCTAGCAGATTTGATTTAATACTCATGGCTTCAAAAAGAGCCAGACAGCTATCAACGACAAGTCGTGATCCTCTTGTTGAGTGGGATAATGATAAGCCAACTCTTGTTGCATTGAGAGAAATTGAAGAAGGACTTCTTGATAGCGAGACTTTAGAGCGAACTCTTGAAGAGGATGTATTGTTAGATGAGTTTTCATCACCAAGTTATAAAGAAGACGAGAAAATAGTATAGGATGTTTATAGGGGGTTATTTTGAGTGAACATGCGCTCCCGAATATACTCTCAAAAAATTTCAGTGAATCAGACTTATTAAAATTGCCAGCTGACTTTTACAAGTCTGCAAAGCAATATTTAACAAAACAAGATATTAAGAAAATTCAAAAAGCATATTCAGTTGCTTTTTATGCTCATGATGGTCAAGACAGAATGGACGGCTCTAAATATATTTCTCATCCAGTGGCCGTAACTGAAATACTTTTAGACTTGAAGATGGATCCAGATTCTATATGTGCATCTTTATTACACGACGTTTTAGAAGACTGTGATATTAGTAAAAATGACCTTATTGAATTATTTGGTAATGATGTTGCAAACATTGTCGATGGTGTTAGTAAATTAGGTAAGATCGATATCAAAAGTAGGACGGATTCAGATGCTAACAACTTACAAAAAATGATGTTAGCGATATCTAAAGATCCAAGAGTTATTTTAGTAAAAATTTGTGATCGACTTCATAATATGAGAACCATAGATCATTTACCAAGATTCAAGCAAATCAAAAAATCAAAGGAAACAATTGAATTATATGGACCATTAGCTTTAAGAATTGGTATGCAAGATATAAGGGCTGAACTTGAAGATCTTGCATTTAGATGCATCCACCCCTTAAGAGCATCAATGCTTGAGAGTGCAATTAATAAGTCAAGTGGTGGAAGACAAAAAATAGTTTCAAAAGTTAGAAAAGAGCTTAAACGTAAGCTGAAAGCTAATGGAATTGAGGATGTTGGAGTTAAAGGAAGAGAAAAAAATATTTACAGTATTTATAGAAAAATTAAATCAAAGCATAAGCCGTTTTCTGAAATTTTAGATGTTTACGGATTCCGAATACTTGTTAACTCTATCGATGATTGTTATAGGTCACTTGGAATAATTCATAATTATTTTTCACCAATAGAAAATAGATTCAAAGATTACATCGCCATACCAAAAAGTAACGGCTATCAAGCCCTTCATACAAGCTTGCTCGCATTAAATGCATTTCCAATAGAAGTTCAAATACAAACGAGAAATATGGCTGAAATTGCAAGTTTTGGAATTGCAGCACATTGGCAGTATAAAACTAAGGATAAAAAACGAGGTTCAGAATTGAGGGCCTCAAGGTGGTTATCAGGTCTTGCAGAACTTCAAAAAAAATCAAATGATCCATCTGAATTTGCACAATCTATAAAAAATGACCTTAATTCTAGCGAAGTTTTTCTTTTCTCACCAAAAGGAGACATATATGCCTTAAGAAAAGGTTCGACGCCAATAGACTTTGCTTACGAGGTACATTCTGATCTTGGAAACACAATTATTGGATGTAAGGTAAATAGAAGTGAAGTCCCTTTGAATATTGAATTAGAAACAGGACAAACTGTGGAAATTATTACATCAAAAAAAGAATCGTATATCGATCCTTCTTGGCTTAATTATGTAGTAACAAGTAAAGCAAGAAGTTATATCAGATCAAGATTACGAAAGCAGAAAGCATCAGACGCAAGAAAAGCTGGGAAAGTAATGCTTGAAACTGAATTAAAAAGAGCAGGAAAGAGTTTGAGTGAATATAGAGGGAACTCTCTAAAAAAAATATTAGATAGTATAGGTGTTACTTCTCTAAACAAACTCCTTACTGAACTTGGTCTTGGTAAAAGAACAGGGAGCATAATTGCTGAAAGATTTTATTCTGGTTTACAAATTAGAGAAGGCATTAAAGAGCCGAACCCAGTTTTAATTCTTGATAATAAAATAGAGAGTGTCACAGTAAGATTTGCAAAATGCTGTTTCCCAGTATATGGAGATGATGTGGTTGCACACTCAGATACTGAAAAAGGAATAATACTTCATCATAAAAATTGCAAACAAGTTAAGCCTTTTTTTAATAAAGATTCTAGATATATGCCTGCAATATGGGGAGAAAACAAAAAAGAACATCTTTACAAAGCTAAAATAGATGTCAGCACACAAGATAAGGTTGGTGTTTTATCTGATTTGGGCTCTATATTTGCTAAGTCTGGAATCAATATTGGCTCAGTAAATACAAAAACCATTGACAAAAGATTTGCAGGTTTTGAAATTCAAATCGAAGTAAAAAATATCGATGATCTCAAAGGTATCATGCAAAAAGTTAGATCAATGAAGTTTACTACTAGCTGTAAAAGAAACATAAATGATAAATATTAAAATAAGATTAATTTTTTTATGTACAATTTCAGTATTATCTACTTTAACTTTTTCAAAGGAGCCTAATAAGATGACAAAGGAAATAATTTCAACCGAAAATGCACCACAAGCAATTGGTCCATATTCTCAAGCAGTAAAGGCAGGTAATTTAATGTTTGTCTCTGGACAGATACCTCTTGATCCAAAAACAGGAGATTTGGTATCAGATTCAATTGAAGAGCAAGCTAAACAAGTACTTAAAAACGTTCAAAGTATTTGTGAAGCAGCTGGATACAGTCTTGATGACATTGTTAAGATTTCGATTTTTTTAACAGACCTTTCTAACTTTGGGATTGTTAATGATGTAATGAAGGAATATTTTTCTGAACCTTATCCTGCCAGAGCAACTGTTGAAGTGTCTGCCTTGCCTCTTGGAGTTAATGTTGAAATCGAGGCAATAGTACTGATAAATGACTAAAAATCTTTTATCAATCAACGATCTCTCAAAAAAAGAAATTTTAGATTTAATTGAGTTTGCTAATCATTTTATTGATGAAGATGGAAACTTTAGGAAAGAAGATTTATTTCCTGAGAAAATTGTTGCAAATGTTTTCTGCGAACCAAGCACTAGAACAAAATCATCATTTGCTATTGCTGCAAATAATTTAGGATGCTCTTTAATAGATTTTGACGTTGAAAACTCTTCAATACAAAAAGGAGAATCAATTTTTGAAACAATTGATGCACTAAACTTAATGGGCGTGGATTTATGCGTGTTTAGACACTCTGATTCAGTCATTAGAGAACTAGCAGAATGTCTTCCAAAAATGAGCATTATTAATGCAGGTGAGGGAGCAATATCCCATCCAACACAAGCTCTATTGGATATCAAAACTATAATTGATCATAAAGAGACACTGGATGGGTTGAATATTGTTATAGTTGGTGATCTTGATCATTCAAGAGTAACTTCCTCTTTTGTTGAAGGTATTTCAAATTTTGACTTAGGATCTCTAACATTTTCTGGCCATCCAGAAATGTGCAATAGATATCAAGGTTCAAAATTTGGCAAGTACGAACCACATCTAGAAAAAGCTCTTGAAAATGCCGATGTTGTAATGGCGTTGAGAATACAATTTGAAAGGTATGAAAAAGAATTAAATCTAGATTTAGATACATATAAATCTGAGTATCAGCTTACTTCTGAAAAACTAGAATCAGCCAAAGGTGATGCAATTATAATGCATCCTGGGCCGGTAAATTACATAGAGATAACTGAGGCTGTCTATGATTGTGATAATTCAGTTATTAGGCAACAGGTAGCAAATGGCGTAGCAATAAGAATGGCAATTTTATCAAGATTTTTGAGCAGCTAAAGAATTTTTCACAGTTTCAACAACAGCAATTGTATTCTGATCGATTTCGATATTTACAAGAGAGCCTTTTTTTAAAACATTTAAATTAGTTACTTCAAGCGTCTCGGGTATAAGATGCACATAAAAAGAATCTTTGTTTACTTTTCCCAAAGTTAAACTACAACCATTCAAGCCGATATATCCTTTTTCAAAAATATACTCTTTATATTTTCTTGGAAATTTAATCTGCAGATCTTTGTTTGTATTCTTTGTTAAAATATTTTCAACTCTTCCAGAAAAATGAATGTGTCCCGACATAAGATGACCACCTATTTCGGTAGATGCTGTAATCGATCTTTCTAAATTAACCAGTGAACCTTTCTTTAATTTGCTAATGTTAGTCTTTGATAGTGTTTCATTGATAACGTCAAATTTTAATGTTTTTTGACCGCTATCTAATGATGTTAAACAAACACCATTTACTGAAATACTTGCACCTTTTTTTAATTTTTTATTAAAATTTTTGGGAGCAGATATCTCTATCGATATATAACTCTTTTTTGCAGTTATCTTTTGTACCTTCCCAGTCCCTTGAACAATTCCTGAAAACATTCAAGCCCCCCAAGTATCTCTGTATTGATTTAGCCCGCTGAGGTAACCGTTAAATTGAGACTCATTTCCAACATAAGTTATTAAGGTATCAAGATCAATAATTGATATAACACTTAGATTAAATTCATCCTTTAACTCTTTACTTGCACATTGTTGGGATTTACCCTTTTCTTGCCTATCCAATCCTACAATAAAGCTTACAGGTGTTGCATTTTGCTTTGTAATTAAATTTATTGATTCTCTACCAGCTGTTCCAGCAGATAAAACATCGTCTATTATTAATGTTTTTCCTTTTGGATTGGCACCTATAATATTTCCACCTTCACCATGATCTTTCTCTTCTTTTCTATTAAAAGAAATTGGATAATTTTTTCCCTGCGCACTAAGAACTGTCGCAACTATTGAACCAAGAAAAATACCTTTATATGCAGGACCATAAATACAATCAAAATCAACATCATGATCATTTATAGCCTCAACATAACAATGTGCAAGTTGATATAAATTTGACCCCTTAAGCATGTTTGCTGCATTGAAAAAATATGGGCTCTTACGACCTGATTTAAGTGTAAAATCACCGAATTGTAGCGCTTGCGAATCTAAAGCTAATTTTAAAAATGATTTTTGATAATCTTTCACTTACTCAATACAAGCCTTTTGTTTTTTAATAATATCTGCAATTGCTTCACTACCAATTTTAAGCATATCACTAAGTTCATTTTTTGAAAAAGGTGCATTTTCAGCAGTGCCCTGTATCTCTATTAAGTCATCTTTATCATTCATAACTATATTAAGGTCTGTATCTGCCGTACTATCTTCATCGTAATCCAAATCAAGCAGTATTTGATTTTCTCTAATGCCCATAGATATAGCAGCTACAAAAGACTTAATTGCTCTTTGATCATCATGATGATTCTTGATTGCAAGAAAAAGGGCAACACATCCACCAGTAATCGAGGCAGTTCTTGTTCCACCATCAGCTTGAATGACATCACAATCAACATTGATAGTTTTACCTTTTAGATACTTTAAATTAACTGATTGTCTTAAAGATCTCCCTATAAGTCTCTGTATTTCTTGAGTTCTTCCGCTTTGCTTACCACGAGCTGCCTCTCTTCCCATTCGCTCATTTGTAGATCTTGGTAACATACCATATTCTCCTGTTACCCAACCTTCATCAGAATTTTTCATCCATCTTGGCACATTATTTTCAATTGATGCATTACAAATAACTTTTGTATTGCCGAATGAAATTAGAACAGAACCCTCAGCATGAATATTAACATTTGGCTCAATTGTAATTTCTCTTAGTTGATTATTATTACGGTCTTGATTTCTTTTCATGATCTATGGATCACAATTTAAGAAAGTTGATCCTTCACAACTTTGCTAACTAAACCCATATCTGCAGACCCAGCTAGTGATGACTTTAGACAACCCATAACTTTACCAATATCTTGCATTGATTCAGCTCCAACTTCTTGAATAACTTCTTTCACTTTTGTTGCAATTTCTTCTTCGCTTAACTGTTCTGGCTTATATTTTGAGAGTATATCAACCTCTCTTTGTTCCTTATCTGCTAAGTCTTCTCTGCCACCTTCCTTAAATTGAAAAATAGAATCATTCCTTTGCTTAATCATTTTGTTAATAATTTGAAGAGCTTTAGAGTCGTCAACTTCTTCTTTATTATCAATTTCAAATCTCTGAACTTCTGATAAAAACATTCTTATGGTATCTCTCACCAAATCATTTTTATCAAGCATAGCTTGTTTAAGGTCATTTTTTATATTTGATATTAGTGCCAAAATTATCTAGATCTTTGTCTTGGAAATGAAAATTTTCTGTTGGATTTTCTTGCTCTTTTAACTGCAGCAGCCATAAGTCTTTTTCTTTTCTCGGTAGGTTTTTCATAAAATTCTCTAGCTCTTATTTCTGGAACTATTGCTGCTTTTTCACAAGCACGTTTGAATTTTCTCAAACCAATATCAAAATGTTCTGT
>CENJ01173703.1_pt1 | contig 24408 bp, 40 predicted proteins | sample 356161 | NCBI WGS metagenome assembly CENJ01 (sample SAMEA2619531, study PRJEB7988) | marine metagenome | biome: marine biome (ENVO:00000447); feature: surface water layer (ENVO:00002042); material: "saline water (ENVO:00002010), including plankton (ENVO:xxxxxxxx)" | depth 5 m
CCCCCCTTCATCTAAATGTGTACCTGCACTAACTTAGTTTTTTTTCTAAGTATTCAAGTTTTTCTATTCCTTCATCTGACTTAAAGTAAGATGCAATGACGTGCATGGGGTCTTCCCCATATGGAATAGTTAATAATCTTTTCTTATTCGAAGGAAGATTAAAGTAAACATCTTTGTTTTTGTTTCTATATGCTAACATTCTTTCATCAAAAAATTGTTGAATAGTAGAATGTAATTTTAATGCAGGGTCTTCAAGAGCTTCTAAAAATTCTGCGGGATAGTTTCTCGCATAAACCAACATATCTCTTTTTAACTCTGCTGTAGACATTTTGGTAACATCACCTTTTAGGATAACCCTACCTAAAGATTCTAACTGTTCAAGCTTTAAAGTTTTAGCTGCAATTAAAGCGTCCACTTCAACATTCATTGCCTCTACTTCTTTTGCTGCATCTTTTGCCGTATCAACCTCTTCAAATTTTATTCCATTTAAAGGATGATAAGCTAAGAATTTTTGTAAAGCTTGGTTTTGTTTTCTAACCCTTAATAATCCTGACTCAAAAATAATAGGAGTAACTATAGCGTTACCATCTTGTTCATCTTTAAAAGGACTCATTTGATTAGTTGCGTATCGAATTTCTCTGTTCTCCCCTGACTCATTGTCAAAATGTAGTAGAGGTCTACGCTTGGAACTTTTGGAAGGGAGCATAAAACTCAATGGAGCTGCTCCTCTTGTGAGTCTATAGACTCGGTCTTTTATTTCTTTTTTTTGTTTCATTACATTAAAATTAAATTATATTAAAAAAGATAGGGGTGCCCGAAGACACCCTTATCATATTTACACTACAAATATTATTCTTCGAATAATACAAAGTTGTTAGCACCCATAACGCAAACACATCTTTCAGATAAGAAGTTAACTCTCATCTCATCAATGTCCGTTGTAGCTGCTCCACCTGCTGAACCTGTTATCCAAGTCTTGTAACGTCTGTCTTCAGTTTCTGAAGCTCTATATCTAACGTGCAAGAAAGGTCTCTTAGCGTTTTTACCAAGAACTTGGTCATAAACACTTGTTGAACCTGCAGGAACTAATAAACCTGTGATAGCACCTGAACCTGCAATAACAGGGATGTTAGTTAAACCACCTCTCATTGTTGGGTCGTTTAGGTACTTCCAATCAGACTTATAGAAGTCATAACCTCTACGGAATCCTGTGAATCCTAAGTTAAGAGCCATTTCCTCATCGTTGTCAAATAGTCCATAAGATGAACCACCTGCTCCGTAAGAGTTTTGTGCTGCTAACATATCATCAATATCGAATCCGAATTGTCTGTTGACAAAGATTACGTTTTCTTCAATTGCTCCTTGCTTGTCTAATCTATCAATAACTGCATCAAAGTCAGCTAATGCATCAGGGTTACCACCACCCCATAAGTTTCCTCTTGTTCCTACTGCGTGGAATACACCTTCAGAACCAATGAAACCTGCGGCTAAAGCACCTGAAGCTACACCCCCTACATTTTCTGCGGGTACTGCTTCAATCATAGATGTTTCTAAGTAGTCATCAAATCTAAGTCTTGTTTCGTGCTCAGATTTTAGGTACCATAGATATCCTGAACCTCCATCTTCTGTTGTAATTTCAACCCATCCAATTTGAGCCATATCTGAACCATTAACTAGATATGTATCTTTTAAGATGATTGGGTTGTTTTCAAAGATGTAGTCATCAGATTCTAAGGAACCATCCATTCCTGCTGTTCCTTTTTGGAATTCAGAACCATAAATGAATACTGTTACATCAGCATTTCCAACACCTGTACCTGCGGTAACTAAACCTGCGGTTTCATAGAATGCTACTGTAAATTGTAAGATGTTACCACCAACAGCAACTGCTGTAATAATACCTTTGTTTTCACCTGAACCATTGTTTTGATTAATCACAACTGTTTGTCCCTCTCTAAGAGCGGGAGCACCTTGTGCATCAAAAGGATTGCTTCCTGTGATTACAGTACCAACAGGGTTTGCACCTATTGCTGAATCATTAATTTGGAATGTTGCTGTAGCTGCACCTGCGGCTGCTGCACTTCCTACTTCTACATATTTAATATGTAGTCTGCCTTGTTCTGCCCATTTAATAAGGTCAGAATTAGAAGGCATCTCAGCTCCTACCATTCTTAGGAATGAGCTTAATGTACGGTTACCATATCTTTCAAATTCTTTCTCATATGTATCAGGTAGATACTGATTTAAGAAATCAAAGTTGGTAATATAGTTACTCTCTAGTGGTACTTTCTGTGCAGAAGGCTGCAAAGAAAAACTAGGAGAACCGGCTAAATTTCCTGCCATAATTACTAATTTTTAAATGTTATTATTTATTCTTATTACTTCTAATTTTGAGTCCTCTTCCCTCACTAGGGTTAATCGCTCGAATTGTCATACCATCCTTCTTTGTTACTTGAGGTGCATTCCTCGTAGACATATTAACATTTTTTATTTTTTTTGTTACATCTGTCGTAGCATCGGCTTGTCCTTGTTCATAAAAGAACTTAGCAAACCTTTCAGGATTTTGTGCAATTGACGCAGCTCTATGGTATCCTACTGCATCATTGATTAATCCACTTTCTTCATCAAGATATTTTTTGATAAAATTCATTGAATCAGAATTAAGCTTCTTAATCTCAGACACATTCTTAGAAGGTAAAAAAGTAATAACTTTATCTTCACCAACCTTGAAGTCAAAACCTTTGAACTCCGGATGAAAAACTTCTTCGGTTTTATTTAAAAACCACTCTCGTTTCCTTTTCGCTTCCTCTTCATAGGTCTGAGCATCGTTTACATATTGGTTATAAGCATCGAGTTTTTCTTGTTGCTCCTTAGAAAAAGATTTACCACTTGACTCAAGAGGCTCCTTGTACATTTCTTTTTGCTTCTCAAAAAACTTACGAGCTTTACCAACTTCTTTTTTAAAAGCTAACTTCTTTTTTTTGACAATATTATCTTCGTCTACTTCCTCGTCATAATTAAAATCATCCAACATATATTGAATATCATCTTCATCTAACGAATCTTCTGTAGTAGAATAATATTCTCTAAGAAGCTGCTTTTCGTCCATAGCTTTAAAGTCTCTATTCAATTTTGAATAGTCAGCAAAGCTACGTCCTGTTTCTTTTTTGTACTCCAAATATGCTGCAATATCCTCAGGAAGTTCTTGATTGCTTTGTTTAGTAGCTAACAAGTCTTCAACGGATGCAACTTCTTTGTTGTATCGGCTCTTAATAAATGAAAGAACGTCTTCCTCTTTTAACTCTGAGGATTGAGTTATTTCTTCTTTTGGTGTTTCAGCCGGAGCCTCTACACTCTCTTGTACCGGTGGGGTAGATTCAACTACCTTTTCCACGGTGGTGTCTTCAGATGTTTTGTCTGAAGCTTTATCTAGAACTTCTTGTTCTTTTTGGGATGCTGACTTTTCGTCAACAGACCCAAGGTCTTTTACTATTATATCCATTAGATTAAATTTTTATACAAAGTTAATAAATAATTTTTGTTCAAATGATTCACTATCTAGGGTCGAACTCAGCTAAGTCAAATCCGTCCAAACTATCTTCATTTGATTCAAAATTCTGTGGAGGAAGAGCATTCTTCCTTTGATTAATAAGCTTGGATTGTTGAGTGTTCTGCTGTGAGATTCTGTCTTTCTTTGCTTCCTCCCTAGCTCCTTCTCTAAAAGCCAATGCTTGTTCTGAAATACCTCTAAGTTGTTGATTATATTTAAACTCTTCTGCCATCAACATTTGTTTTAATTGAGCTTCATTATTCATCTTTTCTATTTCAAAAGATATTTCAGCTTGTTTTAATTGCATCTTTCCATTTAACTCAGCTTCTTGTTTTTGCATTGCCAATTGAGCAGCCATTTGTTGTGATTGCATTTGAGCTTGAGCTTGAGCTTGTTGTTTTTGAGTTGCCATTCTTTCTTCTCTTTCTTGCTTTTGTTTTCTTTTCAACTTCAATAATTGATTAGCAAGTTTAAGATTTTTTATTTCCCTTATATCTATAGCATCTTCCAAATTAATATCCTGCTTAGACAAAGCCATTTGTATATTTTGTTCTAATTGAGCTTTTTGTTCTTCATCAGGAGCTACGTCAATAAAGATTCCAAAATCATATATATATAAATCAGATATATCACTTAATATACTGACGTTATATTTTCCAATCTTGTTTACAAAATCATCTTTGAAATCTGCGTACTCTAAAATATCTGCAACTCTATAAGTTAAAGCTTCAGATAAAGTTCTGAATACATACAATGCTCCATCAAGTATGTGTCGAGTAGCTACATTAGAATTCAAAGCAGCTAATTTTTGTAAACCAACCAAAGAGTTAGGGTCAGGAGTAGAAGCGTCTCTTGCTTCGTTTAATCCTGTAACCTGTCTAATCATTCCTAAATAATGATTATAATTAGCAATTAACATTTGAGCTTTACTAGCTCCTGAACTACTAGCTATTTCTTTTATTGGAACTCTAGCTTGGTTAAAGTCACCATCCTGTGTGTAGCTTCTACCTATAACAGAACCGGTTTGAAAATATAACCTCAATGCATCTTCAGGATTATAAGCATTACCTGTTCCAAGGTCAACCTCATTTAATCCATCCGCATCAATATAAACTCCGTCAGGTACAGTTCTAGCAATTACTTGTTGTAGTTTTAAATGAGTTACTTGTATTAAGTCGGCAAACGGAATCATTCTTCTAACTAAAGATTCTATTACTCCTTTATACATTCTAGGTGCAACAGCTACATAGTTAGGCATAGCGTGTTGAGATGCTGATTTTGGTCTTACCATATTTGTGGCTAACTCCCACTTTAATAATATATTAGTACCCATAACCATTATACCATTATACCATACGTCAATAGTTTTTTCTATCTTCTCAAAGTTTGCTTCCTCCATAATTTCTACAGGTGGATTGAATTGGTCATCTTTTTCTATAACCTTGCTTCCTCCTGTTTCCATTATTTTTTTCTTATATACTATTTTTTTTGTAGTCTTATAATTAAAATAAAGTAAAGTGCACGTATCTCTATAGAACATATCATTTTCATAATACTGAGCTACGTTGTAGTAATCATACCAATTTTGACTATACTTACTTATTTCCTCTAAATCTTTATTTGTCAAATCAGGGTCTATCTTCATTAACTCTATAATAGGAAGCGTCTTAACTTCTCCCCAATAAAAACAATCTTTAAAGTGTGGGTCTTCCGTATAACTATATACTATATTTGCAGGGTCTACATATTTAATTTCTACTCCTGAGCCGGGTAAAAATTCGTGTTTAGCTACAGCAATACCTAAAACAGTTAAGTCATAGTCTAATCTTTTTCTTAAATCTATATAATGATTTTCTTCGAATAAAGTATTAATAGCTTCTTCTTCGGCTATCTCTATTGAAGGCTTGTAGTTAAGTTGCATATATAAAGACAACTCTTCATCTGTTGCGGGGAGTTCTTCAGGAGATACTGTAAAAGGGTCATAACCTGATTGTTTCTGTACGTCCAAGAGAAAATCCTTTGAGACCATTTGTGCCTCAACCATATCTTGATACTTACTTCTTTTTGCTTGTGACATTGCATCTTGTGCATATGCCTTTACTTTGAATAATCTGTCCGACATTCCGTTGACAACTATATCCACAAACTTAGGAATGACAGGCACCGGAGTCCAATCTAAGTTTAAATAACTTAGGTCACCGTCCACGGCTAATTCATTCTTATATTTTGCGACTGACTGCTCACCCCTTGCATAAAGTCGCAATCTGTGAAATTGACGGAATTGGTCGTAAAACCTACAACTCATTCCATCCCTACGAAACCATTCATACTGTATAGCTTGACCTATTTGTAAGCCGTACTCATCAGTTTCTTTTTCTGCGTCAGATACAAATTGACTTGGGAAAGCTGCAGATTTTATATTTACCTTTACATCTTTCATCTAATTATTTCACTTTGTATGCCGGTATTAGTATACCTTGCAAAGTTAAGTTTTATTTTTGACTCTTTTCTTTCAGGAGTATATAAATGCTTCTGACAAGCCATTATAGCTAATCCCGAACTAATACTTGCATCAAACTTAGTTCGGTTGTTTATATCAAACTTTGCCCAATCCAATAATGTTCTATTAAAAGGCATAGTTCCCATCTCTCCTTCGCTTCTAAATATCTCTTCAAAATCTATTCCTATATACTTTTCTATATATGATTCCAATGCTGCTGCGTGAGATTGTTTTACCTCCTCGCTTGTATTAGGAATCCCACCTAATTCTTTTTCTGTTTTAGAAAGTCTATTAAAATTCTTATCCGGTCTATTTAAACAATATTTTCTGTAACCTCTGTTTTTAAAATGATACAATAATCTAGGTTTATTATTTTCTATTAATATAGGCATTCCATAAAATACACAAGCCATAAGTACATCCTCAAAGAATATCTCAGCAGTCTGTGGTCTTGCAATATACTCTAAAAAAAATTCATTGCTTGGAGCATCATCCATATTAAACTTGGTCAAACCGTGTAAAGCTCCATTAGAACCCCCACCTCCAACTACTCCTGATATATCATAGCTATCGCATCCAAACGCACCTAGATGTTCATTGCCCGGAATCTTAATTCCATTTCTTTCGTGAGCGTGATTTTGAATATTACTTGAGGGTAACCACGAAATATTAAATCTTCCTTTATTGTCAGGAACCCAAATTACTTTAGAGTCTTTAACTCCATTTTCCCAAACAAATTTTCCTTTTGTTATATGATGGTCTTTAATCATAGATTCATTATAATCTATTTGTTGGTATAACTTACTCAGATTAAATATAGAAGATTTACTTTCATCTCTAAATGCGTGAGCAGTTGTTCTAGGAAACTGTCTGTAAAATTCATTTAGATTATCAGCATCTCCTTTTAACGATTCAACTTCACCCTCCCAATACTTGATTGCACTTGTATAGATTGGTTCACCGTCTACTCCTTCAGCTTCCACTTTAGGGACTTCCAATACAGGCATTCCATACCGGTCAATAAAACCTTCCATATTCCATTCCATTGGAATAAATAAGTTATATAGTCCACTCTTAGTTTGTCCATTAGCGTTTCTATTACTTACATCGGAATCATCATAAAGTTTTTTAAAATTATTTCCACCTTTATCTAAAGCATTAGAAGTAGAACCCATCATACATTTACCAATTACTTTACTACCCAACCTTAAGCAGGTTTTAGTTACATTCCAATTGTTTAAAATATTATTAGGCTTAACCCATTTCCCACTCTCATCGTGAACTAAAAGTAAAAGCTTTTCTCCATCATAAGAGTTATCGTCAGTATTTTTCCAATCAATAGTGGTATCTAAACCTTCCATATCATCCTCAAAAACTTCATGCATATTTTTCTTAGTAATCTTGGAAGCAGGAACCCTAAAAGCTAATTCTGTTTTAGGCTTATCCATACCATCCATAATAGGTTTAAAAAAGAATGGGAGTCTACTATTTATGGGAACAACCTTATCGGTAAACATCTTTTTAGCATCGGCACCTGTTTTAGATAGGATTCCTATTCTTGAATCTTTTGCAAGTGTGGCAGTATTTATACATTCTGAAGAACCCATAAATGAAAATCCTGAACGTCTAATTTTTAAATATATCATTCCATAGCTTCTTGAGTCAGCTTTACAAGCTTCCCAAAAAATAAAGAATGCTCTATTAGCTTCTCTGTAGTCAGGATATCCTACATCTATTTTTGTCCATTGAAGATACATATAATGTGAACCTGTTATATAAGTTGGCTTACCTCTATTCATAAACCAAAAGCCTTGTTCTCTATAATCAAACTCCGTTTCTATATAATCAATATATTTATCCTTAAATGTATTTGGCATATCATTCCATTGGAATATGGATTTAATTCTTTCTAGATTTTTAGGCAACTCTTTTCTTTGCCAATACTGTTTCAACTTGCTTTCGTTTCTAGAATAAATATTTTTGGGAGATTTAGGAAGTCCAATTTTTAAATTAGATATTTCAACCACTTTATCTATTTGACCTGATTTAGATATAACTACTATATCATATTTTTTATTATAACCATATACCCAACTTCTTGCCCTATTTTTATTGGACAAAACATTTTTTGGTATACAGTTTTTAATTTCTTTAATCATCTAGACCTTCGTTCAGCAAATCCTTGTTTAGTTGTTGGCTTACCCTCACTCATTTCTATTGCTTCTTTTTCTCCTTCTATTTTAGATAGTATCTCAAAAGCATCCATAATACAAAGTTTTTTTGTTGCTGCTGCATTTTTTAATCTATCTGCAGCTAGGTCGTCATCTAAATCGGGTTTAATAATATCTTCCTTTGCAACCTTTATAAGTTGTTCAACAGCTCTATATCCTGCTTGAATTATTTTTAATTTAGTTTCTTTGAGGTTCATAGGCTATAATATTTTTGGAACGAATTCTATAAAGTTTATTTTCATCAACCCTAAATGAATATTCTGAGTCAGGCATAAAAGTTACTATATCTCCTATCTTGATTCCTTTTAACTCAATCGAAGGACAGGTGTATTTCATTATACCCATTAAGGGTTCGTGTGTAAATGGTTTATATATATATGTTTTGGTTTTAGGTAAAGGTGCTACAAAACAAAAAGGCTCAATAGCAAACCATTGAGTAATTTTTTTATACATATAATATTGTGTGTCATCTACAAAAAACTGATTGTCTTGAAAAAAACTTTTTCCACTTTGCCTTCTTCCATACATATCATTATAATATTTAAAGACATTATGATGAACCAAAATGGTATCTCCTTCTTCTATGGGTCCGTTATAATTTAAAGGGGTTGATAATACTACAGCTTCTCTATTTGAAAACTCTGCAGATTCTTCGGAAGTATTGATTATTAACTCTAATCCTTCAACATTTTTTACATTATCATACCTTCGCTCATTGGCAGGTACAACTATAAATTGATTTGGTGACTTCATTATTCATTTGATTAAAATTGTATATTAAATTCTAAAGTAACAGGCATTGTGGAATTAAATTGTTTCCACAACAAAACCTCTTGCTCATCCGTATCTTCTATATAAATTTGATAAGCATCTTCCTCTACACTATATTTTATTAAATGAATTATGTGTCTACCATTTAGAACAGACTGTCCAACTAGATAGTGCATTCCTCCTGACTTGTAGTCAGGACCTATAGAAATTTTTCTTATTTGCATTTTATTAAACTGTTTCCTCGAATAAAAAGGAAATTGCTAACTCACCATCTACCGGTGTTACAGAACCTGATTCTTGTCCTATTACGCCAATATTTGTAAATTGAGGTATTATAATATTTTCATTAGCTAAATCAACTTGACCCGAAGGGTATGTGCCGCTATTATTATTATCTAAACCAAACAGAGCTCCGCTAGTATTTATAGCTGTCCAATTAGCAACAGTAGCAGAGTCACCATCGTTTACACGCCCAATATCAAAACGTACTGAATCACCCACATTACTAAAGGTAAGTGGTTGGTCTCCTGTGTAAACATAACTAACTTGCATTAGCTTGTATTTTCTTAAAGTCCTAATTAAAGGAATCTGACTGTCAGGAGTTACGTTAGATGTCCACTCCATATAATCATATCCAACAGGACTTGCTGTCTGTGAACCTAAATTAGCAATCAATCCATTCATAACAGTATATCCGACACCTATTGATTGAGATAACGCAGCAATAGATTCAAGAGTTACATTTTTTGTAGCATCTTGGGGATTGCCATTTACTTGAGTAATAATTACTTTATCTCCGGCTACCGGTGTTACTAGGGGATATTGATTAATCTTTGACATCTTGATGTTGTTTTACTGTTCCTGTATTCATATTAATAATAGAGTCCTTACCATACTTTTGAATAAGTTTATCTTCCATATTTCTAAACTCTGACTGCAGAGTAGATACTTGTTCGTATAAACTTTTTTTCTGAAGTTCTAAATCTCCAATTGCTAGTTTAAACTTATCTAATGTAAGCTTTGCTTCCTTTAACTCCTTAAGCTCTTCTTCTGTTAATTTTATTTCTTTACTCATTTAATTATATTTAATTTATACAAAGATACTATTTTTTATTTTGCTTTATCTTTTCAAAACTACGCCCTCCAAAATAAGCTGAGATGACAGTAATTAAAGTTAGCTGCAAAAGGTCTGTCCACTTATCCTCTACGTCAAATGTTATCATCCCTGCATCTATAAATATCATTACTACAGTTGATATCACTAGAAACAATAATATTATGGGTCTTACGTTTTGAGTTAAGAAAGAAGCTGAGTTGTCAGATACCCATCTGTCTGTTATATTTTTTTCCATATCCGCCTCATACTTCATAAAGAGCTCAGTCATCTCTTTTTCAAAAGCGTCTTTTTCTTCTTTTGTTTGTACAAATTTATCTACTATTCCTGATAGACCTTCTGCTACACTAGTGGCAGCACCACCAAATATTTTTCCCAATAATTCTTTCATAAGTTCTCGTATTCTTTTGTTGCATCAAAACTAGGACAAGCTTTATTTGCAAAGTCTCTATGTCCGTGAATGATTGCTTTAGGTTGTAATAACTTTAAAAAATATAATAAATATTCTAAAGATTCTTTTTGTTTTTGAGTTCGTGTGTCTTTAGGAGTTTTGCCATCTTTTTCTACTCCACCGATATAGCATACGCCCCAAGATTTACAATTCAAACCCTTTGTGTGTGCCCCACACTCTTCTATTTTTCTTCCTGTTTCAATTGTGCCATCCATCAACACAATAAAATGATATCCGCACCCTCGCCATCCTCTAGCCTTGTGCCATCTATCAATTACCTCTGTGTTAACAGAATCATCTCCTTCTCTTGTTGCGGAGCAATGTACTATTATTTTTTCTATTTGTTCTGTATTCATCTACCTTGTCCTCTATATTTTTTTTTGTATCCCGTCTGTCCTTTACTTGCATTTTTACTGTGAGGATGTGACTTTCTTTTTGGTTTCACATATACCGATACTACTGCTCTTCTTGCCATTATAATCTAAGGTTTAACCCTACGGAGCTATTATATATTTTTGAATCCCAAAACTTTGTATACTCACCTTCAAAAAATATTCCCACCACCTTCGATAATTTCCATCCTATTATAAGTCCGCCTTGATAATCACTCCATTGTTTTCCTTTGAGTAAATCATTATGTCCTCCTAATCCCCACGAGTCTCTATGAAGATATGAGAAATCTTCATTACCTTTTAAATATTTATGATAAGGTAATATCCAATTACCATAGATGTGTAACCAAAAGTCTTTTTTATATTCGTAAAAATCAAAACCAATAATAGGAGCTATCTCTCCGAAGGCATCTAACTCAGACCATATAGACTCATTAAATTCGTTCATCAATGAACCAAATACCAAATCTCGAAACTGAACGTCTGTATTTGCAACGACTACCCCTTCCTCATTAATCCAATACCAATCGTAATTTACATTTCCGTAGGCATCTGTTTGAGTATATCCTACATCTTGATAACCATAAGTATATCCTAAGCTGTACCAAGGGTTTAATGGAAATCCATCATCAGTAGTTTCGTTCAACCATATTTCAATCGGATTGTATCCATAAGGGCGTTGATGTGTACGATAAATTGCACCGGCAGATAAACTAAATTTTTTACCAATAGGGAGCCTAGCTCTTATTTCACCTGATGTATATTTAAAACCTACATTACCTTGTTCTCTTTGTTCAAATTTTACTATATGATAATTACCGGTGTGTCTTATAAAGTACCTGATGTTTGTAAACTCTTGACTTCTTTCTCTTTCTTTTTCATAATGAAGTAAATATTCAAATCCCTTTACTGCTGAGGTTGGTGATGATAAAGCAATATTATTTTCTTTTCCATCATAATAGTTTCTTGCTTTTATTTCATAATCAAACCTAGCTAATTTACGTAAGCCAAAACCAATTCTATAATCGTGAGGATGATATACAGTATTATCTACTACCTGAGGTATATCATACAAATTCTCCGGGTTAGTTCTAACGAAGTAACTTGGACTTTGAGTCTCGTATGCATTAGAAACCTCACCGGCTACATATACAGTTCCGTATTTTAAAAAGTCTTCATAAAAATTTTTGAAGACTTGAGCGTGTGAATTAAATGAAAACAAAAAAACTAAAACAAATATTATATATCTCATAGGCTAAAACTTACTTTCAATTATTAAATCTATCTCATTTTGTATTACCTCTAAAGAATCATCAGGAAGCTTTAAGGTTATATCACTTTCAACTCTTACAACTTCTTTGCCATTGTGATATAAAATCAAAGTAGGCAGGTAAACAATTTTTTCTTTTTCAAAAACCACAGGATGTTTACCCATCAATAATAAATGAGTCTCTGCGTTTTTAATTGGTTCTAATGATATAGTGTTTTCAGAAAGGAATGAGGCATTGAACTGCACAAGACTTATGCCATCTTTAAAGTCTTGGGAGTATAAAGTTTGAGTATATATTAATAGTATTATTAACCATCTCATTGTTTGCTCATTTCATAAAGACGCTCATCCATCTTTTCTAAAGATTTTTTTATTTCAGTAACGTCTTCTTTTACCGTGCTAACATCAGCTTCTATTTTCTCAATGGTCGACCTAATTAATTTGTCTTTATACTCGAACTCAACTTTTTGAATTTCAGGCTTTGGAAGAACCATTGCATCTTGAATCTGAGCCTGTAAGGTAAAGTACATTCCTATTAGAGAAGTAAACCCAATAGCTGCTGCAACAATTTCCTTTATTGAAAGACTAAACTTTGTATCTGATGTTAAACTTTTTTCCTTTTGATTTGTCATTTTGTTTATCCGATTTTACTACTTCATATATTATATCTAGGTCCATTAAATAAGAGTTAGTTTGAATAAATTCCATAACACAAAGATAGAAAATTAATTTTTCATAATTTCCTCAACATCAACACCTAGTGCAGCTAAGGCATCAAGCCATTCTTGCTCGTCTGTATACTCCTCTACATCTGCATATTTAAAATCAGCAACTTGTGTAGGACCAACTCCTCCAAGAAGTCTAAACTCTCCATTTTCTTTTGCAATCCAATAAGTGAATTCTGAAGGTTTATGTATTGAGTATTCTATTGCCATATCTTATAATTTATTAAGGTGTACATATAGTAAAGTTTGGTTTAGGTTGTGTCCAATTAGTTGCTCCATCAGCAAAAGTATTGCAATTTGTAACATTTCCTACATCCCAAGAGCTTAAATCTTGATTAAAGGCGGTTGCATTTTCAAACATATTTTGCATATTTTGAATTCTACTTACATTCCAACTACTTATATCTTGATTAAAAGCAGTCGCATTTTCAAACATTCCTCGCATACGAAGTAGAGGGTTGTTAGGGTCAGTGGCAAAAGTCCATCCACCAATATCTTGATTAAAAGATGTGGCGCCTCTAAACATAAATTGAATTCCAAAACCATTAACATTACTCACATCCCAAGAACTAATATCTCCATTAAATGAGGTGTTATTATAAAACATATTTTGCATACCTGAAGCTGCACTTACATCCCAACTATTAAGGTCTTGATTGAAAGAATTCGCACCCCAAAACATACTATTAAAATTCCCCACATTTGATGTGTCCCAACTATCAATATCTTGATTGAACGAAGTTGCGTCTTTAAACATACCACTCATAGAAACAGTACTTATGCCCGAACCACTTGTATTCCAACCACTTATGTCTTGATTAAAGGCGGCATTATTTTGAAACATACCTGAAAAAATATTAACATTACTTGTATTCCAAGAACTAATATCTTCATTAAATGAGCTGTTACTAAACATATTTTGCATATTAAGAACATTGCTTGTGTCCCAATTACCTATATTTTGATTAAAAGATGTGTTGAAAAACATTGACTCCATATTCGTAACATTAGAAGTATTCCAACTACTTATATCTTGATTAAAAGATGATGCTGATGAAAACATACCTTGCATATCAACTACGCTCGATGTATCCCAATTTCCTATGTCCTGATTAAATGAAGAAGCCTGTAAAAACATAAATGCTGAATTCGTAACATTACTCATATCCCAACCACCTATGTCACCATTAAATGCAGCGGCGGCACGAAACATATTTTCCATATTTTGAACATTACCTACATCCCACGAACTTATATTAGCACCGGTATACTGAGTAGCTAGAGAACCTATAGAAGTAAAGGAAAAAAGATTGTTCATATCTGTTACTTGGCTTACATTCCAATCAGCCATTAAGCCATAAGTAGGGATAGCTATACTTGCATTGATAGGGTCTAATGTTAACGCATCTATTACTGCAGTTTGTATAGTTGAATTCGTTAACGGAGTAGGTGCGGCACCACCATCAACTAGAGCACCTAAGTCTGCTATTAATTGATTTCTAGCTGCCACCACATTAGCATCTGTTGCATTATATCTACTATTTCCAAATACAAAATAGTTAGTTCCTCCTGAACTCCAAAAAGAACAGTTGGCTGCTCTCGAATAATTTCCTTTTGCAGCAAAATTTACTAGTACATCATCGTAAATAGAAGTGTCTAGAGTTGGGTCTGCTGCAGTTGGTGTAGGAGCGAAGTTTGGTCCCATCAATCCATTTAATCCACCGGCTCCTGTTAAGTCCCAATTACTAATATCTTGATTGAAAGCTGTTGCTCCTCGTAAGAAATAAATTATACTTGCTGAATTACAACTACCTATTGCTAAACCACTAAAGTTCCAACCACCTATGTCTTGATTAAAGGCGGCTGCATTTTGAAACATTTGCCCAAACTGTCTTATAGCACCCACTTGCCAAGAAGATATATCTCCATTAAATATGGTACAACCATTAAACATTGTCTCCATACTATTAAGATTAGTTCCGGGTGCGGGGGTCTGCCTTATATTCCAAGCACCGAGATTTTGAGGATTACCTCCATTGTCAAACGAGGGACAATTAGAAAACAATCCACTAAAATTATACACATTGCTTACGTTCCAAGCTGTGTCCTGAAAGTCAGGATAGTTTCTACCTTGAACTGCTTTTCTAGTTACTATCTTAGTAGAGCAATCTGAATTAAATTGAGGATTGTTATTAAAACAACCCAATATATTTTCACAATTTGTAGTGTGCCATTTAGAAACGTCTATACCCGCACCACCTACACCATCATATATTAGTGCAAGTTTTGTAGCATTAGGAGTATACCAATCATTTAATCTTGTAACATTTCCATCAAAATTGGTAGTAAACCTAAACAAACCATCTATTTCTACCATTGTTCTAAAATCCCATAAATGAATGAAAGGTATATTGCAGTCTGCCGGAAGTCCTAAATTAAATTGTCTGCTACTTCCCCAATTAATACTAGGTGTTCTCATTACGTCTCCTGTAATAATGGGAGCATCGGGTGCTACAATAGCTCCTAGATTTTGTGTTTGGTACCAATATCGTGAACCATTAAATCCATTGTTGGGATTTGATAGCAAACAACCTATAACCATATCACCCCATTGATTTATATTGACAAGTTTCCCTGAAGCTATATTTTGTGCATCAGTCTGATTTGCGGTAAAACTCCAACCTTCTATTCCTCTACCATTTGGCGAAATAGTAATTGTATAAGTTCCAACACCTCCGGTGTTTGCATAATCGTGAAAAGGAACATCAGCAGGGAAGTTAACAGGATTGGTGTTATATACATCTGAAGTTCCATCACCCCAATCAACTGTTATATCTAAATTAAACTGAGGTTCTTCCGTATAAGTTATTGGAGCAAAAGGTAAACGTACTTGTGTGGTAGATAAACTAGTTAACGGATTCTGAACAATACCTGTGTTCATTTGAATTATCATATCAATCGGAGGAACCACAAGTGAGACAACTGAAGACAAAGTTACTCCTTCTCCATTATTGGCAATTACTGCATAGTAAAGTGTTGTACCCGGAGTTTGTCCTGTAAAGATAGAGGATTGTGGTACTCCTGCTGTTACAGGATATGTAAAGGGTTGTTTGGGATTGTTTTGAACATCAGGGTCGGGACCAAGATAAAAGTCTGCAGAAGTTCCATTAGTTCCGGTAATTTGAAAACCTTTATCGTCTACTACTTCTCCATATATTTCTATGTCTACTGTGGTTGTTCCATTGAGATATCCTACCTCGTCCCATTGTAAGGCTTCAACTACAGGTTTGTTTAAATTTACATTTCCACCTATCGTTGAGATAAATGGGATTCCTATGCCTGTTCCAATTGCTCCACCCATCTTACCATAAAGCTAAGATGTTGTTCGCTGAGGTATTGGTGGCAAAAACTTTAATACAATTAACAGGAATAAAAGAACCATCTTGAACTCCTGAAAATGTTACATCATCATTTCCTGCAGTAAGGACTCTTACGTTTCCTGCAGTACCTACATAAAGTACCGCTCCATTGTTTTGTCCTCCATATATTTGAAAGTTGTCTCCGCCTACAAAAGCACCTGTTACATTTAAAATAAGTTCGTCTTCTTCAACACCGGTTATAATGGCAGAGGCATTAGTGGTTGTATTGACAATAACCATTCCGCTAACCACACCATCTACTACAAAGTTTGCACCGGCAACATTAATGTTAAATCCTGCCGCTCCTGATACCGAACCGCTAGAACTCTTTAACATAAAGTTGGGTATAGGTGCATCATCGCTTGGAGTTACCGACCATGCTCTACTAGTATTTAACTTTTGATAAGCCATATATTATTTATTACGGAGTAAAAGATTTAGCTACGATTCCTACAATAGCATCTGTTGTTGACCCACCAATACTACCACCTTGTAAAATTCCTGCCATTGCCATCATATTATTTGCGGGAATGACTAGTCCGTTTCCTGTAAGGTCTCCACTATCAAGTCCCCAAGCTGCTGTACCATCATCTCCTAAGTTTCCGCCAACATCCGAAGATACAGTAGTCCACGTACCGGCTTGATTAGGGTCACCTAATAAAACATCCGGTGATTTATATAGTTTAAATACATAGTCAAATCCACCTGACGTATTTACAGGTTGTAACACTTTTGCATACAGATGTGTAATCTCTACTGTTTCAGGAAATACAATTACTGCAGTTTGAGAAGTTGGAGAAGAAATCCCTCCCCACTCTACTGTGTCTCCATTAAAAGGTGCTGTAGCACCTGCTCCAAAATTAATAACTGCTCCTGTGTAAGTATATATTCCGGTTTCAAAATCCTGAGGATATGTATATACGTTTCTTTTTGCATTCAGCGAAGCTGAACCTAAATTCTCTGTAGGGACTTCAGGTGCGACTCCGTGAAATTTTGTTCCGTTTGGTATTGCCATTTTTTTTTACTTTATGTTATTTATAATTTCTTTTGTATGGAAATACTCGGTTAAGAGTATCCCTTCTTTCTCCGCAGCCACAAGGCTTATTTGTAACTTGAGAAATTTTGTTCACAACGCTTTTAATTCCGGTAGCCGTTGTAAACTTTTCTACCGTATCGCCCAATCCTTTTGAGGGTTCATTCCATTTCATACCACAAAGATAAACAATTTATTTTATTGCTTTACCATCAGGATACCCGCCACGTTAAGAGGAGATGCTCCTGTACCGTCAGTTTGATATACTTGGTCTGCACCTAATCCTGCCGCTCCTGCTGCTGCATCATCTGCATATGCAGGTGGGTTAAAGAATATATTAACCCATTCTGAATTTCCTCCTAATGAGGCTGTACCTGAACTTGGTCCAAACGCATCATATGTAACCCCATTCTTAATTTGAGTTTCAAATCTAAATTTAGATGAACCATTACGGTTAATTAACATTGGTTTGTCCGGTACATTACTAGGGGTACCAATCGTAACAAAGTTATCACTTGCTTTGATTTCTATTTCAGAAATTATATTGCCTGTTGTTGCATCAACATCTCTAATTTCAACTCTTGCATTGGTGTTGTCTTCTACAAACAAAGCAGCTACACCACTTGTTGCAGACTCTCCAAATATTTTTAAGTTACCTCTTAGTTCATACTGACCTCCGTTAGGTGCGGAGTAACTTGCTGTTTTTTCTATATCACTATCACCTAGTGTAGTTGCACCAATCCATCTTGTTAAGAATCCCGCAGTTCCTGCACCGGCAACTCCGCCACCTCCACCATTAAGTATAACAGTTTGAGTAATATCAGCCATCGTATAAGATGTCCTGAGGGAGTTTAATAATCTTGAACCTCTTTCTCTTGTATCTTCACCTCCGGATAATCCGTGAAACTGTTCATCATTTGGAATTATTGCCATAATTTATTTTTATTTTTTACACATACATTCTGCGACAGGGCAATCATCTACTTTAACTATTAACTTGGATAGTAGCCAATTCCATTTACATAGAAGTTTACACCACATTTTAGAAATCCAATTACCTAACTTAACTAATAATTTTCCCATATCTATTTGCTACAACCAAAGTTCTTTGCAAAGTTAGCCATCTTAACAATAGGAGCTTTATACTTCTTTTTGTTTTTCATTACCGCACTTGCTGCAGAACATACTGACTTTCCCGGCATATTCTTTTTTGCCCAAGCGGTAAACTTTCCTTGATTCCCTTTGCTAATCATTTCGCCTAAAGCTTTCTTTTCTTTAGCCATAATAATTTATTTTACTTTTTAATTAATCCCGATAAGTGTCCCTTCACATCCTTAGGGTAATGCTTATCTTCTTTCATAGAGTGGTTACCCGCATATGCGTGTCCACTAATTTTCTTTGACATTCCTTTAGACTCATCTCTACGGTCTTTCAAACTTTGTTTGTGTGGACCTTTGTTCTTGTTTCCTAAAGACTCATCTAGTCTGTCGTTATAACCTTGTGCCATTTTTTTAATTTTAAATGATTAATAATAAATACAAATATACTAATATTTTCCTTGTCTATTTTTTGGAGAACTCTTTGTGCTTCCTCCTTTACCTGCCCATAGATGTTTACACGCCCAATATCTAGCAGTCAATTTTGATTTTGCCTGTCCACACTTGTGCCTCGCTCTGAAGGAGGACCTTGCAGCTCTTGAATAATTATGTCCATATCCTTTGGCTCCAAAGTGAATAAGTTTTTCTTTTCCATTTTCACACGCTTTAACCATTTTCTTTTTACCTGCTCTATCACTTCGTACAACAACATTGCATTTCATTTTTGATTTATCCGCCATCTCTTTTACTTAAAGCATTCATTAATCTTACTATCTCTTCATAGTGATACACCCAATCCTCTTGTTCTCGGTTTCTATTGTATTGCTCAACAAACCATTCTTTAGATTGATGTTTCATTACTTAGTATATTTTTTAGTAACCTTCCCTGCTCTAGTATTAGCTACTACAGTTTTTCCTTTTCGACCTGCAGCTTTTTTCTTACGAGCAGTTCTTGCTCGTTCAGCCTTGGTCATTGACTTTGCTTTTGCCAATGGCAAACATCTATCAGGATTTTTTTTATTCTTGCTCGTTCCACACGCACCAAGAATAGAACCATCGGTTCCTATGCGAACCCACTTCTGTTCTCTCCACTTTTTGAGTTCCCCCATTAGTATCGTTTCTTTTCCATTCCATATCCCGGGTTGTCTTTCTTTTTACCTCCGTGCAATTTTGCAAATGCATCTGCCTGTGGTTTACCTGTGGCGGTGTATGGAAATTCTTTTTTCTGTCCGTTTACTGTTACTGTTGGCATAATTAATTATTATTTAGTTTAACAAAATCGTTTTTACCTATCTCGTCAAAAGGTGCAGCTTGTGTTGCAATATACTCTTGCCCTTTAGTTAATTTTTTTTTCTGTCTGTGCTTACTTCCTTTTTTTAATTTACTCATTTCTTTTTCTTTATTTATTTTACTTTCGATATACTCAAAATTAATCTCTTTAAAATATTCATCATTGATATACGTTAAATACTTACTCATCCTCATAACTCTGTTGTAATTTTTGCAATTCTATTTTTTGTTCAAGGCTCAAAGGGTTATTTAATTTAAGCTCCAATATTTTATTAGCTATTGCTTTTAAATCTATCATTTCTTTTTCTTAGACATTTTTTGCATATCCTTAATATGCTTGTCAATGATTTTTGATTGTTTCAAGTGCATAGCTGATGCTTTCTTTAAATCAGCTACTACTTTTTTTAATTGTTGATGTTGCATGATTATTTCTTTTTATTTTTTGAACCCTTAGCGTAATTAGGGTCTTTACAATATTTACTTGCTGCCATATTCGCATACGCTGACGGATATGTATCAAAGGTTCTCTTTGCCCAAGCTATTCCTGCCGGACAAATTTTATTGCCTTTTGTTCTACCTTTCTTTGCCATACTAAACTGCTTTCTTTTGAGTTCCCCTAAAACCCTGAAGTTTTGCCAACCCAATAAGAGTATTACTTTTATTCCTTCTAGAAGGCTTAGTTATATTTTTACTATTAGAATTTTCACTTGAAGCTATGGCTTCAGCTTGATTGTTTTTAAAAGCTGTATCTCTAGCATCACCAAAACTAGCCAAGGTATTGGAAAGTCCTGTCGTAAGTGGACTATCTCCAAGAACTACCGATTGAGTTTGCTGTGCTAAATTTTTCTTATCTTTGGGCATAGTACAAATTTACTAAATTTAATTAACTTGATTTCAGAAGACTACTTAAAGTATTGGAGGGTTGTCCGATACTATATAAAAAAGAAATACAACCTTTCTACAGCCGAGCTTGAGATGTTATTGTTTTTAAAAACAGAGGGTCGATTCTCTAGACTAGATTTTCAAAAGTTTAATGAAGTAATTAGTTGGAACAAAGATAGGTTTGAAAAACTAAGACGTGATGAATGGATAGTAGTATTTAGAAAACGGCACGGAAAACATAGAGCTATCTATGAACTATCATATAAAACAAAAAGAGTTTTAGCTTCGGTTTATTCAAAGCTTAATGGAGGGGAGATTCCTACCTCAGTATTTAGTGAAAAAAAATATACAGATAAAGTTTATCGTAACCTTATAAAACAACTACGACATCCCTCTCCTGAATAACTGTAACCTTGTTACCTTCTATCAATAGAGTATGTGCATTCCTAAAATCATAATAGATTACGTCTTTAGATTTTATTGTTTGTACTTCATTACCAACTGAGATAACTTCTCCTTTATGGTAACGTCTACGTTGAGCTTCCTCATTGGTTAAGAGTATTCCTGATTCAGTTTTAATCTCTTCGTCAATAGGTTTTAATAAAATATATTTGCTTATAGGTTTCATCCAACTTCTTTTTCGTGTACTTCTTTTTTATATATACTATATCCATTTTCTTTTAATAAAGATATAGCTTCCTTTATTTTGTTTTGTTCACTTCGAAAGTGTTCGAATATTTGATTTTCAAATGCGTGATGTTCTTTTTTCATTTTCTTTGTCTTTATTTATTTTGCTTTCTATGCATTGTTATAATTGCATTGGTTGATAATAATGTAACTGCTACGCTAATTGCATTTTGCAAAGCGGACCTAGTTACTTTTACAGGGTCGATAACTCCCATGGATATCATATCACCCCACTCTTCATTCTTCACATCAAATCCATCTCCCCATTTCTTTTTCTTATCCTTGTCATATAGGTAAACGTCCATCCCTGCATTACTTAGGATTTGTTGAAGAGGTGACTTCAATGCCTTTCCTAAAATTGCGTAAGCAATTTTTTTAGCAGAATTTTTTTGAATGACATTTACTTTTTGGTCATACTCTTCGGCTAATCTGTATAAAGATAATCCTCCACCCGGAAGTATACCTTCTTCAAGTGCAGACTTCACGGCACATACCGCATCATCCACTCTATCGTAAAGTTCTTTTTGTTCTAAGTCTGTATTACCTCCAACTTGGATTACACCAATACCACCGGTAAGTGATGCGATTCTTTTTTCTATAAAGTTTTTTAATTGCTTATCCTTTGCTACTTTATGTTGAACCCATAGTTCTTCTACTCTTTTTTCTACAGCGTCTTGATTCTCTGAAGTCTCATCTTTAATGACGATACTTGAGTCACGCCCAACTATCACCTTGGAACAATGACCCAAGTCGCCAAAGTTAATTAGGCTTAAGTCATCTCCTGTCTCACCACTAAAGTAGGTTGCCCCAACTGACAATGCTATATCTTGCATCAACTCGTGTTGTCTATAACCAAAGTCAGGTGGAGGCACGTTCACAATTTTTAAATTGTTCTTCATTACGTTGGCAGATAATGTATTTATAAAACCCTGTGAACAAGGAGCAAGAATTAATAATTTCTTTTGCTCATTGATAATTGGTTTTAAAACATTTTCTATTTGTAGTATGCTATTTATTTCTGTATCACAAACAAGAACCATTACATCTTCATAAATACATTCATCGTGCTTTTGGTCATTAACAAATAAGTGGGAGGTATACCCTCTATCTATTTTAATTCCCTTAGTTGTTTCAAAAAATGTTTCGTGTGTTTTAGATTTCTCTACAGTTACAATTCCGTCTTTACCAACTTCCTTATACACATCAGCTATTTGTTTTCCAATAGCCTCATCATTGTTTGCGGATATAACCGCTACGTCTTTTAGTTTAGTACCGGATATCTTTTTTCCTTTCTTAGTAAGTATATCAACTATAGTACTACACTCTTCTTGTAATAACCTAAGCACCTCTGTTCTATTTACATCATCATCAATAAGGTCCATACCCTCTTTGACTAAAGCTTCAGTAAGTACAATAGCAGTAGTTGTCCCATCACCTGCAGTAGTAGCAGTCTTGTCTGCGGCTTCTTTCATTATTCTAACCGCAAGGTTCTCAACAGCGTCAAGTAAAAAGATTGATTTCGCTACAGTCACTCCATCTTTCGTCACAGTAATACCGTGTGTATGTTCTTGTGATTCTATAAGGACTGTATTTCCTCGGGGACCTAGTGTGGACTTAACCGCTTTCGCAATTTGAGATATACCTTCTAATAGTTTTTCTCTACCATCACTATCAAAATGTAGTTGTTTTGGATTCATGAATTTATTTAATTAGATTATTATGCAAAGGTAGGACTTTTTATTTATATAATAACTAATGTCAAGTTTATTTCGCTATACTCTCTCTCTCTCTTTTATACACATTATACTTTATTTCCCTGTACGACCCTCTTAAAACTTAACATTCTTAACATTTATTTTATAAGTTATTGTTTATCAGTTAGTTAACTAAACTAAAGTCAACATAAAGTCAACATAAAGTCAACATTAGTTTACATAAAGATATAAAAAAAGAGGGAACATATAAGTCCCCTCTAAGATTGGATAGGAAAAACACTACTAAAACACTATCCTTACACAAACTAAATTAATAGTCTACTTGAATAAATCTATATTAGCTTTTGCTAATTCATTTCCTTCAGCTATCATCTGTACTTTCTTGTACCTTTTAGCTGCTGCCTTCATTTGAGCTAACTTAGTTATACCCATTTCAGGTGATGGCGCCATATTAATTAGTCTACCATCCTTTACTTCATATCCCATCATACTAGGTGGGATGTTAAATTTACTGTGTGCCATAATTATCGTATTCGTTAGATAACAAAGATAAGAAATTTATTTAGATACCCTTACCATTTGGGTTATATATAGTGACACACACAATGTCGGCTGCAGGAAACCCAAAGTTTTTTTGTAGGGGGGGTAATGTTTTCGGTGGGGCATCTCTGATTTTTTGCCGTTTTTTTATTTGCTCTATGCGTGTATGTGTGTGCGTCATGCGTATGCGTGTGCGTCTCATCTCCGCACCCCTTATGCGTGTGTATAACGCCCGTGTGTGTACGCCTACCGGTGCGTATGCGTGTACTGAACAAGAGAATTAAATACTTACCTTCCCTCGTTAACACCTGTAAGAACTGAAATATATATAAACAAAATGCAGTAATTAACAAACATATAACTTGCTGAAATAGAAAATTTTAACCTGTTGATAAAAAATAATTAAAAAAAAGTTTGGTGGATAAAAAGAATTGATATATATTTGAACAAATATTAATAATAATAAAAACAAAAATTATGAAATACTTATTAAAAAAGAAAACAAGACAAGATTTTTTGTCAGACAATTGGAAACTTGAAACCCTTATTTTTCGATGGGGTAAGTCAGGAATGCGCCCCGTTAGGATTTACGACAAGCGAAACGATAAAACGGAATTCGGCGCGGGTGGTTACGGATACGACAAGCAAGGAACTGCTTTCGGTCGGTTGATTGCTCATTATTTTGGCAATGAGTTGAAGCGTTTAGATTCATCTGAATTCTACGGGGTAAGACATTACAAC
>CENJ01069443.1_pt1 | contig 24305 bp, 19 predicted proteins | sample 356161 | NCBI WGS metagenome assembly CENJ01 (sample SAMEA2619531, study PRJEB7988) | marine metagenome | biome: marine biome (ENVO:00000447); feature: surface water layer (ENVO:00002042); material: "saline water (ENVO:00002010), including plankton (ENVO:xxxxxxxx)" | depth 5 m
GGTATTTCTAATCGTGAAGTTTAATCTGAATTCAATCTCATTATCTAGGATTATTGTATTTCCCTGATATTTAAAAGGAAGTCTTAACTCATCCTTTGTATATCCAAAATCAATAGTAAAATCTGAGTTTCTCATTTCATTTACTTGTGAATTTGATAGATTTAGCATAATATTTCTATCTTTTTTAAAATCAATTCTTGCATTTAAGTTATTCTTAGTCCTCAAATTTAAGCCTATAAGTGGAGCAAATCTCTCAACAATTCTTACCTGGTTAATAATATAAAATGGAATTAATCCATTTTCAGTCTGCTCCGATGCTAGTGGGTAATTCATTAATGAATTTGTAAAGTCAAGATTATTCTGATATAAGAGAGAATTAGAAAACTCTCCAACGGAGTAGGTACTTTGGTATGAATGAGTCAAAGTTATTGTAGTGAAGATTTCACTGAGTGACTTTATTTTACTCAATCCGGAAAAATCAATTCTCCAGTTTGGTATTGGAATTTTAGGAAATGGCTTAAGAGAAAAATTAGATGGATCAGAATCTGAGTAGGCAGAGATAAAAGCTGGAATTAAAACATCTTGAGAATTAAGTCCATACTCTCCAGAACCGTTTAAGTCATTTAACCTTGACCTTATGATATTCCTGTTTTCCACAAATTTCTGAAAGGTAGAAGAGTTTTTTGAATTATCATCAGTGACAAAAGCAGTTTTTATTGCTAAGAATGATAAAGAAAAGTTACCACCTCTGCTTGGTGTGAGTGAAACGTATGATTCATCTGAAGAATTGTAACGGAATATTTCTTGAAAATTTTCTGAAACCAATCTTTTAGCATCTAACTGGATCCTAAACCCATTAACTGGCTCTAGGCTACTTCTAAATTGAAAATTATGATTACGACTTTGGAGAAATGGGGTGTTTAGAAAATCATTCTTAACCAACCACCCATTTCTTGCGGCTCTTTTTCTTACTCCGGCATCTTGAGAACCAAAAATAAAATCCCATCCAGGAGATCCAGAAATATTATTCATACCGAATATGCCTGGTGAATCAATTATACCTGACATAGCCGTTCTCTCGGTAACGTTATATGTTAAATTAATTGATTTTAAAGACATTACCATCTTCATTATACCATCGAAAACCCTTGACTGAAAGACTGTCCCTGTAGAATCTTTTTCTTTAAATTTTTTTGTATAATTTTTAAATATTGGGATTTTATCATATAATTTATTCACATCAAGTTTTGTTGATAGTGCGTATTCTCTTCCATTTTCAACAATATTACCAAGGGTATCTGATTGCTGATAGGAACCAGCGGACCAAATATATCTAGATGAATATTTAGCTGTAGAACTTACCCAGTCAAATAAAGGAATTTTATCTATAGGGAGTTTATAATTTATAGATGTTGATTGATTAAAGTTTTTTGTTCTACCTAACTTCTTTAAGTTATAGTACATGCTATCAAGCTTTTCTTGAGTATCTAACTCACCCTCTGGCTCATCTACTACTGAGTTATCTATAACATTAAAATCAATATTCATACTACTAAAAATATTCCACTGTAGACCATAGGATTTATTGAGAGAAAAATATTTCTCAAAAATTGGATCAACTCCAGAAGTAGTTAAATCTGAATTTCGATACTGAGTCTTATTAAAAGACCTATTCATATCCCCTCTTATATTTACACTTGAAGGTATGGGATTAAAGTTGATATCTTTAATCAACTTTAAAATCTTAGAATCAAAAAACTTAACATTTTTAAATGGCTGAATAGAAATTATCTTAGGCGAGAAGTTGTAGGAAATATTACCTCTGTGTTCTTTGGTTTCAAGAGTCTGTGTTGTAACATTTGAACTTTTTCTCTCACTATATGAGAAACTTGTTGAAAAGTTTTCAATATCCCAGAAATCAACTCTTGACTCTGAATTTGTTCTTTCCTTCCTGACGTTTGCCAGGCTAATAGATTTTGACTCCATCCTCTCCTCAGTTAACTTCTTATAGTCTTCCTTCTCTTTCCTTGTATCGAATGAGTTTATTGAGGCGCTTAGTGGTATATCTTTATCTAGTGGATCATATTTAGGCGTAACTACTGTCTTAGATGTTGAGATATATAAAGGTAATTTAACACCCGACTTAGAAGGTAAAAATTTATCTAAATTTAAATTTGCAGATGCATCATACTGCATCGTCTCCTCTCTTGATCTCTCGGATATTCTCTGCTGAATTGAACCAAATCCTACTGATGTATATCTTGCTGATGTCGAAACTGTTCCCAAATCTGATAACTTCATATTTAAACTTGCATTAGCGGCCCAACCCTTTGTCTTATCAAAATCCGTTAACCGTAACTCATTAAACCATAAACATGCAGACTTTGACGACCTATCCTCACTTATAGGATTTTTAACTCCTATCATAAAATTTAATACAGAACTTAGAGAAGGCCTTCCAACAATTCTAAATATATATTTACCATTCCTCGAGGGCCTAGCGTACGGAATTGAAATATCTGATACTTCCCTGTTTCTCTCTGATTTAAGAGCTAATAACTCCTCAATAAATACATTAATCTCATTCTCTTCAGGCCAAATTGCTCTTGCTAGATTTGATCCATTCTGGTTAAGAAGTGATGGTCTTGTAATCTTTAATGGCAACTCTATCTCGTAGTAATTATTTTCGTAATCACTACCAAACCTTAGAAAAGCATTAATTTCGTCGTCAGAAATTATATCGCCATCAACTGGTTCTGCATGAATAAACATTTTAATTCTCCCGTAATTAATCAAATCGAAATTTGATTCTTTAAAGACAGCCTTCGCATCTCCATCATATAAGTCATCTACACACAATTGGAGTGACTGCTCATTCGTTCTCCTTTGGACAATAGTTGTATTATCAATATCTCTAGGTATTCCTGGAGGAACTACATATGGTGATTTAGTATCTGAACCTATACTGTTTTCCTCTATACTCACAACAGATATTTGCATATCAGAATCTGTGATCTCAGTAACTTCATTTAAACCAGATTGGTAAAGATTACTATCATACTTTCTCCATTGACTACCAACCATCTGAAATTTTGCAAACCTTAGAACTACAGGATCTTCCCAGTCAGTAAGGTATGTTCTTATAAATCTTATAGTCTTAAAATCTGAAATATTACCATGTACTCTATCAGGGTTTCTTATTGGTATCCTAAACTGATACCATGTAGCATTTCCAGACTGATCAGTTATCTTATCAACAATATTATTTAAGCCAATATTCATTGAACCTGGCCTCAAGTCAATCTCATACTCATAATAACTCTCGAGATCAGAGAGAGTATTATCCTCATTTAAATCCTCATTTTCTGGAAATGGAGATCCTTGTGATGAAAAGTTAGTATTTGAGTTAAGGGGTGTGTTGCCCTCCATTCCATTAAAATTTTTATACCTCTCCAGAATTTTCTTATCCGATGCATCAAGGTCTTCTCCTAGGTAGTACTTAAAGTTATCTGCTGAAACATCAGAAATTAATTTTTCCGAGGCTTCTGAATTAAGAGATAACTTATCAATAAAATTTTGTTGAAAATAATTTACTTCTCCCGCGTTTTTTAAACCATCTAAACCGACATCTTGGTTCTCTCTAGATTCAGTATTATTTTCAAAAAATTTTGTTAAATATTGTTTTGAAGTTACTCTCCCCCACTCATTATATTTTATGCCCGAATCAGAATAATCTGAAGAGAGACCATTCTCGAAAGCATGAACATTATCTTTCATTAGATCCTCAGAAACATTTCCTAAATTAAAGATAAGTTTACCTCCTGACGAGTTATTATCATTGAAAATACCATCTAAAACTTTTCCATTCTCTCCATCTATAAAAGGATCCATCATCCAGAATTCAATATACTGAACATTTGTACGATCAAAATCAGTATCATTTGAGATACTTCTTGTAATTGCTCCAAAATTTAAAGCTGGATTCTTAAGTAGCCCAGAGGAAGTAAGGTCAGGATTATAATTGTACTGCCCTCTCTCGCTTGGGAAGTATGCTATATCAAAAACGGGAAGGTTTGTATTTATAAGTTGCCTGTCCTGTTGTCTGAAAATATCTTGTGGAGAGATAGCTTTTATATAATTGTTTTCTAAATCATCCAATGTGATATTACGAGGTTTTTGAGTTCCTCCATTCAAATAAAAGATATTATCAATTGTATACCATGCTATCTTAGCTCTATTGTAGGAATATCCTAAATTATTTGATGTTAAATTACTTTTATCAAACTTATCATTTGTAGTTTGAGGTGTTGACCCTAACTTCCAAGATAAATTCGAGCCTCCAATTGTAATAGGGATAACAGCACTCTCGAAATCATCTATATATGTAATTCCCTCTCCATCAATCATATTTGATGTACCAGGTACTATTTGAGCAAATTCTGTACTAAAATTAATATTTGACATCTCTCTTGTTCCTAATAGAGGAATCGCATTTATTACCTTCGTAATTAACTCACTCTCCTTATCAATATTAAAATCAAATCCATATTTAGTGTTTTTAACTGGTTCATTTCCAACACTAAATCTGGTTATCCCACCTGGTCTCTCATTTAAATGAAATACCGTAAAACCCAAATTTATACTTTCATCAAACTCATATTCAGCCCTAGCGCCTGATAGCCATTTTGTTTGAAAATTAAAAAGATCAGCCTTCTCAAAAGATACATTTATTTCTTGCCCCGAACTCAGTATTGAAGGGTTTAAAATTCTAACAGTTCCTAAACTATAATTAACGGTATAGTCTGTACCCTCAACTAATTGAAGGTTTCCAGCAGTTACAACAACTGAGTTTTCAGATATTCCTAGACCAGGTAAATTTATCTCACTTCCTGAACCTGATGAGACAGTACCAACAATAAAAAATTTATTTTTTGATAATACTTTTTCAGCTTCGTCTTGTGTCATTTCATACAACTCATTGTAGACGTACCTTTCAGATAAATCTACCTCTGAACTTTCCTGAAAATACGAGTCAAGGGTAGAGCCAAATGGTTCTAAAACTGGAAAAATAATATTTCCCCTCTCAGGGTTAATGGTAAAACCTTCAACAAAATCAAAATTCCCGTCATATTGAGGGTCATTATTGGAGTTTAATCTATCTAAACCTAAAAGTCTAACAAGAGGTTTATCTCTAGTAAGTATACCCTCATTTAAGCTTGGATTATTAAAACCAACTGCATCGTCTCTGTAATTGACTTTAAGCTCAAAATTTTCACTTTCAATTCTAGTTGCGTTAAGATTATAAATATTTTTCATCATCAGATCCCATGAAGGAATTGAGACATTTATATTTGAAGGCCTTAATAGTTTTAAAAATATAACTTCACTCTCATCTCTATTTTGATAGTCTTCTGTTAACTCACCTACCTTGAACCTTTCCCCGTTATATGTATATTCATAAGAAACTGCAAGAACCTCATCATTCTGAAGTCTCCTTAGTAAGGATATATAACCCAAGGTCTTATTTATCTCATATTCATCAGTGTCAAGTTTACGTGCTGATGTTACCTTCTCGTAATCTAAAGATTTAGAGAAAATGAACTGAGAAGATAATAAGTTATCAACCTGATCAATATCTCTCAATCCAGCATTTGATGTTAAATTGGTAAATAATAAATTTGAACCATTATCATTTGGTCCACCGCTACCTGTCCCTATTTGAGAATTACTCTGTTTTAGGATTACTCTACCTTCTCCTAGGTCCGTAAATGCAGCAAAGTTTCTTAAAGACTCAGAATTATTAGTTCGGTTAAGAATATATACCTCTACCCTGTTCACATTTATACCAGAGGTTACAAGTGGTAAAGATGACAACCACCTCTCATAATTGTCTCTAAAAAAGTGACCTAAGAAGTAGTGTCTGTTTCTATCGTAATTTGATCCAATAATTTCAAATTCCCTTCCTTGGAATCCATTATCAATTTTAATTGATTCTGCTTTACCTTGTTGTCTTGATAAAATACCAGTAATGCTCAACCTACCAAATTGGAATTGGGTTTTTAACCCAAATAAACTCTGAGCTCCCCTCAGAAGACTGTTCTTTACAGGCATACTTACATTCCCAACCTCAATCTTTCTTACTATCTCCTCATCAAATCCCGTGTAGTCTAATTTTAAATTATTCTGAAAGTCAAATGTATTATTATTATCAAAATTTGCAGTAATTTTTAATTTTTCACCAACCTTACCATTAATATTTAAATTTATTTGCTGATCATAATTAAATCCTCCATTTCTCTGTTGTCTTATCGGAATTGAAGGGTTTTCAACTTTTTGAAATCTTCCCCCAAAATCAAGATTAACAAATCCATTAACTTGTAAATCAATAAAGTTTCCTCCAAAAATTCTATCTAAAGATTCAGGTATATATATTTTTGGAATTAGTCTACTACTTTTTAAAGTACTCTCACCGTCCAGACTTAAAGATTTATCCCTGAAATACTCTTTAACCTGTTTTTTGGTATTAAATTTGTCATAACTATTAAATGGTATTGCAATTGAAGGCCTGTAATTCAAGGAACCTAATTTCTCCTCTAAATAGAAAACTCTTGATGTATCGTACTTAGATGAAAGCCTTAAAAGGCTAGTATTTAAATTATATGCATTATTTGAAAAAAGACTTGAAAAAGGGTCAGAGTACCTATCATTAATTTGATAGGTTGTAAAATTAGAAGGAGAATAAACAGAATCAATTTCACTATTTATAGTATCTAAACTATTTTGACTAAATAAAAACGAAGTATTAACGAATAGCGCTATAAGAAAGGTTATACAAAAATATGTAGCTAGTCTCAAAGTAAAACTTTTTTTCCACTAAGATCTCTTAAGTACTTCTTTTATAAGATCTTCCAGATTGATATCATTATTTTTATCAATAATAGAGTCAATATGGCGTTCAACAACATTCTTTGAAATACCCAAAGAAGATAAAGCTGATAACGCTTCACCTCTTATAGTATTGCCAATATTTTGAGAAAGTTTTACATTTTCTATGTCATCAATTGAAATCTTATCTTTTAATTCTAAAATGATTCTCTCAGCCGTTTTCTGACCTATTCCTTTAACTGACTTAATTTTATTAACATCAGAATCAATAATTGCTAATTTTAACTCATCTGCAGAGAGTGATGATAAAATCATAACAGCTGTACTTGGACCAACACCAGATATTGATACAAGATCTAAAAATGTTTTTCTTTCCATTTTATTATAAAACCCGTAAAGGGTATGAGCATCTTCTTTCACATGTAGATGTGTATAAATATATAAGTCATCTAAACCCTTAATTTTAGAAAAAGTTCTAAGTGATATATTTACTTTATATCCAACTCCATTTACATCCATTATGACTTTAGCAGGATCAATCTCAACCTTATTTCCTCTCAAAAATGATATCATATTTCAAATGTGTTTAAAATAGAGTTTATTTCTTGCATTAAATTTCTTTTTTTTTGCCCAGGAGCAAAAACATACCCCTCTATATAATAAGCTCTTTTCTTTTTATGATCATATAAAATATAACTTTTGAAAGGTCCACCTGCAGATAAGTCAGTTAATTTCCATAAACCAGTTGCCTCAATGGCAGAATAATTTTTAAATATTACATCCTTATAATCAATTGGAAATACATCCTGGATGGTCATAGATACTTTTTTATTTTCAGAGTCAGTTAGAAATTTTTTTGAAATTTTTTCTCTGATCCTTAAAATACTTGTGAAATCAACCCAATTATAATCACTGAAGTCTTCGTAATAAACAAATATATTTTTTTCATGATCTGGCTCAAGCTGTCTCAACCAGAAGAAGTTACCTTTTGAATCTGGTAGGTTTTTAGCTAAATCATAACCAAAAGGAATTTTAATCTTTACTGAATGATCTTCATATATTTTTGATACTATATTATCTTCTTGTCTTCTAAAAATATCATTCCTAACTCTTTTCTTTACCTCGTCTTCAAAGTACTTCAAAATTAAGTTTTTATTCTTTTCAACTTTTCTCAACAAAAGCTTTTCAGACTTACCAAAAAGATAAAGAATTATCTGCCCTTTTGCATATTGATCCCTCCTGGTGAAGTAATAAAGACTTGTATCACTTTTCATTCTTTGAAGTGATTTATCATTAAAATTCTTACGTAATATTTCAGAATCAATACCCTTCCCATCAAGTGTAAATGCAACAACAATATTTTTAGCATGTTTGAGTATACTATTAAAACTTCTAGGCCTAATATGTCTCAGATCAAATTTCTTTTCAGGTTGTGGCAAACCTGATATAAAGGAGCCATAAGTACTTACAAGAGATCTACCAACATCTCTCTTGAAAGCTGCTGAGTCCATAACTATTAACATTTCATTATTTTCTCCAGAAGCTTTTGGAAGAAATGATGTACTCATTTCTAAAGATTTATTGTTGCTGTTCCCACAGGAAACGAGAAAAGAAAAGAATAATATCTTTTGAAGAAACTTTATTATACTAAACATAATTTAATATTTAAATAATAATATTAATTTTAGGTAAACAAAATCATTATGAGTAAAGAACTTTTAAATAAATCAATTACATCATGCTTTGCAAAAATAGCAAGAGTTGATGGAAGTATAGGTCAAGAGGAAAAAGATATTATGAACTCAAGTAAAATTCTTGAGAAATATAAGTCAGGGGATGTTGAGACAATAAATACCAATAATTTTTTCAATAATATACAAGGAGAATTTGGAAAGGCTATTAAAGAAAACTTGAGTGATGAGGAAAAAGAAGATTTTATTACAGATTTAGTTAGTCTAATTAAGTCTGACAATGAAGTACACGATCACGAGTTCTTTTTACTTGGTCACGTGGCTAATTCAATAGGTTATAGTCCAGAAAATGTTGCTGAAATAATTAAGAAAAAAGGAATTAGTGGAAATTCTTCTGGTTGGTTCTCTTGGTTATTTGGGTAGATTATTTCTTATCAGATCCTGAATCAGATTCCTTCTCAATTTCCTTTTTTATTTCCCTAGAAGCATCTTTAAACTCTCTTATCCCTTTACCAAAACCCTTAAATATTTCTGGAATTTTATTGGCACCAAAAAAAATAACAACAATAAGTCCAATGATTATCCATTCCCACCCTCCAGGCATTCCTAAACCTAATATTATATTCATAATTCAATATTTAATATGTAAATATAACAAAATCATTTCTTGATAATCCACTTTTCTGGATTCAACTTAACATTATTTTTCCATACTTGAAATTGAAGTTCAGTAATACCATCACTATTTGTTACCAAATCACCAATCACATGACCTTTAGGTATAACCTGGTCCTTTTCAATTTTTAAATTTTTTAACCTTGCATAAAGCGTAAAATAATTACCATGATTAATTATCACAACGTTATTCATACCAGGTATGAAGGCAATCGTAGAAATTTTTCCTTCAAAAATTGCAAAAGCCTTTGAAGATTTTTTAGTTTGAATATCTACTCCATCATTTTTTACTTTTACACTCTTAATTACAGGATGAGGATGCTCACCAAATCTATTAGATATAAAACCAGAAGATACTGGCCAATTATGTTTTCCTATCAAAGATTCAAATTCTGAAGAAACCTGTTCAAGATCTATACTTTCATCATCTGATAAAGAAACTTTAGATTCTTTTCTTATAATTTCTCTAATTAAAATATCTATTTTTCTTAAAGCTTCTTTTCTTTTATCAATTTCCATTCTGATCTTATCTTGTCTTCTCCCTAGGTCGGATATAATTTTTTTCTGTCTACCTTTTAAATTCTGTAATTTATTATTTTCAGATAATTCACTTCTGAGTAAATAATTTTTACTTTCCTTAACTTTTTTTAAATTTTCTTCTTCCAATTTTAATTTATTCTTAACTTCTTGTATCTCACCTATCTGATTTTTTCTGAAAGAAGAATATTGAAATAAATAATTCATTCGTCTAAACATTTGATTGTAATTTTCGGATGAAAAAATATAACTGATTTGAGTTAAAGATGATCTAGACTTATAAGAATTATATATCATGTCAGCATACTCATTGGTTAATAACTTTACATCCATATTAAGCGATGAGATAATATTTGTAAGTGAGATAATTTCTCTATTCTGTGAGTTAATATCTGATCGAAGAGAACTTATTAAATTTTGCCTATTACTGATCTGCCTATTTATAACTTTTAGTCTACCTATTGAAACTGTTTTTGATTTTTCTGTCTCTATAAGAATTTTCTCAGCATCATTTATTTTTTGAATATTTACCTCTCTTTCATTCTCTAATTTTACTCTAGATTCTTGGCCCCTCAATCCATTTATAAGAAAAATAAATAATAGTAAATAACTAAATGTTTTTGACAACATATTTAGAAGGAATATTAAAAGGAAACTTTAGTGGTTTGTTAGTTCTCTCGACCTCTCTGTAATTGAAATTGATATTATTGATAACTGGAACTGAGGAATCTTCCAAATAACTTACTGATGTGAATAGGTGTCTCCCTGGGAAAAGTATTTTACCTAATGGTTTAAAGTTTTCATAGTCTACAGTTAATAGATAATTAGTTACTTCATCAAAAAGAATTAACTTCTCTATTTTTGATGTCTTACTGTTTACCAAGTTCTGAGACTGAATTGATCCTTTTTCTTGAATAATTTTAAAGTAATTACCTTCGCTTGCTAAATTATCTGATTCTGAAATATCATATAATAAGTTACCCGTAAGAATGGATTCAAGTTGCTCAAAATTCAGTTTAATTTTAAAGGTATTTTCTATAATATCCGGTGTGGATTTTATGACCTGCTTATTAACCCTGTCAATTATTGTAATTTCATCCTTAGTAACTAAACCCCTTGCTGCCTCAATTCCTAATGCTACCCTCACAGAAAACCAAATTCTTTTATCTTTTTCTATTCTTGTGTTTAGTGTTGCATTAATCAATTGATTTTCATTTTTGTATTGGAACTTCGACTTGGTTGATAAAAATTTATAATCTATTTCGTCAACAAGAAAATCATCTATCTCAATTTTTGAAGATTCGAAAGGAACAAAATCTTTTTTGCAGGAAGAAAGTAATATTGTTAGAATTATAACAGAAAATTTCCTCAGATTCATCTCGGTAAAAGTAATAATTAAAACTTATACCAAAAATTATTTTCCTTTGAAAGAAGGACATCTTTTTTCATGAAATGCATTAACCCCCTCCTTAAAATCATCCGAATTACATAATTTAGAAAAAATTTTAATTTCTTCATCAAATCCATTCACATCTTTATTATAAAAATTATTTACAGATTTAATTACACTAGCTATAGCTTTAGGACTCTTCCTCTTCACTGTATTTAAAATAGAAATTGATTTCTCCATAGCCTTCATTTTATCATCTAAAACATAATTTACAAGACCATATTCTAGCGCAGATTTAGCATCTAACATCTCAGCAGTTAGCATCATCTCTAAAGCTCTTCCCTTCCCAATTATCTGAGTCAGCCTTTGGGTACCACCATAACCTGGTATTGTGCCGAGGTTTATTTCAGGTTGAGAAAATTTTGCGTTCACCGTTGCAACCCTTAAATGACAACTTAAAGCTAATTCACATCCTCCACCTAAAGAGTATCCATTTACTAAAGCAACTACAGGAATTGGCATACTCTCAATAGTATTAAAAAGATCGTGTCCATTCTCTGATAATTTCTTTGCTGATTCTTCATTTAGTTCGTTAAACTCTGCAATATCTGCCCCAGCAACAAATGATTTTTCACCAACACCAGTTATAATTACACCATAAAACCCATATGTTGAAGATCTGATCTCAGTAAAACATTGCATCAACTCTGAAATTGTATTTTTATTAATTGCATTTAGCTGTTTAGGTCTATTTATTTCAATTAAATAGTAGTTTTTCTTTATCTGAAAGTTTATAAATTTATAGTTTTTCATCTCATATTTAATTTACTTATCATTTCTTTAACAGTTTTTTTTAAATCAAAATTTTCCTTCCAATCCCAATCTTCTCTAGCATACTTATCTTTAATTGAATTAGGCCATGAGTCAGCTATAATTTGTCTGAAATCACTTTTATATTTTACTTTAAATTCATTATTTATATTTTTTAACTCCTCTGCAATCATTTTTGGTGAGGTACTAAATCCAGAAATATTATAACTTGACTTGATTCTTAGATTTTCTTTAGGTGACTCCATCAGCTTTACAATTCCATTAATTGCATCATATATATATATCATTGGAAGGGTTGTGTTCTCTTTAAGGTAACAGTTATAATTTTTTCCCGATTTAAAGGAATGAAATATATCATTAGCATAATCAGTTGTGCCACCACCTGGTAGAGTATTATAACTAATGACACCAGGAAACCTTATACTTCTAATATCAGTACCATACCTTTCATTATAATATTTACACCAATTCTCACCTGCAAGCTTACTAATTCCATAGACCGTAATAGGTTCTTTATCAGTAAATTGAGGAGTATTATTTTTAGAACTATGATCTCCAAATACAGCAATAGAACTTGGCCAAAATACTTTTTTGATAATTTTTTCTTTGGCAAGGTTAAGTATATTAAATAATGAGTTCATATTCAGATCCCATGTTAACATAGGGTCTTTTTCTCCTTTCGCAGATAAAATGGCGGCAAGGTGATATACCTCAGAAATATCATTATCTAGGATATTTTTTTTTAAATCATCGTAAGAGAGCGCATCAAGTCTAAAGTATTTTAAATCAGACTTAGATTCATCATATATATCTGATAGAAAAAGGTTATCAAAATCTATTTTTTTTGATAGCTCTTTAGACAGTTGTGAACCAATCTGACCTTCGGATCCTACGATAAGAACTCTACTCATTTTGGGTTATAATTCAATAAATATTTAACTTATCTTTATACTGTAATCTAATCCTTTTTTGAACATGAATAAAAAATTCAAAGATCATCTTTTAAAAGAAATTGAAAATACCAAAAAATCAGGGCTTTTTAAAAATGAGAGAATTATTAAATCACCTCAAAGCTCTCTCATTGAAACAACTGAAAAAAAAGAAATTATTAATCTATGTTCTAATAACTACCTAGGTTTATCTTCCAACCCAGAGGTTACTAAAGCTGCAAAAGATGCAATTGATTCACATGGTTTTGGCATGTCTTCCGTCAGATTTATATGTGGAACTCAAAATATTCACAAAGAACTTGAAAATAAAATAAGTTCTTTCTTAGGGATGGAAGACACTATTTTGTATGCTGCTGCTTTTGATGCTAATGGTGGAGTCTTTGAACCCCTTTTTGGACCCGAAGACGCAATAATTTCTGATCAGTTAAATCATGCCTCAATAATTGACGGCATAAGACTATGTAAGGCCCAAAGACATAGATATCTTCATAATGATATGAACAGTCTTGAGGAAAAACTTCAAGAAACATCAGAATGCAGAACAAAAATTATTGTAACAGACGGTGTTTTTTCTATGGATGGGACAATTGCTCAACTAGATAAGATATCTGATTTAGCGAAAAAATATGATGCTCTTGTTATGAGTGATGAGTGCCATTCTACTGGTTTTATTGGAGAGAAAGGAAGAGGTGTTCATGAACTTAAAAATGTAATTGGGAAAATTGATATAATTACAGGTACACTAGGGAAAGCACTTGGTGGAGCATCAGGTGGATTCACATCCTCCACAAAAGAAGTTGTTGAGATACTTAGGCAAAAATCTAGACCTTATCTTTTTTCAAATACATTAGCGCCTTCTATAGTTGGTGCATCTCTAAAAGTTTTTGACCTAATTGAAAAAGACAAGTCACTAATAAATAAACTCAAAAAAAATACCCAGTTCTTTAGAAATAAAATGAAGGAGTTGGGTTTTGATATTGTAGAGGGCAATCACCCTATAGTCCCAATAATGTTATATGATGCTAAGCTAGCAAAAAAAATGTCAGAAAGACTTTTAGAAAAGGGAGTCTATGTAATAGGGTTTTATTTCCCTGTGGTTCCAAAAGATCTCGCAAGAATTAGAGTTCAACTTTCTGCAGGTCACACCCTTGATCAACTAGAGAAAGCAATCGATGCATTCAAGGAAGTTGGTGAAGATTTAAAAATTATTTAATTAGCCGTTTATTTTCTCTAACATCATGAACTCTAATTATATTAGCGCCATTATTTAGTGCAATTTCATTTAGTTCAAGAGTACCCTCTAAGGTTTTATTTTCACCATATTTTTTTTTGACAAATGACTTTCTAGAAATACCAACTAGAACAGGTAAATCAAAAATCTGAAATAAGTTTAAATTATTTATTAAATCTAAATTTTGTTGGTAATCCTTAGCAAAACCGAGCCCTGGGTCAATAACTATATCTAGAGCTCCCAAATCATAAAGCAGATCAATTTTTTTCTTAAAATAATCAATTATATCTGGTAATAAATCTTTGTAATTTGTTTTAGACATCATTGTTTTTGGTGTACCTCTTATGTGCATTAAAACATAAGGCATCTTAAGTTCAGAAACTGTCTTAAACATGTGCTTATCATAATTTCCTCCAGAAATATCATTAATTATATGAGCTCCTAAGTCAAATGCATTCCTTGCAATACCAGATCGAAACGTGTCAACCGATATTATAATATTTTTATACTTTAGAGAAGTATATTCTATTATATCCTTAATTCTCTCCCACTCCTCCTCAATCGGAATCAAATCTGCACCAGGGCGTGTTGAGTAACCACCTATATCTAATATATCTGCACCATCTCTTACCATTTCATCTACTCTAATCTTAGCAAGGTCAAAATTGTTGTAATTACCTCCATCAAAAAAAGAGTCAGGTGTCATATTAACAATCCCCATTACTAACGGCTTTTGAAATTCAAATAAATCGCCTCTAATATTTATTGATCTTTTGATCATATTTTAATTTGTATTTAAATTCGATTTCATATTTTTGATAAAATAATAATTAATTGAAGACAAGTACTAGAGAAAACTATAAAAAAATAATAGAAATATGTAAAGATATCTATTTAAAAAAATCCGAAGATTACGGATCAGCTTGGAGAATATTAAGAGTTACATCACTTACCGATCAAATATTCATTAAAGCACAAAGGATTAGATCAATTCAAGAAAAAAATAAGATGAAGGTAAATGAAAATATTGAGGATGAGTTTATAGGAATAATTAACTATTGTATAATAGCAATTATTCAATTAGAGTATAAAGGAAAGGATATAGAAATAGATATTAGGGAGCTAGAAAGTTTATATGATAAGTACTCAAATGAAATTATGGACCTGTTAGAAAATAAAAATCACGATTATGATGAAGCATGGAAAGAAATGAGAGTCAGCTCTATGACAGATATAATCCTCATGAAACTATATAGAACAAAACAAATTGAGAGTAACAAGGGTAAGACTCTAATTTCTGAAGGGGTAAAAGCTAATTACCAAGATATTGTTAATTACTCCGTCTTTTGCTTAATTAAACTATTAATATTTAAAAAATGAAAATACTTTATACATTATCAAGATATTTTGTGGGATCATTATTTATTTTTTCAGGTGCGATAAAAATAAATGATCCTGTTGGAACTCAAATTAAGTTAGAGGAATACTTCCAAGTATTTAGTTCTGACTTTACTCCCCTATTTGAGTTATTAGTTCCTTTCGCTTTATTCATATCTGTTTTCTTGTGTTGTCTTGAAATTATACTAGGTGTAGCATTACTAATGAACTATAAAATGAAGCTTATCTCTCGAATAACATTGGGATTAATAGTCTTTTTTACTTTTTTAACTTTTTATTCTGCTTACTTTAATAAGGTAACAGACTGTGGATGCTTCGGCGATGCTATTAAACTTACTCCTTGGGAATCTTTTTACAAAGATATTATACTTCTATCATTTTCATTGATAATCTATTTTGTAAGACCAAAGTTAAAAGACCAGACTGGGTTATTTTATATTAAAATGTTTGACGACAATAACTTCAGAAATGGATTGCTTATTTTCATTACTTTATTCTGCTTGATAATAAGTTACTCAGCAATTAATTTTCTTCCCTTCATAGATTTTAGAGCATACAAAGTTGGAAATTATATTCCTAATTTAATGGAACCAAGCGAGGACTTAAAATACAGTTATATTATGGAAAAGAACGGGATCACCTATGATTTTGATAGTTACCCAAATGACGATAGTTATACCTTCAAAGAACTTAAATTACTTAATCCTGAGGCTGAGCCAAAAATAACTGATTATAATATTTGGAATGAAGATAAAGATATGACGAAAGAAAGCTTTTTAGGAAATAAGCTATTTATTATTATACATGATATTGATAAAATTGGACTCTCTGGAAAAAATGAAATTGAATTTATTAATAAATTAAAGGTTTTAATTTCAAATATCAGTTTTTGGGTTGAACCAATATTTTTAACATCAAGTAATCCTAATTCTTTCAAAAATTTTATTACAAAAAATAATATTTCAATTGATGTTACTTATGGCGACGCAACTGTACTTAAGACCATGATAAGATCAAATCCAGGTTTTTTTCTGATGAGAAATGGAACAGTCAAGGGAAAGTGGCACTTCAATAAATTTCCAGAAGCTCAGGATATACTCCGTAAGTCAAATGTTAAGATATAATGAATAATTTTTTTATTGTTGGAATGCCAGCATCTGGAAAATCGAAACTTGGTAAATTCATTTCATCACATACTAAATTAGAATTTATTGATCTTGACATTGAGATTGAGAAAACCATTAAAATGAAAGTTAGTGAAATATTTGAAAATAGAGGAGAGGAATACTTTAGGATGCAAGAAACAAAAGTACTTAAGGGTATAATTAGAAAAGAAGAAAACTTTATACTTTCAACTGGAGGAGGAACTCCTTATTTTAATGATAATATGTCTTTAATTAATAAATCAGGTATATCTCTATTTATAGATGTAGATAAAAAAATTTTATTAGAAAGGATTTCAAGAAATAATAAAAGACCATTACTTAAAAATACTGACAATCTGGAAGAAAAAATTTCTGAAATATATAACGAGAGAATAAGTTTTTATAAAAAATCAAAGCATCACTTAAATAGTAAAATAAGGGAGCAGGCACTTTCAATTATCAATTCTTATTCCTAAAGAAATAACTAACCTATTATATTTTGAATCAAAATCTGCTACTGGCTGATTTGAATATACAGAATAAGGGCTTACTCTTGATTTTTTATTTAAATTAATATAAGTAATATCTAATGTAAATGTCTTTGATAGGTACCCTATACCAAAACTTTTCCTATTTATTTTATTATTAGAATTTGAATCATTTAGATTTTTGCTAGGATCACCTAAAACATTGTAACCTAATCTTAAGTAAAAGTTTTTATACCTTCCCTCTAAACCAAATCTATAATTAACTGCCATAGCTTTATATATTTTCTCGATTTCTTTATTCTCCATAAAGTCATTGAAATCATAGGATTGTATCCTCGACGAAGAATAATCAATCAAATCTATGTCGGCAGAAATAAAACCAAATTTCTTGTAAAAATATGAGGATCCTATCGTTATTTTTGATGGTGATTTATATTTATAATTAGCAAAATTACTTCCAGTACCAGATATAGCATTTCTTAAGGTAGTATCTTCGGGCTCAAAATAATAATCAAAATATTTAGACTCTAATTCACTATATAATTCTTCTTCAAGAGTAATACCTGCCTTACTTTCATAATTTATACCAATATTTAAGTTATCTGAAGGTTTCATTATAATTCCAGCAGAAATTGATGCTCCATTTCCAGAAATACTATGAACATCTAAAAGATTTAAATAATCTAATATTCCTTCTTGGACCCACTGATCAGTATTATCTAAAACCTCAAAACTACTTTCTCTAAAATTTCTAATCTGCTTATAATTAACAGAATAAAAATTTAAACCAATTCCAATAAAAACTTTATCCCTAATATTAGATCCCAAAGAAACAGATAATTTATTTATGTCTCCACTAGTATTAATCTCCTCTTCTTGTAATGGGAAACCACCGACAAACGAATAATACGATCCAGGCAATTCGTTGTCAGGATTAATTAGATAATGATCATAAGCCTCTTGAAGTAATGCTATGTCAGCCATTTTAGTTTCACTGGCTAATCTTGATAGAGGTATTCCCTGAGAGTCTTGCAAAAAATAATCAATTATAGAATTATAATCGTTATATCCTCTATATAATTTTTTATCAGAGAAATCTTTAAGTTTTGAGTAAGAAATTCCAAAATTTAATTTAGCACATTCTGGACACTTAACGATTCCACTAGATAAATAATTATCCTTCTTTTTTATAGGAAGTACCAGTGATATATTCTCAATATCATTAGCATTATTTTCGACAGATAATGTTTGTCCGAAGTAACTGGAGTTAGATTTATTTCCCAAAATACCATAGCCTAATGAAATTAATTTCCTATTTACAAAACCAAGCCCCGCAGGGTTTTGAGAAATAGAACTCACATCGCCACCTAAAGAAACAGATGCTCCTCCTATACCTAGAACTCTTGCAGAACCTCCTTGAAAAGTATGACTAAACTTTAATACATCTCTATGGTATCCATACTGAGAAAAGGAGTAAGAAAAAGGGTAAAAAAAAAGTAAAAAAAATAGAAAATATTTTGACACGAAATGAGAAATTATAAATTAATTTCTTCCTCCGCCCCTTGATGAGCCTCCACTACTTCCACCACTTACAACACCTCCACCTCCACCTGAGCTGCCACCAGAACTGTATGAAGATCCACTACCTCCACTACTATAACTACTTGAGCCACCAGAATTTGAAGTGCCACCAAATCCAACAGATCTTGCTGAGGATGACATTCTTCCTCTGACAGGATTAAAGCTAACTGGAGGAGCTGAATAACCTGATCTTCTGCCATCTTCTGAGCTATAATTAGAGTAGCCCCTTGTTGATCCTGAATAGGAGGATCTCATAGTATTTGAGAATTCCATAATACTGTTAATCTTCTCACTTGAAGACCTTGCGTTATTAAAAGACCTTCTATTTTGAGAATTTAAAGATGAGCTCCTATTTGACCGTGATGAAGTTCTCACATTACCTGTACCTTGTGACTGATCTCTAAAAAGAGTGTTTTGAGAAACGTTACCAAATATTTGTCCTCTACCTTCTCTAAGACCCTCTGATATGTTTTGATTAGTAATGCCACTCTCTCTTCTAGAATTAAAATTTGCATTATTAATATTTTCACCGTTCATGGATGAAAACCTTCCAGATCTTGGACCCCTTGATCCTACTTTTTCTGATTTAGATACAAACCCACTAACATACATATGTCTATTGGTTAAGGTATGACCTGCTCCACCACCAGTTCCATTATTAGTAAACATCCAAGTCCCGTGCTTATACAGTGTTGAACAACCGAGTCCAAAACCACTGAAACTAGGATGATGAAGATTAAGCAAGGCAGGAGAAAATCTTGGATCAAATGAAACTAGGTATGGATTAGAGAAAAGTAACATTGGATTTGATCTGGCTATAATACCTCCTAATCCGTTAATATTTCTTGGAAACATCATCATATCATATGATGTCATATTATAATACATACTGCTATATGGGTCAATAACATTAAGTGGGTCATTGAAGGTGTAGTAATGTGGAATAAATGATGAATAAAAATTCGGATTAGTTAGTGAATTGGATATGTCCGTACTAACATATAAATTATCTCTATTGAATTTTAAACTTTCATTTTTATTTTGTGACTGAGAATAATTAGTCATATTAGAATTATCAGATTTATATCTATTTAGAATATCCTCATCTACAGTTCCATCATTATTTATTGCAGTATTACCCGCCCTGAATTTTGAAAGAATAATATCAGCAGGAGTAACTTTATTTTTTAACTTATTTTTAGAAGATCTATCAGAACCAGTGAAATACATATCATCTAATTCCTGAGAACAAATATCAATGGAGAGATAAAAACAAAAGAAAAGTATTAGAAATTGTCTCATATAAATCAATTTAATATAGTCTAATTTACAATTTTATAACGAAAAAAGGTAATTTTATTGTTTCAATATTCAGCATAAAAGTTAAAATTGCATAAATTTTAAGTATGAGTAAAGGGTTACCCCAAAGGACAGATAATTTTTCAGCTTGGTACAATGAATTAGTTAAAAAAGCTGATTTAGCTGAAAATTCTGCAGTAAGAGGGTGTATGGTAATAAAACCATATGGATTCTCGATATGGGAAAAGATGCAAAAGAAACTTGATGAAATGTTCAAGGAAACAGGACATCAGAATGCTTACTTCCCTTTATTTATTCCTAAATCTTACCTAAGCAAAGAAGCTGATCATGTAGAAGGTTTTGCAAAAGAATGTGCTGTGGTAACTCATTATAGACTAAAATCTGATGAAGAATCTGGCGGTGTAGTTGTTGATCCAGATGCAAAGTTAGATGAAGAGTTAATAATAAGGCCAACATCTGAGACAGTTATTTGGAATACCTATAAAAATTGGATCCAATCCTACAGAGATCTCCCTTTATTAGTAAATCAGTGGGCTAATGTTGTTAGATGGGAGATGAGAACTAGACTTTTTCTCAGAACATCTGAATTTCTTTGGCAGGAGGGGCATACTGCTCACGAAACAAAAAATGAAGCTGAGGAAGAAACACTTAAGATTTTAGATATTTATACCAAATTCCTGGAAGAAACAATGGCAGTTCCAGTTCTCAGAGGAATTAAGTCTGAAAATGAAAAGTTTGCGGGGGCAGTTGACACTTACTGTGTTGAGGCGCTCATGCAAGACGGTAAGGCTTTACAGGCAGGAACCTCTCATTTTCTTGGACAGAATTTTGCTAAGGCATTTGATGTTAAATTTGCTACAAAAGAAGGAAAGAATGAGTACGTGTGGGGCACTTCATGGGGAGTATCAACTAGATTAGTTGGGGCGTTAATCATGTCTCACTCAGATGATAAGGGTTTAGTATTACCTCCAAACCTTGCACCAATTCAAGTTATTCTTATTCCTATTTTTAATTCTGATGACGAATACAAGACTACATTATCAAACCTAAAAAAAATAGATAAAAAATTTAGAGAAAATAGCATCAGGTCAGAAATTGATTCAAGGGAAAACCACAAACCTGGATGGAAGTTTTCAGAGTACGAGATGAAGGGTGTTCCAGTTAGAATAGTAGTAGGACCAAAAGATTTAGAGAATAGAACGGTTGAGGTTGCAAGAAGAGATGAACTAAAAAAATATGTAATCAAAGAAAGTGAAGTTGTCAGTCATATTAAAGACCTTCTACCGGAGATTCAAAATAATTTATTTGAGAAAGGTAAAAGGCATAAAGATGAAAATACTAGAATAGCCAATTCATATGAAGAATTTAAAAATATTTTCAAAAAAGATAATGGCCTTGTATATGCACATTGGGACGGATCGAAAGAGACAGAAGAAAAAATTAAAAACGAAACTAAAGCTACTATAAGGTGTATACCAATAGAGGGAGATAAAATTAAAGGTAAATGTATTGTAACAGGAAAAGATTCAGAGAGAATGGTGGTATTTGGTAAAGCATATTAAGTTATTATGGAAGCACTAGTAATTTTATTTCTAATATTTATAGGAGTCATATTATTGATAACTGAAATTTTATTTATACCTGGGACAACAGTTTTTGGTATTTTTGGAATTATTAGTATTGTAGCATCAAATTATCTCTTCCTTCAATACTTTGGTCCCGAACATATCATATATTTTATGTTAGGATCTTCTATTTTAGTCTTAATTATAATTATTTACTCACTAAAGTCTAAAACATGGAAAAAAGTATCTCTTCAAAAAGTTCACACAGATAAAGTCATTAAAAATAAATATGATAAAATAAATATTGGTGATAAAGGAATAACTAAATCCGTACTTAAACCTTATGGAAAGGGAGAATTTAAAGATCTTATTTACGAGATTAAATCAATAGAAAATTACATTGATGAGAACAAAAAAATAAAAATTATTGATATCTTGCAGGATAAGATTTTAGTAAAAAAAATATAATATAAATGTTACTCACAGCTCTTCTTATTTTAGGAATAACAATACTAGTTTTTGTATTCCTTTATTTCGTACCAGTAAACTTATGGATTACTGCACAATTCTCTGGTGTGAAAACAGGTTTACTTGAATTAGTTTTTATGAGAGTTAGAAGGGTTCCCCCTTCCATTGTTGTAAACTCTTTAATTACGGCTACAAAAGCTGGACTTGCAATTAAAGATGATATCGAGTCAACAGCAAGGGTTTTACAAGCTCCTGATTTAGAAACTCACTACCTAGCTGGAGGGAATGTTCCCCAAGTAATTACTGCATTAATATCTGCAGAAAAAGCAAATATTGAATTAACATTTAAACAAGCTACAGCTATAGACTTAGCTGGAAGGGATGTTTTTGAAGCTGTAACTATGTCTGTTACACCAAAAGTTATCAATACGCCAAATGTTGCTGCTGTAGCGGCTGATGGCATTCAACTTATAGCCAAAGCTAGAGTGACTGTAAGAGCAAACATATCTCAGCTTGTTGGTGGAGCTGGAGAAGAAACTATATTAGCGAGAGTTGGTGAGGGAATAGTTTCATCAATTGGTTCATCTAGAACCCATAAAGAAGTACTCGAGAATCCGGATAAAATATCTAAACTTGTTTTAGGAAGAGGTCTTGATGCTGGTACCGCTTACGAAATTCTATCCATTGATATAGCTGATATAGACATAGGAAAAAATATTGGAGCAATTCTTCAAACAGATCAGGCTGAGGCAGATTTAAAAGTTGCTGAAGCAAAGGCAGAAGAAAGAAGGGCTATGGCCGTAGCTGCTGAACAGGAAATGATTGCAAAAGCACAAGAGGCTAGAGCGAAAGTTATTCTTGCAGAAGCAGAAGTACCTAAAGCTATGGCAGGTGCATTTAAAGATGGTAATTTAGGGATACTTGACTATTATAAATTCCAAAATATTCAGGCAGATACTGAAATGAGGGAAAGTATAGCTGATAATAAACCGAAAAGTACAGGTAAGTCTAATAAAGGAAATTAAATTTATTAATTGTTTTTCTAAGAGTTATTATACAGTTAATAATTGCTCGAAGAAACCGCCAATTTTCTTATCTCTATCAACGTAGTGAATTTCTAAAATCCAATCTCTTGGGTTGCCTGTTTTATCAGGTTCAAACATATCAATATTATTTTGAGGGTGAACATAATTCCTTTTGTCTTCTTTATGTAACTTCTCATGAGGAAAATGACCAATTAAATGTCCGGCAATCTCTCCACCAAATTCCCACCCATATTTTTTAGCAGATTGAAATGCATAATCATATAACTCAGCACCAGTTATTTTACTCTTAGATTTAAAAAATTTTTTACAGTCATTCCAGCCTGATTCAATGTCATCCTTTAGCTGAATTTTATATCTGTCATTACCCAGTACATAAGTTCTACCAAAATCTGCTTCCCATTCATCAAAAATTGGACCAAAATCAATGAATAAAATATCATCTTTATCTATCAATAAGTTTTTAGGGTTCTCATTATAAGGTTTTAAAGTATTTACCCCTGACCGTACTATTCTTTTATGCCAATATTTTTTTATACCATACATTTCAAAAGCTAAATCAAAAATTTCTGAGTTTAGATCCTTCTCATATTTACCTGGTATTAATAATCCTCTTTTCTCAATTTCTTTAAAAAGGTTTTGAGCGTTTTTTTCTGCAATTAATAAGTTTTGTTTTTGAATACTTAACATTTGGAAATATGAATATAAAAAAAAGCCTCTAATAAAGAGGCTTTCTAAAAATAAAAGTCTGGCGACGACCTACTCTCCCACCTGTTACAGTAGTACCATCGGCGCTAAAGGGCTTAACTTCTCTGTTCGGAATGGGAAGAGGTGGACCCCAATGCTATAGTCACCATAAAATCTTAATATCGTAACATAATGCGAATAATGTAGAATTTTAATCTTAAAACACAACACGTAAAGGAAGTTACGGGTAATTAGTACTGCTCAGCTTTGACATTTCTGTCTTTACACCTGCAGCCTATCAACGTCCTAGTCTCGAACGTCCCTTAAAAGAAGCCTCATCTTGAGTGGAGCTTCGCACTTAGATGCTTTCAGTGCTTATCTCTTCCAAACGTAGCTACCCGGCGGTGCAGTTGGCACTAC
>CENJ01067682.1_pt1 | contig 24219 bp, 26 predicted proteins | sample 356161 | NCBI WGS metagenome assembly CENJ01 (sample SAMEA2619531, study PRJEB7988) | marine metagenome | biome: marine biome (ENVO:00000447); feature: surface water layer (ENVO:00002042); material: "saline water (ENVO:00002010), including plankton (ENVO:xxxxxxxx)" | depth 5 m
GACAATAAAAACAGCTCTTTGTTTTAGATTAAAGAAAGAGATGGGAATTAACAAGATTTTGCAAAGAGATGAAGAAATAAAAAAAATAGCATGGAAAATTTTTGATAATGAACCTAATATAAACGTTTTAGCAAATGACTTAAGAGATAGACTTCCTATATTTTCCTTTTATATTGATGGTCTACATTATAATCTAGCAGTTCAAATTTTAAATGACAGGTTCGGTATTCAAACTAGAGGAGGTTGTTCTTGTGCGGGCACATATGGTCATTTATTATTAAATGTTGATAAAACAAAATCTAAGCATATTACAAAAAATATTGAAGAGGGTAATCTTAGCTTAAAGCCTGGATGGATTAGGCTTTCATTTCATCCAACAATGTTGAATGAAGAAGTGATGTATGTGATGAATAGTATTTCGGCTCTTGCTCAGAATTTTAACGAGTGGTCAAAAGATTATACATATGTTTCTAAAACAAATGAATTTGAGTATATAGCTGAGAATCATTCTTGCAAGAATAAAAAGAGAGCAGAAAGCTGGTTCGAACTATCTCTTATCTAATTTTTTTTAATTACTTTTTTTACTTTGAAATAATCCGAATCTTTGACAGGAGAGTTTCTCATTGCAGATTTTTTGCATTTATAATCAATTATTAAATCCTCTCTCAAAACATTTATTTCCGTACTAATGTGAGAAAGAGGCTCAACATCACTGACATCAAGCTTATCAAGTACCTTAAAAAAGTTTAAGATTTTTTTCAAATCTTTTTTTATTGCAAAAAAGTCTCCCTCTTTAAATTCAAGTTTTGCAAGTGTGCTAAGCTGACTTATTAGTTCGTTCGATATTTTCATTTGCTTTTAGTTCTTGATTTATCTTATCAAAGACAAAATTATTTAATTTTTTTAAATCATTTTTATCAAAATTTCTGATTTGTATTGGATCAAGATATTTAACTCTAGAAATACCGGGAGACCCTTTGAAATAAGACCAAGGAAATCTTTTTTTATTGTCATATATGACAACTGGAAGTATATCAGTACCACTTTCTAATGCTATTTTAAAGGCTCCATTTTTAAATCTTCTCAATCTAACTTCTGGTTTCGGAATTCCTCCTTCAGTAAAAACACAAACACTTATTTCTTTCTTAACTACTTGCTTGGCTCTGACATAAGCATTATATGAATCTCTTAAATTTTGTCTATCAACGCTTATTGAATTTTTTTTGAAATAATATCCGAAAATTGGAAACTTAGTAATTTCAGATTTTCCAATAAAAATTAGAGGAATATTAGCTGTGGAGTAAATTAAAGCTATGTCCAAGCTAGAAACATGATTTGAACAAATAATGTATGTTTTATTTTTCTCAATTTTTTTTGACAGTTCTTTTCTAACTAAAATACCTGAGAAAAAAAGTAAATATTTCGACCATAATTTTGAGATTTTAAAAATCTGTTTTTTGCTCGGTAACAAGTTTGTGAATAAGAAAAGGGCAGGTAAAAAAAATATTTGAGTAAATACAAAAAACAAAAAAACCCAACTTCTCCATAAGAATGAGAGAAGATACTTTCCAAATTTCATAGTACAAATATAAAAATCTACTATTTTTGAAAAAAGTTTATGGCAAGAATTTTAACAGGTATACAAAGCACAGGAACACCACACTTAGGAAATATATTAGGTGCAATAATACCAGCTATTGAACTTTCTTCAGATCTAAAAAATCAAAGTTTATTTTTCATTGCAGATTTACATTCTTTTACAACAATAAAAGACAAGGAATTGTTAAGAAAAAACACATACAGCACAGCCGCTTGTTGGCTTGCTTTTGGCTTTGATACTGATAAAAATATTTTTTACAGGCAATCAGACGTAACCAGAGTATGTGAACTTACTTGGTATTTAAGTTGTTTTACACCATATCCAATGTTGTCAAATTCTCATTCTTTTAAAGATAAGTCTGATAAACTTTCAGAGGTAAATACAGGACTATTTACTTATCCAGTTCTAATGGCGGCAGATATATTATTGTACGATGCGAATATTGTACCAGTTGGAAAAGATCAAAAGCAACATCTAGAAATAACTAGAGATATTGCTAGCTCATTTAATCATAAATTTCCAAATTCTCTTATTGTACCGCAAGAGAAAATTGATAAAAAAGTAATGACAATACCAGGAACTGATGGTCAAAAGATGAGTAAGTCTTATAATAATTTTATTGATATTTTTTTACCAGAAAAAAAATTAAAGAAGCAAATTATGTCAATTATAACTGACAGTATATCCGTTGATGATCCAAAGAACCCAGATAATTGTACAGTTTTTAAACTATATGAAATAATAGCTGATAAAAGTGATGTTTTGGAACTAGAAAAAAAATATAGAAATGGTGGATACGGATATGGTCATGCAAAGAAAGACCTTTTTGAGGTTATACTTGAAAAGTATAAATCACAAAGAGAATTATACAATCATTATATCAATAATCAGAGTTTAATTGAGCAGAAGCTAATCAAAGGCGCTGAAAAAGCAAATCAAATAGCTATAACAGTTTTAGACAGAGTTAGAAAAAATATTGGATATTAATCTATTTAAACTTTTCATAAAGTTCAGTTTGATGGTTAGTTAGCTTAATAGTCTCTCCTTTAATAAATGCAAGGAACAAATTGTTAGACATTATGTCTAATGCATCACCATCAGAGATAAAAAATGTCGCTTCTTTTCCAGCTTCCAAAGATCCTAACTTATTATCAATTCCTAATATTTTTGCAGCATTCAGAGTTAGTGATTTTACTGCGATGCTATAGTCTAGGCCATATGCAACAGATGTGCCTGCAGTAAAAGGAAGATTTCTTGAACCCATTACTTCCATATCTCCCTCATAACTAAAACAAAATAAAATTTCATTTTCGTGCAACAGTTTTGCTTGAGTATATGGTTCATAAATGGATGATCCAGCTTTATTAGGAAGCCGATGTACACGATTTAAAATTACATTTATATTGTTATTTTTTATAATGTTCTTAGCCATCAAAGCCTCTTCTCCTCCAACCAAAACTATTTTTTTGATTTTTTTCTTTTTAAGTAAGTCAATAGCATCAATAATTTCTGTGTAGTAGTCAGCGTGTACATAAAGGGTTTTATTACCGTCAAACAGACCTTTCATACTTTCCATTTTTATATCAATTTTTTCTCCGTTGTTGTTAAAGTATGATGATGCTTTATCTAAATAATCCTCAATTTTTAAAACTTTTTTTTGGTACTCTTTATTTCTTTTACTTTCTCCAGGTTCAGCCCACCAACCACTTTTATTATATGATCTTGGCCAGTTCAAATGAATACCATCATCAGACTTGCATACTGCATTCTCCCAATTATTTCCATCAAGATAAAAAACAGAGGATTGTCCAGAAAACAGCCCGCCAATCGGAGCCACTTGACTGACTAGAATACCATTAGTCCTAAGAGTGCCTATAATTTTAGAATCAGTGTTATATGCAATTTTAGTTCTGACGTGAGGGTTAAATGAACCAACTTCTCTGAAGTCATGAGTTGCACGAACAGCATCAATCTCAGTAATTCCAAGCCTAGAGTTTGGTAAAATAAATGATGGATATATAAATTTACCATGTAGTCTGATGATTGTATCAAATGCTGTCGGATCAATTTTAATTTCGGAACTATTTGCAATAAAATCAATTTTTTCACCCTGAATGCAAATAACAGAGTTTTCTATTTTGTCACCATTTCCCACATAAGCTGTTCCTCCAATTAAAAGTGTTCTTTTTTGACTTAGTGTAACTAATGGTAAAAATATAAGTATGAAAAAAAATAAATTTTTATTCATAATAGTTTATTGCTCTGTGTTTACAACAATGATATAGATCCTCTTTTTCAAATTTGATTTTTTGTTTTTCACCTCTTGAAGTAGCCATTTTGGAAATTATTCTTGCTTTTTCTTTTTGGTCTCTTCTCATTAATTTCTCATTATAATTATGATCAAATAAAAGTCTTCCATCGACAAATGTGCTCTCAACTTTTGCATAAATTGACAATGGCTCATCGGACCATATAACTATATCAGCATCTTTCCCAACTTTTAGACTACCCACTTTTTTGTCAAGTTGCAAAAGTTTTGCTGGATTGAGTGTTATCATCTTCCAAGCATCTTCTTTGCTTACACCGCCATATTTGATAGCTTTAGCAGCTTCATGATTTAATCTTCTTCCCATTTCTGCATCATCAGAATTTATTGCTGTGATAACACCAGCATTATTTAATAGTGCAGCATTGTGAGGAATAGCATCGTTAACTTCAAATTTGTATGCCCACCAATCAGAAAAAGTTGATCCTCCTGCTCCATGTTTTTTCATTTTATCAGCTACCTTATAGCCTTCTAGTATGTGTGTAAAAGTATTAACAGTAAAGCCCATTGAATCTCCAACATGCATTAGCATGTTAATTTCAGATTGTACATATGAATGACATGTGATAAATCTTTTCTTATCCAATATTTCAGAAAGAATATTTAATTCTAGATCCTCTCTTGGAGGAGGGGTATCTCTTTTTTTTCTTAAGGAAAGCTTGTTGTACTCTTCCCACTCCTTTTTATAGTTTTTAGCTCTAAAAAATGCATCATAGAAAACTTGTTCAACACCCATTCTAGTTTGAGGAAATCTAAATGTATTAAATGCTCCCCAATTACTTTGCTTAACGTTTTCTCCCAAAGCAAATTTTATAAAACCCACATCTGATTTTATCTTCATCTCTTCTGCTGAGCTTCCCCATCTCATTTTAACAAGTGCAGACTGACCACCTATGGGATTTGCTGACCCGTGTAACAATTGTGCTGCTGTTACCCCACCTGCTAATTGTCTATATATATTAACATCACTTGAATTTATCACATCTCCAATACTAACCTCTGCTGTCACAGCTTGGCTACTTTCGTTTACACCTCTAGAGATAGCAATATGTGAGTGTTCATCAATAATTCCAGAAGTTATATGCTTTTCTGTAGCATCAATTATTTGAACGGAAGTAGTGTCGTTAAAAACATCTGAAAGAATAATGTTTTTACCAACAAAAACAATTTTACCATTGCTAAATGCAATATCTGCGCGATTTAAAACACCTGATTTTTCGTTTGTCCAAATTGTCCCATTTTTTAGAACTACATCCTTCTTTTTTGGAAGTTTTTCAAAGCCGTAAGACACATTTGGTTTTAGTTGTTTAGGAGGAACAGAATCTATATTTGAATTATTTGTCCTTTTGTTTTTGATAACTATAGATGAGTCTTTAGTGAGAACAAAATCTATTGTTGTTCCTTCTATTGTCTGAGCTCTTCCTTCACCTACACCATTATTAATCTTACATACAGCTCTGAACGAAATTTGTTCACTAAAAAAAGTAAGTTTATTGTATTTAAGATTAGAGCTCATCCATGAAGAGTCAAGCGATGGTATCTTAAGTTTAGGCTTGTCAATGTCACCATTAATTTCAACAAACAATTCCTTAAGGCTTGTTGAATTAAATGTGTAGTACCCTCTTATATCTTCATTGTTCTTTTCTTTTATTACATTTCTTTCTCCATCAACCCAATTCTCATAAATATTTCCTTCAACAAAAATATCACCAGAACAGATAATAAAGTTGGCTTTTTTACCTGCTTCAATGGATCCAATCAAGTGGTACTTATTAATTAATTTTGCTGGAGTTTCAGTTAATGCTTTTAATGCATCTTCTTTCGTCAAGCCATGATTTACAGCAATACGAAGATTTTTAAAAAAATCTTTTTTGTTTTTTAAATCCGATGATGTAATCGCAAATGGAATTTTATTTTTTGCTATTATATTTAAATTATATGGAGCTAGCTCCCATTCTTTAAGCTTTTTCAAGCTCAACCAGTCAGTATAAACAGGATTTGAAATATCATATGCGTTCGGAAAGTTAAGTGGAATAACTAATGGAAAATTAAATTTTTTTAATTGGTCAATGACAGCAAATTCCTTACCATTTCCTTTAACAATAAAATCTATTTCAAATTCATCAGCAATTGAAAAAAGTCTATAATAATCTGTCTCATTATTTAGAATAAAAATCTTAGGCAAAAATTTATTTTGATTATAACTCTTTAAAGAAAGATTTAATTCTTTTTTGTTTGTTTGTTCGTACCATTGAGCATCCAGTAAAGTTTGTTTAAACAACGCAATGCTTCCCATAAGAGAAGTGGGATACCTTTGACGAGAAACTCCTTTTGAAAAAGAGTAGAATGTAGCTGCTTTATCTTCAATTATTGTTTGGTTTTGTCTTTTGTCAGAAATAATTACTAAAGTCCCGTTTCCTCTAAAAATACCATCATTTTGATGAGAAAGGACCATTCCAAATCCGTTGTTTATATATTTTGTAGCATCATCTCCGTCATATTTATATATGCTTGAAGCATTTACTTCTGGCCTTACACTTTGATTCCAATGATATGGACCAGTTTTTTTACTTTCGTATTGAGGGGTATAACTAAATTTAGTTTTTGCTGGAGCTTCAATGCCAAAATCTGAAATTAGTTCAATAAAAGAGGGATAAATAAAATCTCCATTTAAATCTTTAATTATAGCATTTTTTGGTATTGTGATACTATCTCCAATACTCAATATTTTATCATCTTGAACTAACATCATTCCATTCTCAATAACTTTAGATGAACTTTGGTGGATTTTTGCATTAATAAATGCTATTGGAGATTTATAATTATTTTCAACTCCATTTATTGGAAAAGTTTCTTGACATAAGCAAATTGATGTGCTTAATATAAAAATAAGAATTGAAGAGATTGTTTTCATAAATAAACAGTTGTGAAATTACCAAATTTTTATTGTTTTTTATTTGTTTCTTTGCACTATAAAAAATATTATGAAAACACATCAAGCTAACTTACTAAACAGCATTACTTTAATTATCATGCCAATTTGGGCATTTCTAGCTTTTGAAGCAACACCAGATAAGCCTATTCAATCATTTACTGCATTTATTCCACTAATTTTTGGTGTGATTTTGCTCCTGTGCAATGGAGGATTAAAAAAAGAAAATAAGACAATTGCTCACATTGCTGTCTTAATTACTTTGATTGCATTACTAGGTCTGACTATGCCTCTAAAAGCAGCAATTGCTGATGATAGAGGTGTATCTGTTATCAGAATATTATTAATGATTATTACAGGCATAATAGCTATGACTACATTTGTAAAAAGCTTTATACAGGCAAGAAAAAATAAGTAATTAAAAAATGACAGAGAATGCAGTTATTATTGGACTAGTCTTATCCAATGATGATACTGTAGACCAAAATCTGTCAGAACTTGAGTTTCTAGCAACGACTTGTGGCGCAAATGTTGTTAAGCAATTTACTCAAAAACTTCAGTCACCTAACCCTAGCACTTTTTTAGGTAAGGGAAAACTTAAGATTATCTTAGATTATGTTAATTCAAATGCGATCGATTTATTAATATTTGATGACGATTTATCAGCCACTCAGTTAAGAAATATTGAAAATTATTTTAAAATTAAAATTTTAGATCGGAGCAATTTAATTCTTGACATTTTTGCAAAGAGAGCACAAACAGCTACCGCAAAAACACAAGTAGAACTTGCTCAATATGAGTATTTATTACCCAGGCTTACTAGAATGTGGACGCATTTAGAGCGTCAGAAAGGAGGTATTGGAATGAGAGGCCCAGGAGAAACTCAAATTGAAACAGACAGAAGAATTATAAAAGATAAAATTTCTTTGCTAAAAAAAAGATTGATTAAAATTGATAAACAAAAAAATACACAGAGGAAGAGAAGAGCTAGATTAGTAAGAGTATCATTAGTTGGTTACACAAATGCAGGTAAATCAACAATAATGAATAAGTTAAGCAAGTCAGATGTTCTTGCAGAGAACAAGCTATTTGCCACTCTAGATACAACAGTTAGAAAGGTTGTTGTAAAAAACCTGCCATTTTTACTATCAGATACCGTAGGTTTTATTAGAAAACTACCTCATCAGCTCATCGAATCATTTAAGTCAACATTAGATGAGGTTAAAGAATCAGACTTGCTAATACATGTTGTAGATATTTCAAATAAAAATTTTGAGGAGCATATGAACACTGTTAATCAAACCTTGGATGAACTTGGAGTAGTAGATAAGCCTACAATGTTAATATTTAACAAAGTTGATCAATACAGTTTTATCGAAAAAGATATTGATGATTTGACACCTCCAACAAAAGACAATTTATCAATAGACGATTTAAGACAAACATGGATAAGTAAGCTAAATAAAAATGTTTTTTTTATCTCAGCTCTAAATAAAAATGACATCATAGAGCTTAGAAACTTTTTATATTCATACATAAAAAGTATACATGTAAGGCGTTGGCCTTATGATAATTTACTTTACTGATGGTTTGTAAACTTTTCAAATAAGTTACTGTAAATTTCACTGTTTTTCAAAAGTTTATTATGAGTGCCTGAATCAACTATTCTTCCTTTTTCGAGAATCAAAATTTTATCACAATTTTTGATTGTATTTAAATTATGGGTTATTATTAAGCACGTTCTATCTTTCATAATATTTTGAATAGCCATGTTAACGTATTCTGTGGAATCAGCATCAAGGGATGAAGTTGCTTCATCAAGTATTAAAAATTCAGGATTTTGAATCAAAGTTCTAGCAATACATATTCTTTGCTTTTCTCCTTGAGACAAGTTGTTTCCTTTGTCACCTACATTAAAATAAAATTCTTCAGGTAGTTTTTTAATGAAATTATATGAGTAAGAATCCTTTGCAGCTTTAATTACGTCATTATTTTTTGCATTTAGATTACCAAGAAAAATATTGTTAAATATTGTGTCGTTGAACAAGAATGGAACTTGATCTACACTTCCAAAAAATTCCCTAACGGAACTTATGTCATATTTACTTAGTCTTTCTTTGTTAATATAAACTTCCCCACTATCAAAATTATATAATCTATTAATCAAGTCACAAATAGTTGTTTTGCCTGACCCTGAGTATCCAACTATGGCAATATTCTCACCTTTATTAATTTTGAAAGAAATACCATTTAAAACCTTATTGTTTTCATGACTAAAATGAACATCCTTAAACTCTAAATAATTAAAATTTTTAATTTTTTTCTTTGAGTTTTTGACGTTAACTTCATCTTTTAAATTAATGATTTCAAATACTCTTTTTGAAGCTGCATTACCTTTTTTTATACTGTAAAAAGAAGATGTGAGAGATTTTGCTGGAGGAATTAATTGAGAAAAAATTAGAACAAATCCAATAAATTCTTGAGCTAGAATTTCAGATTTAGTGTTTAAAACCATAGTCCCGCCAATAAGTAAGACAATTACCAATACAATGGTACTTAAGAACTCACTCATTGGAGAGGACAAGTCTTTTTTTCTTAGTAATGAGTTCATGAGTTGTCTATATTTTTTACTTTCATTTGAAAAAATTGAATGGATATGTTTGCTTATGTTTAATGATTTAATAGTTCTAATTCCTGATAAGATTTCATCTGCCTTACTCATAATTTTCCCCATTTGATTTTGAACTTTTTCTGAATCTTTTTGCAATTGCTTACCAATGTATCCAATTATAAATCCCACAATTGGAAACATTATTATTACAAGCAATGTTAATTTAAAACTTAATGTTAATAAAGCAATTAAAAAAATAATGATTGTGATGGGGTCTTTAAATAACATTTCCAAAGTGCTCATAATTGACCATTCTATTTCAATTAAATCATTAGAAATTCTTGAAAGAAGATCCCCCTTTTTTCTTTTTTCAATCGATTTTATGGGAATTGAAAGTAACTTTTTATTAATTACAACCCGAATATCATTTATAACTCCGTTTCTTATTGGAACCATAAAATATAGTGCTAAATATCTAAAAAGGTTACGGAACAAAAAGCTTATTAAAATTACTAAGCAAATTAAAATTAGTGCTTTAGCACTTCCACTGGATTCAATTGTGTGACTTATTTGATAATAAAAAAGGTTTTTGACACTTTCAATGCTATTTATAATTTCAGGCGGCTTAACTACTCTTTCTTGTGTTCCAAATAAAACACCTAAAAATGGTATAATCATTGTGAATGATACCAAAGAGAAGATTGATGATAGTGCATTAAAACACACATTCAAAATACAATAAGCTTTGTAAACTTTTAGATAGCTTAGAAATTTCAATAAACTTTTCACTCTACAAAGATAATTAATGGTAGGAATAACGTAAACAAATTATTATTATTGCAAAATGCAATCAAACAACAGAGTGAGTAAAGTATCCAGATTAATCCAAAAGGAATTGTCAAATGTTTTTAACATTGATTTAATTAATCAATTTTCTGGAATCATAATTAGTGTAACAACTGTAAGAATCACACCAGATTTCTCTGAAGCAAGAGTTTTTTTAAGTGTTTTTCCATTGGAGAAGCCCAATGAGTTCATTAAAGGAATAAATGATAATAAACTATTTATCAGAGGCAAATTAGGAGGTAGAATTAAAAATCAATTTAGGAAAGTTCCAAAATTGATATTCTTTTTGGATGATTCAGCTGAATTTTCAAATGAAATAGAAGAGCTCATCAAAAAATAAAATGAAACAAGCTTTTTATTTATCAAAAAAATTTTTTAGCTCCAAAAACAAAAGTTCAAGTTCCTATTTTATTTCTAAAGTTTCAAGTATTTCAATAGCCGCTAGTTCATTTTCGTTAATTGTAATAATGTCAATTTTTACTGGCTTTGAAAATTTACTTTCCCAAATGTATAGTGATTTTGATCCGGATATTAAAGTAACATCTAAAAATCAAACCTTTTTCTCAAAACGTGATTTTAATTTCGGAGAGCTTGATTCAAGTCAAGTTGATTATGCCTTAACAATAGAGAACAAAGTCTTAGCTAAATATGAGGATAAACAGTTTCTTACTAATCTAAAAGGAGTTTCAAACAACTATGAAAATGTAACCAAAATAAATGGTTTTGTAAAAGAAATTTATTTCGATAAAAACAATTCATATAATAATGTTTATTTAGGATTAGGATTAGCAAATAATATTGGAATTCAAAATGAAAGCTTTAATAAAACTTTAAGTTTTTTTTATCCAAATTTTAAAACAAAAACTGCTTTTGGAGTTAAAGCATACAATACTGATAAAGCTATTGTTAATAAAATATTTTCATTTGCATCAGATGTTGACAATGAGTTTGCTATTTCTGAAATTGAATTTGCACAAAACTTATTTTCAAAAAATGGATTAATTTCTGCAGTAGAAATAAAAGTAAAAAACAAGAAAGAGTTAAATAAAGTCATAAAATATTTGAAAAAGAAAAATGAAAATTCTTTTTTTATTAAAGATAAGTTTCAGCAAAGAGATTTTTTATTTAAAATTCTTAACTCAGAAAAGCTAGCTGTTTTTTTTATTTTGGTGTTGATTATTTTACTCTCGAGTTTTACTCACATTGGTTTTTTAAATATGTTCTTCATAGAAAAAAAATCAGAACTTCTTACATTAAATAAAATTGGCTTTTCTAATAAGTTAATTCAAGATGCACTTTTTTTTGTTAGCGTTAAAAAATTTGTAAGAGGACTCATAATTGGGGTTAGTTTGGCCCATTTATTTATCTTCTTACAATTGAAATATTCATTAATTAAAATTAAAGATAATTTAGTAGTAGATTCTTATCCAATCAGTTACGAGCCGTTAATGGTATTGCAATTAATTGTTGTACTTATTTTAATCTCAATTATATACTCTTGGTTACCAAGCAAAGCTCTGTCATCAAATTTTTTAAGAAAAGCTGAATTCTGAGAATTTATCTTTTATGCTTTCTAATATTTCTATTATTTCACTTGGATTCTCAGATGAAACTAATTTAATTCTATGATCTTTAAAATGAGGTATGCCTCTAAAATAGTTTGTGTAGTGCCTTCTTGTTTCAAAAATTCCAAGTCTCTCACCTTTCCATGCAATTGAATGCTTTAAATGTCTTTTACATACCCTTACTCTATCTTCAATAGTTGGCTTAGAAATGGTTTCTTTGTTTTTTAAATAGCTTTTGATTTCATTAAAAATCCATGGATATCCAATTGCTGCTCTTCCAATCATTACTCCATCAATCCCATATTTTTTTTTCATCTCAAGGGCTTTTTTACCAGAATTAATATCACCGTTACCAAATACAGGAATATGCATTCTCGGGTTATTTTTTACCTCACCAATTAATGTCCAATCGGATTCACCTTTATACATCTGTTTTCTAGTTCTTCCATGTATAGATATTGCTTTAATTCCAACATCTTGTAACCTTTCAGCTACTTCAACAATATATTTGCTATTTTCATCCCAGCCTAATCGGGTTTTTACAGTTACTGGCAATGAAGTTGATTTAACAATTTCTTTTGTCATTTTAACCATTTTTGGAATGTCTTGTAAAATACCTGCTCCAGCTCCTTTACAAGCAACTTTTTTCACTGGGCATCCGTAATTTATATCAATTATATCCGGATTAGCTTGTTCACAGATTGCAGTGGCTAATTTCATAGATTCTATGTTCCCCCCAAAAATTTGGATTCCAATTGGTCTTTCTTCATCATATATATCCAGCTTCATAGTGCTTTTTTCTGCGTCCCTAATCAATCCTTCTGAAGAAATAAATTCAGTGTACATAATGTCAGCACCATTTTCTTTACAAATTGCTCTAAATGGAGGGTCACTTACATCCTCCATAGGAGCTAACATTAAAGGGAAGCTGCCTAAATTAATATTTTCTATTTTTACACTCACTCTACAAAATTAAATTAAATAGAATAAATGTAAATGTTCAAGTCTGGATCAATTTTTTTTAAACTACTTTCATTACTTGTTCTTATGCTAATATCAACGTCTTTTTGTTTACTAGTTTCAAATTTTTTTATAACCTATTATTTTGATGTAAGTATGCAGAATTTGGATTTTTTTTTATCTGATTACAGCTCAAAAAAATCTATTCTAGCACTTAAAATTATACAAATAGCATCTGCATTTGGAATCTTTATATTTCCTGTTTTAATTTTTTTTAAAATTTATAAAATGAGACTAATTTATGATTTGCCAAATCTAAAATTAGTTTTTCTGAGCATTTTAATTATTTTTCTTGGTAATGGAATGGTTGATTTGCTATTTAAAATTAATCAGCTTTTTCCTTTGTCTGACTGGATGATTTCATATGAAGAAAATGCTAAAATAATTACTCAGAAGTTCTTAATAATGGGTTCAGTTAATGATTTACTACTTAACATTTTTGTTATTGCAATATTGCCAGCAGTAGGAGAGGAAATACTATTTAGAGGTCTCATACAAAATAGTTTAATAGAAAATAAGATTAATCATTTGTATTCAATAGTAATTACGGCAATTATTTTTTCTGCTATACACATGCAATTTGCCGGATTTTTACCAAGACTTGGTTTAGGTATATTACTTGGCTATATTTATTTTGTAACAAAGAATATTTGGTATCCTATTATTTGTCATTTTTTTAATAATTTTTTGATTGTTTTTATAAGCTATTTATCACAGAATAACATGATACAAGTTCAACTTGATATTGATAATTATCAGCTAAGTAACTTTACAGCTGTATTGTTTTTAGCATCTATGATTTATTTAATCTTGTATTTTAAGAAAGAAATTCAAAAAAAGGCTATTTAATAAGTACCTTTTCTTGTCGAATAATTTATTTTCAAAGAATTAGCTTTACGCAGCTCTTGCTTTATGTCAGTTATAATACCCATTTTGACACTTTCATCAGATTTGATTGAAGTAGTCATGTAAGGAATTTCTTTTTCGTCTTTTGCTTCTCTTTCGGACGCAATGAATTCTTGAATTTCATTTAATGTTGCAAAAGAATCATTAAGCTGAATTCTTGGTTTTGACCCAAATGACGCCTGCATTCTTTTTACTGGTGGCCCAACGTATATATAACTTACTAAAGATTTTTTCTCCATTTTCTTTATTTCAGTTGCCTTTGGAATCATTACTTCAACAAAAAGAGTTGTTTCTCTCATCACAGTAGTTACCATAAAGAAAAAAAGCAACATAAAAACTATGTCTGGTAATGCTGCAGTTGAAATAGCTGGAGTTCCTTTATTATCTTTATTTCTAAACTTTGACATATCAGCTTCCTATATTTTTTGGTTCTGCTTCAGAAATCTTTTGAGGATACTCTTTTCTTATTTCTTTTTGTTTTGATTTGTTTAAATCAATGTATCTTTCTCCAAATCTTTGCAAAGCGACTTCATTTCTAATTTCATTGTAAGCTGCTGCTAATTCATTTTGAACTCTTACATACATTTTGTAAGAAGTCCCTCTGTCATTTTGAAGTGAGATTATGGCTTTTTCTGGATTGTCTGATAGAGTAGGGTTTGTACCATTATTATTGATAAATCTTTTAGCTCCATCTTTAAGTTGGTTTATATTCATAGGCTCTCCTTCAACTAAAAGATTATCTCCAGCATTTACCAACACAACATATATATTTCTTGCATGAATTTCAGGTGGAGTTTCTTGTTCTTCTTCAGGAATTGGAGGTAGTTTTCTAGCTATTCCAGTGTCAACATCCATTGTTGTTGTTACAAGAAAAAATATTAGTAATAAAAAAGCAATATCAGCCATTGAACCAGCATTTATTTCCTGTAATCCTCTTTTTTTTCTAGCCATTTACTTCTTGAATGCTTTGGTAAATTCTGAGTAGATTACTCCAATTATTGCTATTGTAGTTAAAATATAAAATGTGTATAAGCCCATTCCAACTCTTTTTGATGATGAAGAGCTTATTTCATATTTTTCATATGATGGTAAGATAGTATCAGAGGCTAGCACAAATGATAAAATGACAACAGCAATAAATGCACTAATTCCAATAAGAGTTTTTTTCGAGTTGCCACTTCTAGAAAAAAGTTTTAGAATAGCAAAAGATATAGCAATAAGTGCACCAATAGCAATCAAAGCGTAAGTTAAAAGAATACCAATATTTACTATGCTAACCATTGCTTTATTTTTTTGATAACAAATCTACTAACTTGATTGAGGCATCTTCCATATCATTTACTAGATTGTCAATCTTGGATACTAAATAATTGTAGAAAATCTGCAATATGATTGCTACAATAAGTCCAAATACAGTTGTCAAAAGAGCAACTTTTATTCCTCCAGCAACAAGTGATGGAGAAATATCTCCAGCAGCCTCAATGGCATCAAATGCACCAATCATACCAATAACCGTACCCATGAACCCAAGCATGGGTGCAAGTGCAATGAATAAAGAAATCCAAGACAAACCTCTTTCTAATAACCCCATCTGCACAGACCCGTATGAAACAACAGATTTTTCAACCATTTCGATACCCTCGTTAGACCTTTCAAGACCTTGATAAAATATTGAGGCTACAGGCCCTTTAGTATTTCTACAAATCGTTTTAGCATCTTCCACACCGCCGCTTGATAGTGCTGATTCGACATCATTAATAAGTTTTTCAGTATTTTGCGTTGCGAGATTTAAATATATAATTCTCTCTATTGATAGCGCTAGGCCTAAGATCAAACACAATAAGACAATCCCCATAAATCCAGGACCCCCTTCTATAAATTTTTCTTTTATAATTTGATGGAAACTTTTACTTTCATCTACTTCTGATTCTTGCATAACCTTAACAACTTCTTCTGTTGTTGAATCAACAGACATCATAGTATCTGTGTTTGTTATATTAGAGTCATTGCTATCCTGAGCAAACATTATGTTAGAGAAACATAAAACTGCAAATAGTATTGAAATTATTTTAAATCTTTTTTTCATTGTGTTGTTTTTAATAGTGGAACAAATTTAAAAAAATATTATAATGACGCTAAGTATCTTCTGTTTACTTCGTCCCAGTTTATAATATTAAAAAATGCATTTATGTAATCAGGTCGCCTGTTTTGATAATTTAAATAATAAGCATGCTCCCAGACATCTATTCCTAAAATCGGAGTTCCTCCGCAACCATTTTCCATTATAGGGTTATCTTGATTAGCAGTAGAGCAAGTATTTAATTTACCGTTGTTCACACAAAGCCATGCCCAGCCAGAACCAAATTGAGTTGCTGCAGCTTTAGAAAAAGTATCCTTAAAATTGTCGAAACTTCCGAAACTTTCAACAATAGCATTTCCTACTTCATTATTTGGTATTCCACCTCCGTTAGGGGTTATAATATCCCAAAACAAACAGTGATTGTAAAATCCTCCTCCATTATTTCTAACAGCACTTGACAGGTTTTTTGATTTTAGTATTTCTTCAATAGACTTACCTGCAAGTTCAGTGCCTTCTATTGCTGCATTTAGCTTCGTTGTGTAACCATTGTGATGTTTACTATGGTGAATCTCCATTGTTTTAGCATCAATATGAGGCTCTAATTCGTTGTATGAGTATTTTAGTTGTGGTAATTCAAATGCCATATTTTTTCTTTTTAAATTAAACAATCTTGGAACAAAAGCTAAAGTTGCAATTCCTAAAGTAAAATATGCTAGAAACTTTCTTCTTGTGCTCACAAGACAAAAGTAACAATTATTTTTCTTGAAAGAAGCCCTCGCTTATTAAAAATTCTTTTTGATTATTCTCTATGTTATTTTTTATGTTTTCTTTATTTCTCTGATTTTTGTAAACTGACTCACAGCAATTTATTAAGGCTTCTTCGTCATATTTTATTTCTAAAAAATTAAAAGCTTCTGTTAATATTTCTTTTGCGTTAAGAGTAAGATTAGAGTAATTTATTGAAAAAAAATCTTTATTGGATTCATTAAAAAATTTATTGATTGCGATATTAGATAATCTCCATTCGAGAAGTCCTTTATTAAAATCAGTTTTTAAAAAATCCTCAATTTCAATATTATTACTCTTTGCATATTCAATTAACAATCTTAGCTTGTTGTCATTGACACCATACCAATTCCCCTTTCCAATTTTTTCTTCAATTGATGCTGCAACTTCAAGGGGATTTCTTCTAATAACAATAAATTTTGCTTCAGGAAAAGCTTTACTAATAAAATTTAATCTAAAACAATTTACAGGAAGTTTTTCAAGAATATTATTTTTCTTGTGTCTTTTAGCTTGCTTAAAAAAAACACTTCTAATCTTTTCATATTTTTTTGTGTTGTAATCACTATTCTTGAAGTCAAGCACAGAGTTGATATTGTCCCAAATGTTCAGTTCAGGAAAGACCTTATGCCAAAGATCGCGCCTTTCGTTTAAAATATGTGTGTTGGAGCATGAGCCAATAAGGCTAGAAAGTAGTGTTGTCCCAGATCTACCACAACCTACAAGAAAAACAATATTGTCTGGTTTTTTTCTGCCAAATAAGTTAATCATGAATTAAGTATTGCCACGCTAAATCAACTTGGTTCATATTTATTAATTTTTTAGCTTTTTCGTGCATTTGAAGTGATGTTTGACTACAGGTAAAATCAGGATCTTTTTTTGGAACATCTTCATAGCTTGCTAAAATTGCTAATTCACTTCCTGAAAGGACAGAGCTAGTTCTTATTTTTTTTGGAAGTTTATCAAACCCCATCCCAATTTTTGCTTTAGGCTTTGGAATTTCAAAAATTGAATCTTCAGTTGTCTTACCATAAAAATTACCACCATGTCTAGAAACAGCATCTAATTTTTTTGGATCAATTTCAAAATTGTTATTTATAATCTTCTCATTAACATGAAATTTTAATACTTCACATAACACGAGATTACCTGAGCTGGATTTTTTACCTAAAGGAATTACTTTAACTAATCTACATTCCATGTTGATATTGGATTCTCCAATAAGACTAGCATTTACTAAATCAGCTTTAACCTCGGTTAAACCTGCTTTTTCAAATTCATTAACACCACTTGGATATTCACAGCTAGTTAAGGAAATTTGTTGTACTATTTTTGTATTAACAAGTCCTATAACACACTCTTTAGTTTCGATGATATTACTAAGAGTATCTTTTTGATCTTTGCCTTTTGGCTTTCCCGTTGGAGAGAAAACAACTACTGGGGGATCAACACTAAATGCGTTAAAAAAACTGTATGGACTCAAGTTTGATATACCCATTTTGTTTTTTGTACTCACAAAAGCAATAGGTCTAGGAGTAATTGCAGCTGCCAAAATTTTATATATGTCAACATTTTGATTCTTTTTAATGTCGATACTTACTCTTTTCATTTGTGAAGCACAATTTTGTTAGTTAATGTTCCAATTTTTTCAATACTCATTTCAACAATATCATTTTCTTTGAGCCAAGTCTCTTTATATTCTTTATTTTTTCTTTTTTCAGTTCCATTGATTTCTAGCAAACATCCTTTTCCTACCGTACCTGATCCAATTACATCACCAGGAAATATTTTAGTTCCATATGAGACTCTTTCAATAATTTCTTCAAAAGACCAGTGCATAGTTTTAAGATTTCCAATTGAATAAAGCTTATTATTAATTTTACATTTCATTTCTAAATCAATTTTACCATTAGAAATTTCATTTTCATAAATTTCATCTCTTGTAACAACAAAAGGACCAAAAATATTTGCAAAGTCTTTTCCCTTGGCAGGACCTAAGTTTAGCTTCATTTCGCTTGATTGAATATTTCTAGCGCTAATATCATTGTATATTGTAAATCCACCAATAAATTCTCTTGCTTTTTCAGCCTTAATATTTTTACCCTCCTTGCATATTATAATTGCAATTTCAAGTTCATAATCGAGCTTATTTAAATGTTCTGGCATACACTCAACCTCATCTAAGTGACCTAAAATTGAGTTGTGATTAGAGAAGTAAAAAACAGGAAATTCATCAAACTCCTTTATCATTTCAGCACCTCTATTTTTTCTACAAGTTTCAACATGTTCTCTGAAAGCATAGGCATCTCTTAAGCTATTTATTTTTGAAAATGGAGCTAATATTTTAACATCTTCTAATTTTATAATTTCTTTCTTTTTTTGATCCTTTAAATTGTAAGTGTGGTTATTTTGTAAAAAAGAAATGATGTTATCAGATTCGTCACTCAAGTCATAAATTACATTATTAATAACCTGACCAAAAGATATTTGGTTTTTATGTAAATAACGTGCAAGTTTCACTCTTACAAAAGTATTAAAACGAGGTTAATAATGACTTTCATACTATTAAAAAAAATAGTAATTTGCATAAAATATTTTGTAATGCCAAGATATCATAAATTAGGAAAAATTCCTCATAAAAGACACACTACATTTAAAAAAGAAAACGGAGGATACCATTACGAAGAGCTTTTTGGAACGATTGGCTTTGATGGTATGTCTACACTTTTATATCATTTACACAGACCAACTCAGGTTAAAGATATAATTAAGTCTTATTCAGTTAAGCCTAAAGTTGCTATTGAGAAGAATATGAAAGCATATTTGCTCGATGCATTTAAAGCTCCCAAAATTGCAGATTTAATTGAAAGTCGACTTTCAATTTTAGTGAATAACGATCTTAATATTATGTTATCTGCGCCTACAAATAAATCAGAAGATTATTTTTATAAAAATACAGATGGAGATGAAATCATTTTCGTACACAAAGGAACGGGAACATTAAGAACTTTTATTGGAAATATTCAGTTTAAGGAAGGAGATTATCTAGTAATTCCTAGAGGAACAATTTATAAGATAAATTTTGACACGAATGAAAATAGACACTTTATCGTTGAGTCTTACAATCCAGTTTATACTCCTAAAAGATATAGAAATTATTTTGGCCAATTGTTAGAGCATTCTCCATACTGTGAAAGAGACTTAAGATTTCCTGAGGAATTAGAAACACATGATAAAATTGGTGATCATTTAATTAAGCTAAAGAAAGAGCATATGATACATGAATATGTTTATGCAGCTCATCCATTTGGTGTTGTTGGATGTGATGGATACAATTTTCCATTTGCGTTCTCAATACATGATTTTGAGCCAATTACTGGTAGAGTACATCAGCCGCCACCAGTTCATCAAACTTTTGAGACTAGTAGATTTGTCTTGTGTTCTTTTTGCCCTAGACTCTATGACTACCATCCCGAGGCTATACCTGCACCATATAATCACTCAAACATTGACTCTGATGAAGTGCTTTATTATGTTGATGGAGATTTTATGAGTAGAAATCATGTTAATGAAGGCTATATTTCACTTCATCCTGCGGGAATTCCGCATGGTCCTCACCCAGGAGCAATGGAAAGGAGTATTGGAAAAAAGAAAACAGATGAGCTTGCTGTAATGGTTGATACTTTTGCCCCTTTAAAACTAACACAGCTGGCCATTGATCTTTCAGATGGAAAATATCATAAATCTTGGGTAGAATAAATTAATATTTTATGAACCTAGAGAAAATATTTAAAGAAGCTAAAGATTTTCTTCCATTGCTTGGAACAGATTATGTTGAGTTTTACGTCGGTAATGCAAAGCAAGCAGCCCATTTTTATAAATCAGCTTTTGGCTTTCAATCTTACGCATACAAAGGACTAGAGACAAACAGCAAGGATTGTGTTTCATACGTTTTAGTACAAGACAAGATTAAGATTGTTCTTACATCTCCGCTCAGCTCTAGTTCATCAATTAATGATCATATTGTAAAGCACGGTGATGGAATTAAGATTATTGCTCTTTGGGTTGAAGATGCTGAAAAATCATGGAAGGAAACAACTTCAAGAGGTGCAAAATCTTATATGGAACCAACATTGGAAAAAGATGAGCACGGTGAAGTTGTACGATCTGGTATTTATACATATGGTGAAACAGTTCATATTTTTGTTGAGAGAAAAAATTATAAAGGAGTTTTTCTTCCTGGATTCCAAAAGTGGTCATCATCTTATGAAACTGAACCCACTGGTCTCAAGTACATTGATCACATGGTAGGAAACGTAGGATGGAATGAAATGAATAAGTGGGTCAAGTTTTATGAAGATGTCATGGGGTTTGTAAACTTTTTATCTTTTGATGATAAACAAATAAATACAGAGTATTCAGCACTTATGAGCAAAGTAATGAGTAATGGAAACGGAAGAATTAAATTTCCAATAAACGAGCCTGCTGAGGGTAAGAAGAAGTCGCAAATTGAGGAGTATTTAGATTTTTATGAAGGGCCTGGTGTCCAACATATTGCCTTAGCAACTGATGATATAATATCTACAGTAACCAAACTAAGAATTCGAGGAATTGAATTCCTATCTACACCACCAGAAGAATATTATAAAGCTGTTCCATTCAGGCTTGGGGAGCATAATCATGAACTAAAAGAGGATATAGAAACTCTCAAAGGACTTGGAATACTGATTGATGCAGATGAAGAGGGGTACTTACTACAAATTTTTACAAAGCCCCTTCAGGACCGACCAACGTTATTTTTTGAAATAATTCAGAGAGTAGGTGCGAGAGGTTTTGGTGCTGGAAATTTCAAGGCTTTATTTGAATCAATTGAAAGAGAACAAGCAAAAAGAGGAACATTATAAATAATAAATTATGTCAAAATTAAAAATAGGAGATCAAGCTCCAAAAATAAAAGCTATTGATCAAAATGGGTCTACAATAACACTGGATCAATATAGAGGTAAAAAAGTAGTTCTATATTTTTATCCAAAAGACATGACTTCGGGCTGCACTGCACAAGCATGTAATTTGTCTGATAATTATTCTGATTTAATTAGCAAAGGATATGATGTTATTGGAGTTTCATGCGACAGCGTGAAAAGACATCAAAAATTTATTGAAAAATATAATCTTCCATTTAGTCTAATTTCTGATGAGGATAAAAAAGTAGTAAATGATTATGGAGTATGGAAATTAAAAAAGTTTATGGGTAGAGAGTACATGGGAATCGTCAGAACAACATTTATAATTGATGAAAATGGTAAAATCGAAGATATTATTTATAAAGTAAATACGAAAGAACATTATTCTCAAATTTTGTAACTTTGTAATATGAGAAAATTCAATTTAGTTTTAATTTTTGTAAGCATCATATCTCTAGATGCATTTTCAGTTGAAAAAGTAAAAGAAAAGTTTAAAATTTACGGAAATTGTGGGATGTGTAATGAAGTTATAACAAAAGCAGCTAAATCAGTTGATGGTGTAATCTATTTAAAATGGAATAGTAAAACTAAAATTGCTAAAATTAAATACGATTCTGATAAGACTAGCTTAGACGAAGTTCAGAAAAAAATAGCTTCTGTTGGATATGATACAGAGAAATACAAAGCTGATGACAAAGTTTACAATAATTTGCATTACTGCTGTAAATATGATCGTGAAAACTAAAAATTATTTTATGAGGAAACTTTGTTTTATTTTATTGTTACTGCCTTGTGCTATTTTTAGTCAAACTCACTATATAGACAATACTAATCTTCAAGCAACTGGATTACCTACAGATTTTGATATCACTAAAAGCACTTTCTATAATGCTTATGATACTTGTACAGTAAGCTGGGTAGTGATTAGCGATTCCATGCCTGCCCAATGGGATATTTCATTCTGTTTTCCTGCTTGCTACCCGATTGGAGTTACAAGTGCTCAAGATACATTTATGCCAACTGCTAAAGTTTATCTTAATGGTCATTTTTATCCCAATTTAGTATCAGGTGAAGGCTACATGCAAATGCAAATTACTACAAACTCAAATATTGTTGATACCATTACTTGGTATGGAGTAGCTTCTGAGATTTCTAATTTAGAAAGCATCTTCCTAAAAAATGATCTAGAATTTACTCATATATATGACACAAGTGGTAGACGAGTTGAAAATTTTGTAAAAGGAAAAACTTTTATTGTTAAAACAAGACAAAATACTTTCAAAAGTATATATGTCTTGTAAAACCTTTAGATACTTAAAAATATTTCTAATTACAACCATTTTTTTTGCTTGTGATAAAGACGACCTAAATAATAACAATAGTCCTACTAATAACGCTACATCACAAAATTGTGGAACGTTACAGTTAATGTTGATCATACAACCAATGAAACATTCAGCTCTAATGTTTATGAAGTAACATGCGGAAGTTCCTTTAATACATTTACTAAATATAATGGAGTAGCTAATAACTTAAGGTTAGACTTTGAATTTATATGTATGTCAAATTCAAGTTCAGCAAATCAAACATCTCCGATAATTGAAATCGGTATAAATTATCAATACTCAGATGGATGGGGTGCAGCAGATTATGACAAAAATCAATGTGGGGGTAATTCATTTTATGCAGCTGATTACTGGTTTTCAAATCCAAATGACAGTATCATTATTAATTTGAGTGTAGATGAAATAAATTATACAATCTCCGGTGATTTTACACTTTTTGACCTACCAGGTTCAAAGCCTACAATAAATGTTACATTAGTTGATTTTCCAATAACTATTGAAGATTATAATTAAAATTTTATCCAAAGAGAAGTCTAAATACCTCTTCAATTTTACCAAATTTTGAAATTTTAATTTTAAAATCTTTTGAGTTTAGATTATTATACTTTGAGATGACAATTTGTTTATATCCAAGCTTCTCAGCTTCAGCAATTCTTTGGTCAATTCTGTTCACAGCTCTTATTTCACCAGAAAGTCCGATTTCTCCTGCAAAACATATTTGAGTGTCAAGTTCAATATTTTGATCTGAAGATAATATAGAACAAATAACTGCCAAGTCTATTGCAGTATCATCAATTCTAATGCCTCCAGTTATGTTTAAAAAAACATCTTTTGCTCCAAGTCTAAAACCACATCTTTTTTCAAGAACAGCTAGTAACATATTCATTCTTTTTGTATCAAATCCTGTTGCAGATCTTTGAGGAGTGCCATATACAGCAGAGCTAACTAGAGATTGAATTTCAATCAGAAGGGGTCTTGCTCCTTCAATTGTGCCAGCAACTGCAACACCACTTGTTTTTTCATCTCTTTCAGAAATTAGAATTTCTGAGGGATTAGCTACTTCTCTGAGGCCATAGCTATTCATCTCATAAACTCCAAGTTCAGATGCGGAACCGAAACGGTTTTTCACTGTTCTTAGTATACGATATATATAATTTCTATCTCCCTCAAACTGAAGTACTGTGTCAACCATGTGTTCTAAAATTTTTGGACCTGCTATTGCCCCTTCTTTGTTAATGTG
>CENJ01017358.1_pt1 | contig 24218 bp, 23 predicted proteins | sample 356161 | NCBI WGS metagenome assembly CENJ01 (sample SAMEA2619531, study PRJEB7988) | marine metagenome | biome: marine biome (ENVO:00000447); feature: surface water layer (ENVO:00002042); material: "saline water (ENVO:00002010), including plankton (ENVO:xxxxxxxx)" | depth 5 m
TACTAATATCAACAGAGACCTGCTCTAAAACATCGCCTGTATCAGGATTATCACTTGAAAAGAATACAACATTACCTATGGTAATAGACCCATTGACTAGTTCTCCAGCTATAACGCCTCCATCTGCATCACTTACTGTTAAATCATAAGCCTCAAGATCCACTAAAGCTGAAAGGACATCCTCCCCGTTAAAATGAAGATTTAGAAGAATCTCCTCATTTCCAACAGGAACACCAGCACCTGTATTTGTATAAAATATAATTCTAGCAGAACCATCATCAAAAATATTATAATCTGCAGAAAAATCATTTTCATTAATAGGACTAACGCCTGAAAAAGTTATAATAGTTGGCATTGCCATTACGTCAAATTGAAAGCCTCCGACAGTTTCGTTTGGGTTTGATACTGTAACTGGCACAACAATATCTTCTGTGTATCCATCAACGCTAACATTTCCTATGGAAACGGTAACTTCTGATAATGCTAGGTTAACAGCACTAATGAAAAATATAATTTGAAACAAAAACTTGTATCTGGGTACCATTTTATTCTCCTGAAATATCAAATACGATATATTAAAATTTTATGATGGTCTTACTTCTTTAGAGTATTAAGCAATAAACCTATATATAAAATAACGATTTTCTGCCGATAATTCACTCATAAATTATTCACCTAATGCTTGAGCTAAATCATGAACAAGGTCTTCTAAATATTCAACGCCAACAGATAACCTAATTAAGTTAGGCGATAATCCCATCAATTCTTTTATTTCTGTAGGGACTGAAACATGAGTCATTTCGTATGGTACACAAACGAGACTCTCAACGCCTCCGAGACTTTCTGCTAATGTGAACAATTCAATTTTTTCCAAAAAAACGTCACGCATTTTTTTTGTTTGGCACTCAAAAGAAATCATTGAACCATAAATAGATTCTCCCATTGGATTTTTTTGCTGTTTTGTTGCAAGATCATACTGATTATGGCTTGGTAGACCGGGATAGACAACTGAATTTACTTTTGAAAATCCTTGTAAAGCTTTGGCTAAAGCCATAGCATTATCAGAATGTTGCTGAAACCGTAAAGCTAAAGTCTTTGTACTTCTTAGCAGCATCCAGGAGTCAAAAGGACTTAAGACTGCCCCACCTGATTTCTGGATAAAGTACAGGTTCTCAGCAAGTGTGCTATCATTAGTTATTAAAACTCCAGCTATAAGGTCACTATGGCCTCCAATAAATTTTGTGGCACTATGCATTACCACATCCGCACCAAGGCCAATTGGACTTTGCCCATACGGACTCATAAAAGTATTATCTATAGCTAATTTTAGTCCTTTTGATTTAGACAACTTAGATAACGCCTCAATATCGCATAATTCTAGAAGCGGATTAGTTGGAGTTTCAGCAAAAATCCATTTTGTATTTGCTTTTATCATAGACTCTACTTTGTCCAATGACCTAGTATCTACAAAATCAAATTCAAACCCATGATGGGATAATACTTGAGTTGCCATACGGTAGGTCCCTCCATAAACATTCCTACCTATAATAACATGATCACCACGTCCCATTGTTTGAAATAATGCCGTAATTGCGGCCATACCGCTAGAAAAAGCGACTCCATAACTAGCATCCTCTAAAGAGGAAATATTTTTTTCAAATCTTTCTCTAGTAGGGTTACCTGCCCTTGAATAATCATAACCTTTGTGGACACCCACTTCATTTTGTTTAAATGTAGATGATAAGTGAATAGGAGTTGTAACAGCTCCAGTTTCTTCATCTGGTGCATTGCCTACATGAATAGCTTTAGTTTTAAAATTCTTATTTTTCACTTTATACCTGTATAAACCCTCTATTTAAGTAGCTTTGTAATTTTTTGTACTTTATCTCAACTGTTTCCCCATCCGGACCTTGTACTGTAATTTTCTGATTACGCCCCATTTTTGGATCCACTTTTACCGGAGCCCTTACTTGACTGGGTTGGTTTGCAACTTTTTTGGTATCTACACCCTTTAGCCCCATCCCAGTTGTTTCCTGATGAGAAGTTTCCATTTTGCCAATTACTGGCTTTCTTGCTGTTGAAGATTCCTCCATTCCTTGAAGCTGCGTTCTAAATAATCGTTGTATTGTAATTGCGCTTATATCTCCCATCATCTCTTGGAACATTTTAAATCCTTCAGATTTGTACTCAAGCAATGGATTTTTCTGACCATATGCACGTAGATTTATTCCTTCTCTTAATTGATCCATTGAATAAAGGTGGTCTTTCCATTTTTCATCTATGGTTCTAAGCATTACAAAACGCTCAAAACCTCTAATAACTTGCTCAGGCATAAGATCCTCCCTCGCCTTATAGATAGATTTGGCTTTTGTTAGAATCCAATCAATAATTTTTTCATTATTATCAACCTGGTCAAGGTCTTTGTTTATCTTTTCATAGGATACGTCAACCATTATATGAGAAGCAAAACGTTGTTTTAAGTATTCCCAATCCCAGATATCCGGAGTTCCTAAATCAGCCTGAGAGTTAATCTCCTCAAAAATAAAATCATCTAATACCTGATAAACAGAATCACGCATATTATTTCCTGACAATGCCTGATTCCTTATATCATATACAACTTGCCTCTGTTGATTCATTACATCATCGTACTCTAACAAATGCTTCCTAATGCCAAAATTTCTTACTTCAACCTTTTTCTGAGCACCTGAGATTGCCCTTGTAACCATCCCTGCAGAAATAACCTCGCCTTCTTCAATACCCATTCGATCCATAATGGATGCAACTTTATCAGAACTAAAAAGTCTCATTAGATCATCCTCTAATGATAAATAAAATCGAGAAGAACCTGGATCACCCTGCCTACCACTTCTACCACGAAGTTGTAAATCAATTCTTCTTGATTCGTGTCTTTCAGTGCCAATAATATGTAGCCCCCCAAGGTCTTTAACACCCTCAGCTAATTTAATATCCGTTCCACGTCCAGCCATATTGGTAGCGATAGTTACTGCACTTTTTTGACCTGCTCTTGCGACAACATCAGCCTCACTTTTGTGCTGCTTTGCATTTAAAACATTATGGGGAATATTTTTTCGCTTTAACATCCGAGATAATAACTCAGATATTTCTACAGAAATTGTTCCAACTAAAATAGGCTGACCTTTTTTGTGACAATCAGAAATTTCTTCAATAACAGCATTATATTTTTCGCGTTTCGTCTTATAAACAAGATCGTCACGGTCGTCCCTAGATATAGGCCTGTGAGTTGGTATTACAGTAACATCTAACCCATAAATAGAACCCAGCTCCTCAGCTTCAGTCTCAGCAGTACCTGTCATTCCTGCAAGTTTATCATATAAACGAAAATAATTTTGTACAGTAATCGTTGCTAATGTCTGAGTTTCCCTCTCAATCCGTACATTTTCTTTTGCCTCAAGAGCTTGGTGTAGACCATCAGAATATCTTCTTCCAGGCAAAACGCGCCCGGTAAATTCATCTACAATCATTACCTTTCCATCTTGTAAAACATATTCAATATCTTTCTCATACAATGTATAAGCTCTTAATAATTGATTAAAATTATGGATAGTACTACTTCTCTCAGCGTGTAGTTGGTGAGCTTTTTCTTTTTCAATTTCTACTTCTTTATCCGATAAACCATTGCGTTCTTCTACCTCTAATAACAATTCTCCAAGATCTGGTATAATGAAAGTATCTGGATTATCAGGAGAAAGTATATTCCTACCTTTCTCTGTAATATCCATCACATGACTTTTTTCTTCAATTGCAAAGTACAAATCACTATCGACTTCATGCATTTTTTTGTCGCGAGTATATATAGATTCAGTTTCTTGAGCTAATTTTAGCATTCCAGTTTCTTGAAATATCTTCATAACTTGACGATGCTTCGGCATTCCTCTCTGAGCCTGCAATAGTTTGAGACCGGCATTTTCTTCATCTTCCTGATCAATATAATTTCTCGCTTCCTTCACAAAATCAGAAACTAATGAAGTCTGTTTTTTCACTAAATTTTGTACCCCAGGTTTTAATTTAGTAAAAGTTTCATCAACTGGTGCATCAACTGCACCTGAGATAATAAGCGGAGTACGAGCTTCATCTATTAAAACACTATCTACTTCATCAACAATAGCAAATGAATGTCCTCTCTGTACTTTTTCCTCAGACTGTAAAGCCATGTTATCCCTCAAATAATCGAACCCGAACTCATTATTTGTACCATATGTGATGTCTCGGCTATACATCTCTCTTCTTTTCGTGTTATCCATAGAGTTTAAAATGTAACCAACAGTTAGATCTAATCTCTTATAAACCTCTCCCATCCATTCTGCATCTCTTTGGGCAAGATAGTCATTAACAGTGATAACGTGAACTCCACGTCCTGTTAAAGCATTTAAATATATAGGCATTGTTGCAACCAATGTTTTACCTTCGCCTGTTTTCATTTCTGCAACTTTACCCTTATGAAGAATAACTGCTCCTAAAATCTGAACATCGTAGGGAATCATATTCCATGTTACTTTTTGCCCAGAAACACTCCAAGATTCACCACACATTCTTTCACATATTACTTTTACAATAGCAAAAGCTTCTGTCATAATCAAATCTAAGGCACCTTGTTCGGCCTTTAAGATTTTTTCATCCCGTATTTTTTTATCAGTAATATCTTTAACAGAATTTAATTTTTCATCACGGGTACTAATTACGAAATGTCTTAATTCTTTTGTCCTTTTTATAAGGTCTTCATCTGATTTTTCTGAAAATAATTTATAGGAATGGTTTATTTTATCTACTTCCGAAGATAATTTCTTTATTTCGCGTTGAGATTTTGTACCAAATAATTTTGATAAGATCATTTTTAAGGCCTACTTTTTATTTTCCTTTATATAATTTTTAAAAACTGCATCAAGAATACCATTAATAAAAACGGGACTTTCATCAGTACTATATATTTTTGCTATTTCTACCATCTCACTAATAGTTACCTTAGGAGGAATATCATCAATGAAATAAATTTCACAAATCCCCATTTTTAATAAAATTTTGTCAATCAGTGCGACACGGTCAATCTCCCAATTTTCAAGATGAGACTTAATAATATTCTCTGTCAATTTCCCATTCTCAAGGACAATGTCGAAAAGCGATTGAATAAAATCATTATTTCCCTTTAATTCAGGATTTTCACTCATTAATTGATCAATAGTATCATTTTTCGAAAATTGATAAGCAAATAACGCCTTTAAAACACACTGCCTCGCCGCTCTACGTGGATGCAAATTAATTGTTGTCACGTTTAAACATCACATTTTTATTTGGTAAGTAAATGTTTTTTAATTTAGCAATATCTATCATTCTCTTCTCAGCAACTTTTAATGCTGCAGAATGAGTTGTAACTCCGTCATCTTCCGATCTTTTAAAAATTGCTAATAAAGTGTCATAAATACCCTCCTCTGCCTTGCGAAAGGCTCTTTCACGATTGTAACCTCCAATTTCATTTGCCACATTTATTAACCCACCAGCGTTAATTGCATAATCAGGAGCGTATAATATGCCTCTATCTTTTAACATTTTTGAATGTATTTCTTCTTTCTTTAATTGATTATTAGCTGCCCCAGCAACAATAGAACATTTTAATCTAGGAATTGTGTCTTCATCTAAAGTAGCACCCATACCGCAAGGAGAATAAATATCAATATCGGCATCATATATTTCATCACAGGCTATAGGAATTGCGCCAAATTCATTTACAACTTTTTCTAAAGAACTATCATAAAGATCTGAAGCATAAAGATATGCCCCTTCTTTTTTTAAAAAACTGCATAAATGATACCCTACGTGACCCACTCCCTGAATACCTATTTTGAGTCCTTCTAGGGAATCTTTTCCTAAATGCTTTTTAACAGCTGCTTTGATTCCTGAACAAGTACCTAATGCAGTAACTGGAGATGGATCGCCACTTCCACCCAACGCTCGTGAAATCCCTGTTACATATCTTGTTTCCATTCGCACCCATTCCATATCTTTAACGCTAGTGCCAACGTCCTCTGCAGTAATATATCTTCCAGCCAATCCTTGAACAAATCGGCCAAAAGATCTAAATAATATCTCATTCTTATGTTTTTTAGAATCTCCAATTATTACAGCTTTACCACCTCCTAAATTCAAACCTGCGATAGATGCTTTATAGCTCATACCTCGAGATAAACGTAATACATCTTTTAAAGCTGCTTCTTCATTTTCATAATTCCACATCCTACACCCTCCCAAAGCAGGACCAATTGCAGTATTATGTACGGCAATAATTGCTTTTAAACCTGTGTCTTTATCTCGACAAAATACAATTTCTTCATGATCTCTAGAATCCATATTCTCAAAAACTGTTGTCATCTCTTAACTATATTAAATATTGTTATGTAATTACAGGAGACAACCATCCAAAGGGGTCAATTATTTCTCCTCTTTGTATTTTAGTTAATGTTTTTTTTAATTTTTTTGTTATTGGCCCTAAATCTTCCCTATAATAATTATAAACATCATTCTTATATGTTATACTACCTACCGAGGTAATTTGAACTGCAGTACCAGTGCAAAATACTTCTTTGGCTTCAAAAAGATCTGATAAAGAGATATCGGTTTCTTCAACTTTTATATCTAGAATTTCTGAAGCAATTTTGCATACCGAATCTCTAGTTACACCTTTAAGGATAGATCCACTTACATTTGGAGTCTTAAGAACTCCATCATGATAAATAAACAAATTAGCTGAGCCTATCTCTTCAATTGTGTCTTCAGAAATAGAATCTAAATAAATCACCTCATCAAAACCTTCTTTTTTAGCTTTGACTAATGGTAATAAAGAAGCTGAATAGTTACCTATTGCCTTGGCATTCCCTATTCCTTTTGATGCTGCTCGATGAAAATTCGTTTCAATTTTTAAGTTTAAGGATTTATAACCTCCTTTAAAATAAGGCCCAACAGGGGAGACATATATCATAAATCTATAATCTGTTGCTGGACCAACTCCTAAAGCAGGAGAGACTCCCCAAACAATTGGTCTTATATACATACTCCCTTTACCATAAGGAGGAACAAAATCAAGATTATCTCTAACCGTTTCAAAAACAGCATCTATGAAAAAATCCGGATTTAGCTTGGGGATACAAAGTCGTTCTGTTGACCACGCAATCCTTTTTGCATTTTTATCTATTCTAAATAAGACTATCCTTTTATCAGAAGTTTGAAATGCTTTTGTTCCTTCAAAAACTCCCTGACCATAATTAAGAACAACAGCAGCAGGAGATAATTCTATATTACCATAAGGTATCAAAGATCCATTTTCCCAATTTTCTCCAACACGACAATTAGCACTGTACATACTTCGAGTCTTTAATAAATTAAAGCCCAGAGAATCCCAATCGACCACTGCTTTTTTTAAAGGCATTTCGTTAATTCTCTTGATATTACTAATTCCTGAATTTCTGAAGTTCCTTCATAGATTTCAGTAATTTTTGCATCCCTCATAAGCCTTTCTACTCCATAATCTTGAATATAGCCATAACTACCATGAATTTGGACACATTCAATTGCTGCATCCATAGCAATTTTTGAGGCAAATAATTTAGCCATAGAACTCTCTTTATTATATTTTTTACCTTGATCTTTTAAATATGCGGCTTTACAAACTAGCAACCTTGCAGCCTCTAAATTTGTAGCCATATTTGCAATTTTTTTTCTTATTGCTCCAAATGAATTAATTGACCTATCAAATTGTTTTCTTTCATTTGAATAAGATATTGATTTTTCCAAAGCAGACCTAGCTAAACCAACTGCCTGAGCAGCTATACCAATCCTTCCGCCACTCAAGGCATTCATAGCTATTTGAAAACCTTGCCCTTCAAAGCCTAGGAGGTTGCTTTCTGGAATAATACAATTATCAAAATACAATTCGCATGTGTCTGATGCCCGTATCCCTAATTTATCCTCTTTTTTCCCAGCTTTTAATCCAGGAGTATTCTTGTCTATAATGAAGCATGAAATATTTTTTCTTTTTTCCTCTTTTTTTGTTAGACAAAAACAAATAACTAAATCACTGCTCTGACCACTAGTAACCCAATTTTTGGTACCATTGATAATATATTTATTCCCGTTTTTTTTTGCAAAAGTTTTCATATTTCTTGCATCTGATCCAGATTGTGGTTCACTTAAACTATAGGCTCCAAGTTTTTCTCCTTTAGCAAGTGGTTTAAGGAATTTATTTTTTTGCTCCCTATTACCCCAGTCTAATAGCACTTGACATACCAAGGAATTATTTACTGACATAATAGTTGAAGTTGCTAACTCTGCTGCTGCAATTTCCTCTATTGCTAAAACATATGAAGCCGTATTAAACCCGGATCCGCCCCATTCTTTTGGAACCATCATCCCCATCAAGCCTAATTCACCCATTTTATTTACTTGTTTTTTTGGGAACATTGAATGGCGATCTCTATATGATAGACCTGGTGCTAATTCTGAATTTGCAAATTCTCTAGTCATTTTTATCAAAAATTTTTGTTCTGACGATAAAGAAAGGTCAATCATAACTTTCTACAATTATTGCCGAAGCTTCACCTCCACCAATACATAAAGTTGCAAGCCCATTTTTAACTTTTTTATTTTTCATACCATTTAATAAGGTAGCTAATATTCTTGCTCCTGAAGCTCCTATCGGATGTCCTAAAGCAACAGCACCTCCATAAATATTTACACTTTCAGAAGGAATTTTAAAGTCATCTATTACTGCCATTGTTACCGCTGCAAAAGCTTCATTTATTTCCCATAAATCAATTTTTTCACTAGGTATATTTGCTTTTTCTAATACTTTAGTAATCGCTTTACCTGGTGCAGAAGTAAACCATTCTGGTTTATGAGCTACAGATGCGTGGGCTATAATTTTTGCTAAAGGCTTTATACCTAATTTTTCTGCATTGAACTCATTAGTAATTAAGAGTACAGCAGCACCATCATTAAGTTTTGATGCATTTGCAGCTGTTATAGTCCCTTCTTTTTTAAAGGCAGCTTTTAGTCGAGATATTTTTTCCAACTTTGCTTTATATGGCTCTTCATCTTCTTCAATTAATATATTTTCCCCTTTCCTATCAATAAGCGATATTGGGACAATTTCATTTTTAAATATATTCTTCTTATTTGCATTAAAGGCCTTCGAATACGATTGAATAGCAAAGTTATCTTGATCCTGCCTACTGTAACCTCGATCTGATACTAATAGTTCTGCACAACTTCCCATATGCTGTTCAGTATAGGCATCCCATAATCCATCATGAATCAAACTATCAACAGCCTTGGCATGGCCTAATCTGGTTCCCTGTCTAGAATTTATTAGTAAGTGAGGTGCATTCGACATGCTCTCCATTCCCCCTGCAAGTATTATGTCTGCATCGCCACAACGTATGGCTTGATCGGCTAGCATTACAGCTTTTAAACCTGAACCACACATCTTATTTATAGTTAAAGCCTCAATGGAATTTTCACATCCTCCCTTTAATGCAGCTTGTCTAGCAGGGGCTTGACCTTGCCCTGCAGATAAAATATTACCAAGAATTATTTCATTGATTAAAGTTCGATCCAATCTAGTATCTTTAAGAATATCCTGAATAACAAATGATGCTAATTCGCATGCTGAAAATGAGGAAAGCTTTCCTAAAAAAGATCCGATAGGAGTACGTTTAGCTTTGAGGATTACTGCATTTGAATTCATTAGTATCTCATTTTTAAATTATATTATGTTTATGAATAATTGACTTAATTTGAATAATTAATTTGCATATTTAATAATTTAAAGTCTATCGTAAGCTTCTATAATCTTTTTTACTAAAGGGTGCCTTACAACATCATTTTGATTTAGATTTGCAAAACCAATACCTTTAATGCCTCTTAAAACCTTAGCTACCTGTACAAGACCAGATTCTTTTTTGGATTGTAAATCAATCTGGGTAACATCACCTGTGATTATAGATTTTGAACCCACTCCTAATCTAGTCAAAAACATTTTCATTTGCGTTATCGTTGAATTTTGAGCTTCATCTAAAATCATGAAAGAGTTATCAAGTGTTCTACCTCTCATATATGCTAAGGGGACAATCTCAATTATCTTAGTTTCTAATAATTTTATTAATTTTTTTTCAGCATATAGAATATTTAATGCGTCATACAATGGAGCTAAATACGGATCAACTTTATCTTTAAGGTCTCCAGGTAAAAATCCTAGATTTTCTCCTGCCTCTACAGCCGGTCTACATAAAACAATTTTATCAATTAAATTACTTTCTAATGCTGAAATTGCAAAGCAGACAGCAAGAAAAGTTTTTCCAGTTCCCGCTGGTCCATTACAAAAAACGACATCATTATTGTTTACAGTTTTACAGTATCTAATCTGACCATCTGTTTTTGGGGTAACTATACCTTTTTTAGCATAACATATAACATAGTGGGAGCTGATTTCTTGTTTGTTATCATAATTATCTTTTACTTTAACCATTGATATTAAATTTTTCACATCACTTTTTTCTAGACCTCCTTTGCTATTTAACGTTTCAATCATTTCATTAAAGATTTGATTTACTTGATCTATATTAATTTTATTACCAATCATTTTAATTTTATTACCACGAGCTATAATGCTTATAGGTATTTCTGATTGAATTAACTTAAGGTTGCAATCTGCAACGCCTAGTATAGATACTAGGTCTAGAGATTTAACATCAATGATCTTTTCCAAAATTCTATTTATCAATTAATTTCATGCCTAAAATTAGGTTCAATAATTATATTATATTCAAAACATATATTAATTGCATTATCATTTTATTTTTTATTTGGATTCGGAATAAATTGTACGACAAATAATACCCGCCCAATGGCAAAAATTCAAAATATTGACTATTTAATTGAGCAAGGCAAACTATTATGGGATCAAAGGCTAGACTCATTAGCATTGGACAAAGCAGAACATTTCATTAATCTATCACATAAACAACGTGGAAATGATTTTGAATTATCTGTTCTGTATAGCCAAATTTCTTTTACAAGAGCATATTTTTTTGAAAAGAATAATCAGAAACAAGATTCATTGTTTTTGCATGGAAGTCATTCATGCAAAAAGGCTGTCATGGCTCATAAAGATTTTATACCAATCTATATTTTATCAAAAGGTGATAGTACATTCAAATTATTATCAGCAATAGCTGATGCACCATTATCAATAGTTCCTGGCTTATATTGGTGGGCTGTTAATTTAGGCATGTATTTAAATAATCAGCCTGTTTTAGACAGAATTAAACAACGAGAATTATTAGAAGTAATAATGCATCGGGTAATTAGCCTTGATCCTGGATTTAATTTTAGTGGTCCCTATAGATTTTTTGGGTCATTATATACAAGAATACCTGGCATTGAGCTTTCTCAATCAAAAACTTATTTTGACCAAGCAATAACAGCCAATCCTGAGTACCTTGGAAACAAAGTATTAATGGCACAGTTTTACTATCAAAAAGCAGGCAACCGGGAAGATTTCCATAATACATTAAAAAAAGTATTGGAAGCAGATCTAAATAAATATCCAGAAATTATGGCCGATAACTTTTTCTATCAAAAAAAGGCCAAGTCTCTTTTAAAAGATGAAGTAATTCTATTTGAATAACTTCATTTAGGATTTTTAAAGAAAAAACTTTGCCTCAATTGGCTTCTTTGATATATAATATTGATAATGATTTTTTCACTAAAGCTCCCAGTACACAAAAATTTAAAAAAATAAAGAGTAACTGAATTTATCTCGCAAAATTACTGAATTTACCGTTTATAAAGTGTTTGTTCCCCATACCAACATGATGATGAAGGCTCTACAAAATCTATAGTAAAGCAAAAGATGATGAATGTGGAAAATCCGCACAAAATCAATCACAAAAATTAACAGTAACAATCCATGCTGGAGGAATTAAAGAAAAGAAAAAAATCAAATATTTACAATGCAGGATTGAAATATTATATAAATTGATTAACATTAATACTAGAATTCTAGTTTGGTCAAATTCTAATTGGTATAGTAGACTAGAGGTATAAAATACTTTTGAACTTTATCATTAAGACCTAGTTTGTCAATTATCTAAACTATTTTAATAGAGATATAAAAAATGAAATATATATTTTTAAAATTAATAATCTCTTCGGGTATCATTACTATAGTTTCAGAGATATCAAAGAAGAGCAGTTTTATCGGAGGACTTGTAGCATCCATTCCTCTAATTTCTGTTCTATCTATGATATGGCTTTATATTGATTCTAGGGATATTGAAAAAATAAAAAATTTATCCACTAGTATCTTTTGGATGGTTATACCATCCTTAGTGCTTTTCCTATCTATACCTATTTTAATCAATATTGGTTTCAATTTTTGGTATAGTTTAATAATTGCGATCATTCTAACCATTACTTCCTATTTATTAACCATAATTATTCTATCTCATTATGGTATCAAGTTATAAGCTTGTCCTAAAAATAACATACTATGGATGAAGCAATAACTCCCATACCTTTTACACGGTTATTAATTATTTTTATCCCTTCAGGAATATTGTCTTTCATTATCTATTCATGGTCCCTTGAATGGAAAAATTCTTTATATGCTCTTAGCAGAATGTTAGGGCAACTAATTATAATGGGATATTTCTTATCTTATATTTTTAATTCCAATAGTTCACTAATAGTTTTATGTATTTTAATATCAATGGTTGTCATAGGAAGCTGGATTGCATTACGAATCCTAAATAAAAAAAGAATTAATTTGTTAAAATACGCCATTATTTCGATAGCAATTGGAGGGGGCATAAATTTATTTATAGTTACACAATTACTATTACAATTAGATCCTTGGTACAAACCTAGATTTATGATTCCATTAGCAGGGATGATCTTCTCCAGTGCAATGAATGGCGTCAGCCTTGCAGCTGAAAGATTACAAGCGGAAATTGATAAAGGTATCAAATATGATGATGCAAAAAGAGTTGCTTTTAAAGCATCTTTAATTACAATTATTAATTCACTCTTCGCTGTAGGACTGGTTTCACTACCTGGGATGATGACAGGACAAATCTTATCAGGAACATCACCATTAACAGCCGCTCGATATCAAATAATGGTAATGTGTATGATTTTCAACTCAGTTGGGTTAGCATCCTATCTTTTTTTAATTCTTCTTAATCCTAAACGGATAAAAAAATAAATTTTTATTTTTTTAAATTGTGAATTCTAATTCCTAGCTCTTCCAATTGTGAATCACTCACCCTGCTAGGACTTTCATCCATCAAGGATGCTGCAGACGTAGTTTTTGGGAAAGCAATTACATCACGAATGTTTTCTGTCCCCGCTAACAACATCACAAGTCTGTCAAATCCAAATGCAATTCCACCATGCGGTGGCGCGCCGTAAGAAAGAGCCTCTACTAAAAATCCAAATTTTTCTATGGCATCTTGTTTGCTAAGCCCTAACAGTGAAAATACCTTTTCTTGAACTTTAGGATTGTGAATCCTGATAGATCCGCCTGCAATTTCATATCCGTTCATAGTTAAATCGTATCCTCTACTAAGACAATTGGATGGATCTGTATCTAAAAGATTAATATCCTCTTCTCTTGGAGCAGTAAAAGGATGATGCATTGCAGTAAAACGATTTTGCTCTGAATCAAATTCAAACATGGGAAACTCTGTAATCCAAACAGGTGCATATTTAGTTTTATCAATGAGATCTTCTTTCTCTGCAATACTTTTTCGAAGATGCCCCAATGCATTTAAGGCGATTTTTAAATCATCTCCAATTAAAAATAAGATATCACCATTTAACATTTTTAATTCTGATATAATTTGCTTTTGAAGTCCCTCAGAAAAAAATTTGGATATACCACCTTCAAACCCCTTTGTTTGCAATTTCATCCATGCTAATCCCTTAGCATTGTGTTTTTTTACAAGGTCTGTAAATTGATCGATCACTTTCCTAGAGTACTTTGCCCCACCTTTAACAATGATACCCTTTACTGTTTCAACAGAACTAAATGAATTAAAATCAGATGAATCTGTAAAATTTTTTAAATCTATCAGTTTAAGATCATATCTTATATCAGGTTTATCTGAACCGTAATTTTCTATTGCTTCCTGGTACGTTAATTTTGGAAATGATTTTGGTAAATCAATTTCAGCAACCTCCTTAAAAATATATTTTGTTAAACTTTCCATGTATTCAAAAATATCTTGTTCATCAACAAAAGACATTTCAATATCAATTTGAGTGAATTCTGGCTGTCTATCTGCTCTCAGATCTTCATCTCTAAAGCATTTTACAATTTGAAAGTACCTATCGTACCCAGATATCATAAGAATTTGTTTATATATCTGAGGAGATTGAGGTAAAGCATAAAATTTTCCTCGATGTATCCTACTTGGAACTAAATAATCTCTTGCACCTTCAGGAGTTGATTTCATTAGAATAGGTGTTTCAACCTCAATAAAATGATTTTGCGATAGAAAAGATCTAGTGGTTTGATAAGTATGGTGACGAATTAGGATGTTGCGCTGCAGTTCTTTCATGCGAAGTTCTAGGTATCGATATTTTAATCGTAGGTCTTCCTCAGCATTATTACGATCATTTAGCATAAAAGGAAGCGGAGAAGCCTCATTCAACATAACAAAATCTGAAACTAATATCTCTATTTTTCCTGTTTTCAAATTTGGATTTATGGCAGTTTTTACCCTTGAGCGAACTATTCCACAAATAGATAGCACATCTTCCATAGATATTTTTTTAATTAATTCAAAGTCGCCTTTATAATGATCGCTATCGAAAACAATTTGTGTCTTACCATATCTATCTCGAAGATCTATAAAAACTATCTGGCCATGTAGCCTAACCTTATTAACCCAACCATTCAAAATTACAGATTCATCTATTTCAGACAACCGGATTTCTCCACAATTATGGGTTCTTTTATACATGTTTTATAAATTTAAGTTATAAAATTCGATCGGAAACTATGATCGATTTGGTATTCTGTTATTTTATAAATAATTATCTTTTGGAAATTTTTAAACGATTGATTGCTCGAGCCATTGACGCGTTAATTCTTGCTTCATTTAGATCAGAATCTCGTTCTGTTTTTCTTTTTTTTGCTCGCTCAATTGATTTATTTACACGATCTACATCTATTTCGTTAGATTTTTCCAGTGACTCTACAAGAAGTTTAACTGAATCATTTAGAATTTCTGCAAATCCACCCCCTACAGAAAAATACTCATTTTTTCCGTTTTTCTTTATTTTGAGCTCTCCTATCGATAAGGCAAAAACACCTTCACGATGCTTCCTCATTACCCCGAATGCACCATCTAAACCTGGACAACGTAAGTAGCTTACATTATCTAATATGACATCCTTAATGGGTGTAACTATTTCTACGGTATATGAACTCATTATGCAGCTGTTTTCTTATGTTTTTCTATGGCTTCATCAATCGTACCAACGTAAGCAAAAGCATTTTCTGGAAGTTCATCTACCTCTCCTTTTAAAATTGCATCAAATCCTGATACGGTATCCTCGAGGCTTACATATCTACCAGGAGTACCAGTAAATTGTTCTGCCACAAAAAAAGGTTGAGACATAAATTTTTGGATTTTTCGAGCCCTCGCAACGGTTAATTTATCATCATCTGATAACTCATCCATACCAAGAATAGCAATAATATCTTGTAAATCTTTATATTGCTGTAAAACAAACTGAACTTCTCTTGCAACATTATAATGTCTTTCTCCAATTATTCTAGGGTCAAGAATTCTTGAGGTTGAAGCTAAAGGATCAACCGCTGGATAAATTCCAAGTTCAGCAATTTTACGCTCTAAAACACTTGTTGCATCCAAATGTGCAAAAGCCGTAGCGGGTGCGGGATCTGTAAGGTCATCTGCAGGTACGTATACAGCCTGAACAGACGTAATAGATCCTTTTTTTGTGGAAGTAATTCGTTCTTGAAGGTCTCCCATTTCCGTGGAAAGGGTCGGTTGATATCCAACAGCAGAAGGCATTCTACCAAGTAGAGCAGAAACTTCAGATCCTGCTTGGGTAAATCTAAAGATATTATCTATAAATAAAAGGACGTCTCGACCTTCATCATCCCTGAAAAATTCAGCCATTGCAAGGCCACTAAGCGCAACTCTCAAACGAGCTCCAGGAGGCTCATTCATTTGCCCAAATACCATAGTTGTTTTATCGATGACACCAGACTCTGTCATTTCTGCATAAAGGTCATTTCCTTCACGTGTTCTTTCTCCTACTCCAGCAAATACAGAGTATCCACCATGTTCAGTAGCTATATTTCTTATTAATTCCTGAATTAAAACTGTCTTACCAACACCTGCACCTCCAAAAAGACCTGTTTTCCCTCCTCGTGTATAAGGTTCCATTAGGTCTACTACCTTTATACCTGTAACTAACGCTTCAGTTGACGTAGCAAGTTCATCATGCTTGGGAGCGGGGCGATGAATGGGATTTCTATTTTCTGTTTCACAGTCACCTTTTTGATCGATTGTATTCCCTAGGACATCGAACAAACGACCTAGCGTTTTTTCTCCAACAGGAACAGAGATTGGCTCGCCTAAGTCTTCAACTTTATGACCACGTACTAATCCATCAGTACTATCCATTGCAACTGTTCGCACAACCCCATCACCAAGATGCTGAGCAACTTCAAGAACTAAAATTCCATCTTCACCTCTATCTACAGTTAAAGCATTATAAATTTCTGGTAAATGTCCACTTGCGAAATTAACATCGACAACAGCCCCCATTACTTGTGATATTTTTCCATTTTTTGACATAATATGTTGTCCTTATTTATTAGCCTAAAGCTTCAGCTCCACCTACTATTTCAAGCATCTCTGTAGTGATAGCCGCTTGCCTAGCTTTGTTAAATTGTAAAGTTAAATCTTTTATCATATCTTGCGCATTTGACGTTGCATTTTCCATGGATAACATTCGCGCAGCTTGTTCACTTGCATATGACTCAAGCAGGTATTTCCACATCTGAACATTTAAATGCCTAGGAATAAGTGTATTGACGATTGATTCTTTTGAAGGTTCATATAATCGATCAACGACCTTATCTTCAATTGAATCATATCTCAACGGAAGGAGTGTTTCAGATTTGATTTCTTGCTGAGCTACATTCACAAAATAATTATACACTACGTGTATTTCATCAACAGTACCATTTGTAAAATGATCAATAGCACTTCTACCAATCATAATAGCATTTTCAAATTCCATTTCTGCCCAAAAATCAATATGACTTTCAATAATGTTGTAATTTCTGTAAGTAAAATAATCCCGCGCTTTTTTGCCAATGCAAAAAATATCCACATTGTCCTTTCCAAATTGATCTATCTCCGATTGCGCAACTTTTAATAAATTTGTGTTAAATGCTCCTGCAAGGCCACGGTCAGCACAAACAACAACATATGCTTTTCGCTTTATTTCTCTTTCATCTAAAAGAGGAAGCATCTCTCTATCAACATCTGGTAAAATATGATGTATTATTTCATCAAGAGAATTCGTATATGGCCTAGCTTGTTCCATACGATCCTGTGCTTTTCTCATTTTAGCAGCGGCAACCATTTTCATTGCTTTAGTTACTTTTTGAATACTTTTAACAGATTTAATTCTGTCTCGTATATCTTTTAGATTTGCCATTTTTTTCTATACTTTAAAGCCAGCCTTATAATTAGAAATAGCATCATTAAGTTTTGTTTCAGTTTCTTCAGAAATGTTACCTTCTTTCACTATGGACTCAAGGCAATCTGAAGCGTTTGTATCAAGATAATCAAGAAGACCTGATTCAAATTCAGAGACTTGGCTAGCTTCTAAATCATCTAAATGTCCCTTAGAAGCTGCAAAGATTATTGCTATTTGTTTCTCAACATCCATAGGGACATATTGGTTTTGTTTTAAAATTTCTACCATTCTTTCACCCCTAGTCAACTGCGCAAGTGTTGCTTTATCAAGATCAGAACCAAATTTTGCGAAAGCTTCTAATTCTCTATATTGAGCAAGATCTAAACGAAGAGTTCCAGCAACTGATTTCATAGCTTTTATTTGAGCATTACCACCTACTCTAGAAACTGATAACCCAACATCAATAGCTGGTCTTATCCCAGAATTAAAAAGATTAGTTTCAAGATATATTTGACCATCTGTAATTGAAATGACATTTGTAGGTATATAAGCGGAGACATCACCTTCTTGAGTTTCAATAATAGGCAGGGCTGTGAGGGATCCACCACCAAGGTCTTTTGAGAGCTTTGATGCTCGCTCTAGCAATCTACTATGAAGATAAAAAACATCACCAGGAAATGCTTCTCTGCCTGGAGGCCTTCTTAGCACCAAAGACATTTGGCGATAAGCGACTGCTTGCTTTGAAAGATCATCATAAACAATGAGGCCATGTTTCCCGTTATCCCTAAAGTATTCACCCATTGCAGCACCAGCATAAGGAGCAATATATTGCATAGGAGCAGGATCCGACGCATTTGCTGCAACCACTGTTGTATATTCCATAGCTCCATTACTCTCTAGCTCCTGAACTAATGCAGCAACGGTGGAGGCTTTTTGACCAATAGCCACATATATACAGTAAACGGGATCATCTGTTTGATGTGTATATTTTTGATTAATTATTGCGTCAATTGCAACTGCGGTTTTACCTGTTTGCCTATCTCCAATAATTAGTTCTCGTTGACCTCTTCCAATCGGGATCATACTATCAACAGCCTTGATTCCTGTTTGCAGGGGCTCATTAACCGGAGACCGAGCCATTACCCCGAGAGCTTTTCTTTCAATAGGTAATGAATGTTCGGTTTCAATAGGCCCTTTACCATCGATAGGCTGACCTAATGGATTAACTACTCTACCAAGCATAGCTTCTCCAACTGGTACCTCTACAACACGGCCGGTTCTTTTCGCAAGATCTCCTTCTTTTACAAGACGAGACTCACCAAATAAAACAAGACCGACATTATCTTCTTCAAGGTTTAACGCCATTCCGAAAACACCATTTGGTAATTCAACGAGCTCAGAACTCATAACATTTTCAAGACCAGAGACTCGAGCTACTCCGTCTCCAACTTCTAATACTTCGCCTACTTCTAAGATATCGACCGAGCCATCAAATTTCTCGATCTGTTCTCTGAGTAGTTTTGTTAATTGGTCAGTTTTTATTTCCATAATTTCCTAAAATATTAAGTTTATAGTAATTCGTTTTGAAGTAGCCGTAATTGATTTTGTATTGAAGCATCTAAATAAGTATTATTGATACGAAGTTTAATACCACCTATTAATGTAGGATCAACTTCAATCGACAATTCTGCTTTTCTTCCAAGTGATAATTCTAAAGATTCCTGAAAAGACTTTAATTTAGAACTGCTAATTTCGCTTGCAACAGTCCCTTTTATCTCTAAAATATTAAGAGCTTTTCGATATTTTAAATGAAATACTCTAAATGTATCATTTAAAATACTAAGTGCTTTGCTACCATAAAGATAAGACACCATTTCATTTACTAAAGGATGTCCATTTTGCCCAAGTACAATATTTAACGTATTCCTTTTTTCATCTCTATTTATTTTTTTTGACTGCAGAAATACGCAAAATAAACGCTCATTTTCTATTAAATCATTTAAAAATACTAAAGATTTGTTGACATCATCTAAAACATTATTTTGCTCTGAAATTTTAAACAACGCATTTGCAAGAATTTTAGGATTTGGGTTACGCTTCATATTCCCTTAAACCCTTGATCGATTTTTCAATAAGTTCTAAATTTTCATCGCTGGATAGATTCTTACTAATTACTTTTTCTGCAACGGATATCGTTAGAGTTACCACCTCTTCTCTAATTTCTGAAATAGCCTTATCCTTTTCAACTTGTATTTGAGTTTGTGTATCATCCTTTAATTTTTTAACATCTTGTTCAGCCTGAGATTTTAAATCAGATTTTATCTTTTCAGCAGATGCTTTTGCATCAGACCTTATTTGCATAGCTTCCGAACGAGCTTCCGCAAGAATTTTTTCTGATTCCTCATTAAGACTACTTAAATCCTTTCTAGCTTTTTCAGCATCCTCAAGAGATGATTTTATGCCTTCCTCCCGATCTTTCAAAGCCTGCAGTAATGGTCTCCATGCAAATTTCGCCAAAACGCTGAAAAGAATCAAAAAAGTTAGAATCGTCCATATAAATAGACCAGGATCAAGCTGAACTAGAGGATTCGGCTTGTTCCCTTTATCTAATTTTTGAGTAGTCGCAGCCAATAAAATGGGAACTTTATGCTGACTCCCTTTTTGATAATCCATCAATATTTGTTAAAGGATAAGCATCAAAAAAGTGAAAACTTCTGCTAAAATTGCAACACCTTCAAGAAGAAATAACGGCAAATTCACAGCTCCTGTGATTTTGTCCGCAGCTTCTGGTTGACGTGCAATACTCTCAGCCGCAGCGGCTGCAAATTTTCCAATCCCAAGGCCTGCACCTAATACGATTAAACCCATTCCAATAGGGATAAGTGTAGTTGCTGTCATTATTATTTCCTTTTTATTTGTTTAATTAATGATGTACATGAATTGCCATACCGACAAACACTGCTGTTAATAATGTAAAAACATATGCCTGTACAAGCACGACTATAATTTCTAAACCTGCTATGGCCGCAGCCATAGGAACAGCTGCTAAAGATACGCCTATACCCGCAGCACTATTAAACATTTCACCAAAGATCGCCATTAAAGATAAGAGAGCTAGAAGCGCTATATGCCCGCCAGTCATGTTAGCTGCCAAACGCATCGTAAGTGCAAATGGCTTGACAAAAAGCCCCATTATTTCAATAGGTATAAGTATGATATAAACCGGCCAAGCTAATCCATGAGGTACTAAATTTTTCCAATGCTGAACAAATCCGTGAGCTTTTACACCAGCAATTATAATAGAAAAAAAAGTAATTACAGCTAAAGCTCCTGAAACATTAAAATTTCCTGTCGCAGTAACACCACCATGAAGCATTCGATTTATTAAATTATGTTCATCGGCATAAGGTATCCCCAAAACGAACCTATTAATTACACCTAAAAGATCAAAAATTGGAATCATGCCAATTCCATTGGCAAAAAGGATGAAAAAGAAAAAAGTTAGGATAACTGGAGTCCATGTCATTACCCATTTATCACCTACATTTGGTTGAACAATAGAGTCACGAATAAATTTTACTATTGCCTCAATTGCATTTACCCATCCAGAAGGAACTATTTTACCACTATTTAAAAATCTTCTTACAGGAATTATCACTAAAACAGATAACAAAGCAGCAACTAACCAGAGCATTAAAACATGCTTTGTAACTGAAAAATCAATGCCAAGTATTTCCATAGGAAAATTGATTATGGAGTGATCACCTTTGCTAGAGTTTGAAACATGAGAAATAATATTTGGCCCGACTTTTTCCATAACAGTTTTGGGGCCCTCAATAGACTGAGCAGGTATCATCTAAGTTTTTTTAAATAATAATTTTATAAAGATTTAAAATATAGAATACTAGTATTTGTAAAATATTTTACGATAAACTATTCGCGATATTACTTAAAAAGGATGCATTTTAAAATGGTAAAATTCTGTTTCAAAATCTAATAAAAATTAAAAATTTGTAAATATAAAAAGTACTTAACAAAAAATCATTTTAGGCATTATTTTCTTTTATATTTTGAGTATTTGACCATCTGATAAAATCCAACAACGAGCCCCAAAACCATACCAATGATTATTCCAGCAGGAGAAGTATCTAAATGATTATCAATATAAAAACCGCCAAAAATAAATAAAAAAATCGAAGCGATAAGACTATACGAAGCGCTTGCGGCAGGACCAGCCTGGTTTAGAACTTTCTGAAAATATAAATATGAGTTAAAGATTGAATTGTTTTTTTTCTTCGGAACAGTCAAAAAATCTTTCGTTATGAAATATTAGAATTTTCCATGACGATTTCACATTTCCCTTCAAACTTAGCCCCATCCTCGACTACTAATTTTTTGTAGGTAATATCGCCTTTTACTTTACATGTTTTAAGTAGCGTTACTTGCCCCAATGAAGAAATATTCCCTTCAACTATACCTGCAATACGAATGTCACTTCCAACAATATTTCCCTTTACAATGGCATTTTTTGCCAGCCTTACGGGTCCTTTAGTATTTACACTTCCTTTAATCTGACCATAAACAATAATTCCATTCTTTAATTTTACAGAACCGTCAACTACCATATCTAATCCAATCATTGTCTGGATATTTTTATTTTTTTTATTTATCATACTAAAACGTCAAATTAGTATAAGAATATTCAGGGAAATACAACAACGGATCCACTGGTTTAAACTCTCTCCATATCTCAAAATGTAAATGAGGGCCTGAAGAGATTCCTGAACTACCAACTAAAGCAATGACCTCACCTTTTTCCACAATATCAAGCTGATATTTTAAATTCTTTTTATTATGCCCATAATGCGTAAAATAGCTATCACCATGATAAAGAATAATCATATTACCAAACTCATAATTCCAACCTGAAAAAACTACAACTCCTCTAGCAGCAGCCATTACCGGATCACCATCATTTGCAACAATATCGATACCGTAATGTGTATCTTTTAAAAAATTTCCGCCATTGCTTACATGCTTACTAATATAGCCATTAATTGGAGGGTAAGAAGGAATGTTTTTTAATTGTGAAATGCTTTTTTCTGGTAATTCGTAAAGACTCGATATGGAGTCTTCTATTGAAATTGGATTATCTATATCAAGCTTTTCCCCTAAAGTATTACGCACCATTCGATCCATTTGCTTTATTTTTTTTAAATCCTGAGACAACTCTAACACTTGAAGCCTTTCAGAAATTAATTTATTATAATTAGCCTCAATATCTCTATGGTAAGATAGTTTTGGAAAATACAAAATTAAAATAAAAAGACTACCAAAACATAAAGAAATCATTAGAAACCCAACACACTGCAGAACTGCCTTACTTAAATTAAATGACCATGAATCCTTTTCATCATCTGGGATTATCATGAATGTGTATTTTTTCCGTTTTGTCATTCTAAGAGGAAATTATATCTATAATTCTATCTAGATCATCAATCGAAAAGTATGAAATCTCAATCTTACCTCCTTTTTCAGAGGATCTAAGCTTTACTTTTGTTCCTAAAATTTCGATTAATTTATTCTCAATAGGAGCTATCTGATGATCTTTGTTTTTTAATGTCCTTCTTTTTTTTGACTGATTAGGTTTTTTGGCCTTAACCATATTTTCAGCATCCCTAACTGAAAGATTCTTTTCCATAATTGTCTTCCAAACTTTAATCATTATTGACCGAGATTTCGTTTGGAGGATAGCTCTTGCATGCCCAGCCGAAATTTTTCTTTCTATTAAGCTTTTTCTAATTTCTAAGGGAAGTTTTAACAGTCTTAAAGAATTAGAAATTGTCACTCTTTTTTTACCAACTGCCTTTGCTATAGATTCGTGAGACAAGCCATATTTTTTATTAAGTACATCATAAGCTTCGGACTCTTCAATAGAATTTAGATCTTCTCTTTGTATATTTTCTACTAAGGCCATTTCCATTATATCTGAACTGTTTTTAGCATCTAGCACATATGCTGGAACAGTTCTTTTTTTAAGATGCTTTAAAGCTCTCCATCTTCGCTCTCCAGCAATTAATTCATAACCATTTTTGACTTTTCGTACAGTTACAGGAGATATTAATCCTTTTTCTGAGATCGAAGCCGCTAGCTCATTAAGAGCAGCTACATCAAAAAGTTTCCTTGGCTGATTTGGGTTCGGATGAATATCATTCAATTTAATTTTAGAAATTGATTCAGTTTTTGTCTTTAATAGACTAGAGTCATTTTTTCCTTTATCTTGATCCGATCGGATTAATGCTTCTAATCCTTTTCCCAGCCGTTTAACTGACACGCTGTAATATCTCCTCTGTAAGGGTCATGTAATTTTGCGCTCCTGTTGAATTAGCATCATACAACAGCGCAGGTTTTCCAAAACTTGGTGCTTCACTTAAACGAAC
>CENJ01053260.1_pt1 | contig 24193 bp, 16 predicted proteins | sample 356161 | NCBI WGS metagenome assembly CENJ01 (sample SAMEA2619531, study PRJEB7988) | marine metagenome | biome: marine biome (ENVO:00000447); feature: surface water layer (ENVO:00002042); material: "saline water (ENVO:00002010), including plankton (ENVO:xxxxxxxx)" | depth 5 m
GTGTTTCTTCGATGATTTGTCCGGATGGAAACTTTTGTTCAATAGTTCCACTAAACGGTTCGCGCTCATTTCCAAAATAAGCAATGGGTGTATGACTCCAAATCGACGCCTTGAGCACCGCTACATCTATAACTCTCCCTTCGCTAACCTTAACTTCTCCAAGTTTAAATTCATGATTATTGGCACCGACTACATAAGCCATTACTTGGTTGGAGTATCCTTCTCCCCCCTCATTGACTATAAGATTTACAAGTTTTCCGCTTACAGTTAGTTCAGCAAGCGCTTTTGCACCCGTCCCTTTCCAAAATAGGTGATTATCTTGGAAAACAACTCGATTAGCCTCTTCCAAACGCAAGAATGCTGAATCCTCACGCCTAATTTTATAAGGACTGAATGGAAGACCCTCACTATTTCTCGTCCAGTTGGACCATTTGGATGCAAGTACACCAAATTTTCCCTCAAACAGAATCGCATAACCAAAAATTAAGATTAAAAACAAAATAGAGAATATCAGTATAAATGCCTTTTTCATGGTTTTTTCATTCTGCTTTCTAAAAGACGATAGAATCTCAATCAACGCTTTAAAAAAATGATTTTCTATGAGATAAGGATTTTGCAAGCGTAGAGGGAAAAAGGGGACCTTCGTAAATGAAGGATGTATAAATTTGGAGTAAGCTCGCCCCAGCATCAAGTTTTCTTATTGCAGAATCTGTATCATGTATACCACCTGCCCCAATGATGGGAAAGCGTGAGTTGGTCAAGTTTGATATAAAACGAATCACCTCGATGGATCTCTTTTCAATGGGTTTACCGCTAAGACCTCCTGCCTCATGAGTTCCTGGATCACTCAAATTATCTCTACCGATTGAGGTGTTTGTAGCAATTACGCCATCGAAACCTAGATCTCTCGCAGCTCCAATTATTCTTTCAATAGAGCTGAAGCTTTCGTCAGGAGAAAGTTTGAGCAGCAAAGGAAGTGCCTTTGATTGGTTAATCTTACACCAATAGTTTCGACGCGTGCAGATTGCTTTTAGAAGCGATTCAAGGTGGTCTTTGTCTTGAAGCTTTCTCAATTCAGGAGTGTTGGGTGAGCTTACATTAACGGTTATGTAATCCGCTTGTTCGGCAACGCTATCAAATGCGGAATTATAATCGCTGCTCGCTTCATCAATAGGCGTTTCCTTGCCTTTGCCAATATTTACTCCAAGGGGTGATGACCTTTTACCTTTGGGGTATGTTGCCTTTAATCTCTCGCAAAGCTTTTTTGCACCATCGTTATTAAAACCCATTCGATTAATAAGTGCCTCATCCTTTGGATAACGAAAAAGTCGAGGTTTGTCATTTCCCGGCTGAGGCTTTGGAGTTACGGTGCCAACTTCAATGTGCCCAAAACCCAATGCAGATGAGATACCCGGAAACCTGCCATCCTTGTCGAGCCCGGCAGCGAGACCAAGATGGTTGGGAAAGGAGAGCCCAAAAAGGTCAACTGGTGAATTGCCTGAGCTAAGTGTATTACAGATGAGCCTTTTGGCTAAACAGGATTTTTCCAAACGAGCCAAATTACGGCAAACCAATTCATGGGCAGACTCCGCATCAAGGTTGAAAAAAAGAGGCCTAATGAACTTTTTATAAAATAAACTCATGAAAAGAATTAAATAGGTTTTGCGTCTGGCATTTGAAGACTATAATAGAAAAAAACTTTAGTGGCAAAAAAACTAGGTTGTTGACAAATAAAAGAATTGAATCTTAACGCAAACCAATGAAAAAAACAGGACCAAGTTTAGATTGGTGTGTAGTGCGCCTTGGAGACAAAGAAAACTGGTGGGTAGATTCCATCAGCGACAAAGAGAATTGGGATGTTGATGATCTAAGCATAATTGACCCCAAGCAATTTTTGCATATCAGCGAATTGCTGGATTCAATGACTGAGTTTGGTCTTGATTCCCAGTTTGTCGATGAGGCGTTTTTCACATTTGAAATATCCGAAGAATTAAATGGGGGCTTGATCAAACTCGTTCGGGTTCGAGATTCTTTATTAAAAGCCGAAGACATGTTGTTTGCACTTCCAGATGTATTGGATGAGGAAAAAGGCCCTTATGCGGATTTCCTTAGCCATGTATCAAAGATTAGAGTTTCTATGTTAAATGATCTGATTGATTTTGCCGAACCTTATACTCTTGAGGAAATGGAGGAGGTTTTGTCGGAAAAGCAAAACAATGACTTTCTCGAAAGCCAAAGAAGTCACTTTAGTGATGAATTGATAGCCATATTAGAATTTGTTCCGGATGGTTTTGTGATAGATTCAGACTTAGATGAAGAGGGTACGGGTAGCAAAAAAGATGACGAAGATTATTCAGACCTTGAGGCGGACTTGGTTGAGGTCTCTGACAAGGAAGAAAAACTTTTGCCTGACGAAGACTTGAAGTGGGAAGAAGAGGAGGAAAAAGAAGAAACGACACCCTATGAGGGTGGAGCTCCAGATGAACAAGATTAAATGATAGCAGAAACTTTTTCCGCAAAATAAGTCAAAATCATATCTGCCCCTGCCCGCTTGATAGAGGTAAGCGATTCAATCGCACATCGCTCTGTATCTAACCATCCATTTAGTCCTGCTGCTGTGATGCGTGAGTATTCACCTGATACTTGGTAGGCGGCGATTGGAACTGGAAAGTGATTTCTAGCATAATGAATCACATCAAGAAACGGTTCGGCGGGCTTAACCATGAGAATATCTGCCCCTTCCTCAAAATCAAGTTCAAGCTCACGGACGGCTTCCCGAAAATTATTTGGACTTAATTGATACCCAGATTTGTCAATGGGCTTGTGGCTTGATGCTCCAATTGCGTCTCGAAAGGGGCCGTAATAACAAGAGCAGAACTTAGCAGCGTAGGACATGATGCAGGTTTCAGCAAAACCGTTTTTTTCCAAATGACTTCTAATAATCCCAACCCTACCATCCATCATGTCTGATGGAGCGAGGACATCATATCCAGCACTAGCCGCCAAAATGGAAGCTTTTGCCAGTATTTCAACTGTACTGTCGTTCTCCACATATCCATTATCATTCAAGATACCATCATGTCCATGTGAAGTGTAAGGGTCGAGGGCAAGGTCTCCGATCAAAGAAACTTGAGAAAAATTAGATTTTATTAATCTTCCCACTTCGTAGGCTAAAGATTTCGGATTCAAGCATTCTTCGCCTGTTATGGTTTTCTTCGTCGGGTTTATTTTAGGAAAAATGGCAAACGCTCGAATGCCCAAGGCAACCCATTTACCAACTTGGTCTACAATTTGAACTGCGGGCCAGCAAAAAACTCCAGGCATAGAATCAATTTCTTCCGGCGAACAAATTTCTTCGGAGATAAAAACTGGCAATACAAGGTCCTTAGTAGACAATCTGTTCTCCAGGGTCATGGACCTGAGAACTTCATTGCCCCGAAGCCTTCTTGGGCGATTAGTTAACTCAAAAGACATTTTTATAAGAGTAATTAACTTACTGTGGACAAATTTTCACAATAAGAGAAAGATAAGAATATAATAAACCCACTCCAATTAAATAAAACTTATTGTTAACCCATGCCATAAAAATATTTCCCACCATGGACTTGGAAATTATAGCTGTTTTTATTCTTTTAACCATTACCATCGCAGCGTTCATTCTTGAAAAAGTTAGCGTAGATGTAACGGCACTCGCTCTGATGGGGGTACTCTTTTCAATATCGAGCTTAAACCTGAGCCCGAAATGGCCAGAACTTTCCGAACTACTGATCGTCTTTTCCAATGAGGCACCACTAACCATCGCCTGCATGTTCGTTATTAGTGCCGCGTTGAGTAAGTGCAGAATCATTGAACAAGCGTCAAAGTATCTTAGTAAATTTTGCCGCTATGGATATACAAGGTTTATGCTTGTTTTACTTTTGTTGGTGGCAGTTGTTTCTGCCTTTGTAAACAATACGCCTGTGGTTGTCGTATTGCTACCAGTTGTGATGAGCTTGTCCAGAGATTTGGGGGTTTCTTCTTCGAAAATGCTCATCCCTTTATCTTACGCTTCTATTTTCGGAGGTTGCTGTACCTTGGTTGGAACAAGCACAAACATTTTGGCAAGTGGCATAATGTCCACTTCTGAAATTTATCCACAAATGTCTCCTATGTCGATGTTCGAGCTGACAAAAATAGGACTACCCCTAATGTTTGTTTCGCTTGGCTTTCTTATAATTTTTGGACGGAAACTGCTACCGGAAAGGGAAGCTTTGACTAACATAATCTCTGGAATCGAAAGAAAGGAGTTCCTTACAGAAGCCATAATCCTGCAAAGTTCCCCCTTAATTGGCAAAAAGATTTTTGAAACGAGAATCCCCTCTCTTACTGGAACTCGTTTGCTAGATGTGGTTAGGGATGGGAAATCAACAGCAAATGCACTAGATAAGCTAGTTCTGCAACCCAGGGATAAGCTGATACTCTCTTGCAAACCGCATGGGATTATTGAGGCCAGAGAAATTGAGGGTATGGATTTGTTCAATGATTCAAAATTGGGAATAGAACAGGTATCGTCAGAGACGGGCATCATGGTTGAAGCAGTGGTTGGCCCCTCTTCCACCCTAATTTCTAAAAGCCTTTCCGACGCTCATTTTCGGTCAAGATATAATTTAACAATACTTGCCATTCATCGGAAAGGTAAGAACATAAAAACACAGTTAAATGAGATTAGGCTTAAGCCAAGTGATACCCTTTTGATCCTTGGCACCGAAAGCTCCATAGAGCGATTAAGGTCATCCGAGGAAGTCATTCTTTTGGATAACCCTCCCGTCCCTGCAAAAAACATGAAAAGCAAAGCCCCCATCGTACTAGGAGTGATCGCCTGTATTGTTGGTAGTGCGTTTTTTAATTTATTACCAATATCGATTGCCTCTCTTTTGGGGGTTTCTGTACTTTTACTCTCTAATTGCATTCGACCAACTGAGGCGTACAGGTCGATAGAATGGAATATCCTTATCCTTATTTTTGGAATGCTTGCTCTTGGTATTACGATGCAAAAAACTGGAGCCTCGGGACTAATTGCATCCTTGGTTGGTAATTTGAGCACGGAAGTCATTCCGGAAAGTTGGCAAATAATCGTAGTTCTAATAGTCCTGTACCTAATAACCTCTTGGATGACAGAGATTCTTTCCAATGCTGCAACGATTGTAATCATGGCCCCCATATCGTTGGAGATTGCTTATGAAATGAGCATGAATGTCGAGAATGCCAGAGCTTATATTCTAACAACCTGTATTGCGGCTTCGGCTAGCTTTGTGACACCCATTGGATATCAAACAAACACATTTGTTTATACAGTCGGAGGATACCGCTTTGGAGATTTCATAAAAATTGGAATTTATCTTAATCTGATTTATTGCCTTGGAACCATTGGTTTGGTTGGTTGGTATTGGAATTTATTTCCCTAAGAACATTATCGTTTATTATAATACACCTTCCAAAAGAGATCTATACAGGTGTGAGAATAGGATTTATTTCAGGGAAAAATCGATAGAATTACCACTAAATCATTCTGGAACACAAAAGTTCCAATCTCTGACACATTGAAAATCGATCAACTTGTCAGTAAGAATTACTTGGGTTAGTGGAAAACATATACCTAAAACATTCGTATAATATGTTGATTAACAGTGCTAAGTGAGAAAAATAAGAACAATAAAAACTTCAGAACAAGGGAACCATAAATTTTTATATCTCTCCATCAATAATCTACTCCTCCCTTGACGCATTGTCTCAAAATTGACAAAATTAATTGATAGATGCCACAAGCAACATCATTACATTTGGAGCCATACTTACCCCGCCCAATCATTAGCCTAGCTTATGAAGACAGTGTTCCGATAAATTAAATCTGAAATCTCATGTCCGAGGAAAAAAACTTACCGCAAGAAGATAATTACGACTCTTCTAAAATTCAAAAACTTGAAGGTCTCGAGGGGGTGCGAAAGCGTCCCGATATGTATATTGGAGACACGAACGAGAGAGGGTTGCATCATTGTGTATTCGAAATTGTTGATAATTCTATTGATGAAGCTCTTGCTGGTTTTTGTTCTGAAATAAAAGTTGAGTTACACGCTGACGGTTCCTGTTCCATTCAGGATAATGGTAGAGGAATACCGGTAGACATGCACCCAAAGCATAATATGCCTGCCCTAGAGTTGGTCTTAACTAATTTACATGCGGGCGGTAAATTTGGTAAGGGTGCGTATCAGGTTTCAGGAGGACTTCACGGAGTGGGTGCAAAATGCGTAAATGCAGTTTCGGAGTGGTTTGTAGCTGAAGTTCGTAAGGAGGGCAAAATTCACCAAATGGAGTTTTCGCGAGGAATAACCACCCAAAAACTTAAAACAGCCGGAAATTGTCAGTCAACTGGAACTAAAATAACGTTTTTACCAGACGAGCAAATCTTTACAGACACGCGAGAGTTCAAGTTCGATCTATTAGCAAAGAGGCTTCGGGAATTAGCCTTCCTCAATCCAGGAGTTAAGATTACCCTAATGGAAGACAAAGACCAACGAAGCGAGAATTTCTACTTCGAGAACGGAATCAGTGAATATGTGTTGTTTCTAAATAAAAACAAAAACTGCATAAATGATACACCGATTGCCTTCGAGGGGGAAGCTCCTGCTGAAACAGGGGAAGGTACGATTATCGTCGAAGTGGCAATGATCTATAACGATTCCTTTTCAGACCAACTGTACGCCTATGCAAACTCCATTCATAATATCGAGGGAGGAACCCACTTGTCTGGTTACAGAACCGCTCTTACACGTGTTATAAATAATTACGCGAGACAAAACGATTTGCTTAAAGAAAAAGATTTGTCGCTAACCGGAGATGATGTGAGAGAGGGTCTTACAGCGGTTGTTTCGGTAAAAGTGCCGGAACCGCGCTTCGAAGGCCAAACTAAAACGAAATTATCCAATCGAGAAGTCGATGGTATTGTTCAGAGGATTGTCGGAGAAAAAATGAAATACCATTTTGAAGTTAATCCAGAAGAAGCAAAGGCAATTATTCAAAAGGTCATACATGCAGCAAGGGCTAGAGAAGCAGCTCGCAAAGCAAGAGAAACAGTTCGAAAAGGTGCACTTTCCGGTGGAGGACTGCCTGGAAAACTTGCAGATTGTGCGGAAAAGGATCCAGCGAAAAGCGAACTTTACATTGTAGAGGGAGATTCGGCTGGAGGATCCGCTAAGCAAGGGAGAGATAGACTAACCCAAGCTATACTGCCTTTGAGGGGAAAGTTGTTAAATGTGGAGAAGGCTAGGTTAGATAAAGTGCTTAACAATGCCGAAATCAGAAGCCTGATAACTGCTGTTGGAACCGGAATTGGCGATCATGAGGGAGAGGGCTCTTTTGATTCAGCAAAAGCTCGCTACCACAAAATAATAATAATGACGGATGCTGATGTCGATGGTGCACACATCCGCACGCTTCTCCTAACCTTTATTTTTCGCCAAATGAAAGGCTTAATCGAAAAAGGTTATGTCTATGTAGCTCGTCCGCCCTTATACAAAATCAAAAGAAGAAAAACAGAACAGTACATACAGGATGACGCAGAAATGAGCCAGATTTTAATAAATTTAGGGTGCGATGATGTAAGGCTATTGAGGAAGTCCGACGGAAAGATTTTTGATTCTGACTCATTAAAATTAATAACATCCCACTTTTTAAAAATCGAAGCTATCGGAAGGGGGCTCCAAAGGTATGGTTGTACACTTACGCGGTTTTTGGAACAGTTTGATGAAAACAACAAAACATTGCCTAGATTTCTTGCAAGAATTCGAACTGGCAACGAAGAGGAAATAAGGTTTTTCGAGGACATCGATGCAAAGGCAGGTTTCATGATGTCTCAAGAAATTTTAGAAGATTCTGAGTCGGATATAATATCTAGGGAAATTGAAAAAGGTGGATCGACTGTAACACAAAGAATTTCAATACATGAAATTTACGAATCACATGAAATCGAAAAAATCTTGGGAAAATGTGTTGAATCTGGAATAGATTCCAATCTTTTCTCAAAAAGCAATACACCGAATTATTCTCTTTGTCCTTTAAATAATGAGGAAGATGAAACAACGATTACTTCGATTGCCCAGTTCTTAGAACATGTAAGAACTTTAGGCAGAAAAGGTCTACAAATTCAAAGATACAAAGGTCTAGGGGAAATGAACCCTAAGCAATTGTTCGAAACCACTATGGACCCAGAAACTCGCAGTTTAATAAAAGTTGAGATTGCAGACGCAATTGCAGCAGACAACATGTTTACGATGTTGATGGGAGAGGAAGTTGCCCCGAGAAGAGCTTTTATTGAAGATAATGCTTTAAATGTGTCCTTTTTGGACGCCTAAATAATACAAAAAATGAGTGATCAAACATCTTCATTAATTAATGGTAATATAAGTGACATAATGCAATCTGCGTACATCGATTATTCGATGTCCGTTATTGTAAGCCGAGCTTTACCCGATGTGAGAGACGGCTTCAAGCCTGTACAACGACGCGTTTTGTATGCAATGCTTAGGGAGGGTTTGTTGCATAATCGTGCCTACGATAAATGTGCTGGAGTCGTTGGTGAAGTCCTAAAGAATTATCATCCCCATGGTGATGGATCTGTTTATGACACTCTCGTCAGAATGGCACAACCTTGGGTAATGAGATACCCACTTGTCGACGGGCAAGGGAACTTTGGTTCGGTTGACGGTGACTCTGCTGCAGCTTATAGATATACTGAATGTCGTCTTACTAAAATTTCGGAAGAACTACTAAAGGATATTGATGAAGATACTGTAGACTTTGTCCCCAATTACAAGGAGAGCTCCACTGAACCTTCCGTCCTGCCCTCATCTCTTCCAAGCCTGCTGATGAACGGATCAACTGGAATTGCCGTGGGCATGGCTACTAACATACCCCCGCATAACTTAGGAGAATTAATCGATGCCATATGTACGATCATCGACAATCCCACTATTTCCATAGATGACCTTATGGAAATTATCCCCGGACCAGATTTTCCATCAGGAGGAAGTATTTCTGGTCGGTCTGGTATAGAGTCGTACATGAGAACCGGTAGGGGTATCGTAAGAATGAGGGGATCAATGAACATTGAAGATCTCCCCAGTGGTAAGCAGCAAATAATAATTACCGAAATACCTTACAATGTAAATAGAGCTACCTTGGTAACTAGAATTGCGGACCTGGTAAAAGATAAAATACTGGATGGCGTTAGTGATCTGCGTGATGAATCCACTGAAGTAACCCGAATTGTCGTAGAACTTAAATTTGGCGAAATTGAGCGTGTCACCATGAATAAACTCTACAAGCTCACTGCAATGGAAAGCAGTTTTGGTGTTATACTTTTGGCTTTGGATAAACGCCGCCCCCGACAATTAAATATAAAAGAATGTCTTGAGTGTTATATTGAACACAGGAGAGAGGTTATTTTAAGGAGAACACAATTTCGTCTAAGAAAAGCCGAAGACAGAGCCCATATTCTTGAAGGCTATAAAATTGCACTAGACAATTTAGATGAATTTGTTCGTATAATACGCGCTTCAAGTAACAGAACTGAAGCCAAAGAAAAGCTCATGCAAACATACAGCCTTTCTGAACGGCAATCGAACGCAATTCTCGATCTTAGGCTTTATCAGTTAACTGGTATGGAAAGGGAAAAAATCGAAGAAGAGTATCAAGAGCTTATGCATCTGATAAGTGGTCTACGCGAAATTATTGAAAATGAACATATTTTATTGGGTCTTATAAAAAAGGAAATTCTTGAACTTAAAGACTCTTACGGCGATCAAAGAAAAACCATTATTACCGATGCAGAAGGTGATGTAAGGATGGAGGACTTGATACCTAATGATGGCTGTGTTGTTACAATTACAGAAACAGGATTTATCAAAAGAACGACGATTGACGAATATAGAGTTCAAAACCGAGGAGGTAAAGGAGTGATCGGTAGTGGGCAGAAAGAGGAAGACCCAGTGAGGATTCTACAAACTTGTAATGCTCACGACACACTGATGTTTTTTATGAATAATGGTCGAGTTTATGTTGAAAAAGCATACGAGATTCCCGAAGGTAGTCGAACATCAAAAGGTCGTAATATTATTAATTTTCTAAACATGCAAAAAGATGAATCAGTTGCAGCACTTATCTCAGTCGACAGTTTTGAATCTGAGGAATCTCTCGTATTATGTACTCAAAAAGGAATCGTGAAGAAAACTAAGATAAGTGCATACAAAAATCATAGAAAAGGTGGTATTATAGGAATTAATATAGACGAGGGAGATGCTGTTCTTCAAGCACTTAGAGCTAATGTAGATGATCATCTTTTATTACTATCAAAAAATGGCAAAGGTCTTCGCTTTTGCTGTGATCAACTCCGGGATCAGGGCAGAGTGACGAGAGGTGTTCGTGGTATTCGCTTGAAACCAAAGGATGCAGTTGTCAACATGCTTGTTGTTGAAGAAGAAAAGCTTCTTTTGATCGCAGGACAAAATGGTCTGGGAATTCGTACGCGATTTAGTGCATTTCTTCCTAATGGCGGTAAAGTAACTGAAACTGATTCGAGTACTTCGCTAACTGTCACTCCCCGTAAAAGAGGTGGACAGGGAGTCACCGCCATGAACACTGAAGCAGTTTGTAGTGCTTTAAGTGTGGATCAAAACAGTGAAATATTAATGATAACAAAAAGTGGTCAAGCGATTAGGTGTCCAGTTACAAATATCCGTGAAACCAATCGAGGATCGAAAGGTGTAAAACTTGTTGATTTACGGGCTAAGGATATTTTAATAGGCGTATCAGAAGTTGTTGAACTAAATGAGGATAACGATCCGCCAAGTCCGCACTCTGATGATTTAGAATCTAAGGAAATTACTCTTCAAGAAAAGATCCCAGATCTATCTGATTGACCAATCTTTCTGTTAGCATAAAGGAACATATTGCATCAAACAATGCATGGTGTTGCTTTCGTTTTTCTAAATTGCAATACTTAGAGGCTAATTTGCTGAGTCCATCTTCATTTAAAAATTGAGCAACTAAATTTTTGAGATCATAAGAAGCGAGGTTGGGGTAAAGCTTTTGATAAATCTTTACGGTATCCAACCAAGGTCCCCATTGTAATGTACCTCCTTTGGGGAATGTTGGGTATGGAAATGTTTTGATTATGAGATTTTTCTCAATCATTACATTATGTGAAATAATGAATCCATCTGTAGGAATATTTTCTAAGATATTATTTAAATCGATTGATTCATTTACAATAAATTCTTTAGCATATGATATCTCGAAATTTATAAATGAAACGATTCCAATTTCTCTAATGCCACTCTTTAAATTCCCTTCAAAATCCAACGCCAATCCTTGCCCTGTCATTGTCGATGCCTTTATCATTTGATGAATTTTACTTGTTTGCTGAAAAAGCAACTGCTTCTGCTTCATCTTTAGTCTTTGAAAACATCGACCGTGTCGATGCAAAATACAAATCCGACAATACAATAGTAACAGAAACAGATTTTTGTATTGAGAATCAAATCAGAAACTTGATTCGTGAATCTTATCCAAACCATAATATTGTTGGGGAAGAATATGATGAGATTAACAATGGATCTGATTATACATGGACGGTAGATCCCATTGATGGAACTCTAAGTTATGCTCATGGGGTACCACTCTTTGGATTATTACTTGGGCTTAGTTTAAAAGATATTCCACTATACGGTTCGATGCGTTTACCAATGGTACGAAATAATTTCCTAGCCGGAGATTCTTCAGTTTGCTTACTTAATGGTGGCCAAGTGCAAACGAAAAAATTTACCGGATGGTCAAATAGTTTAATACTAACAACTGACTTTGAAAGGATACGAAACTCAAAATATTCGGAAATTTACCAAGGCTTAATTGGTAAAGGTTCTACATCAAGAACATGGGGTGATTGTTTTGGATATTTCCTGCTTTGTTCGGGGCGCGCTGATCTTATGATGGATCTGTCATTGAAAGACTGCGACATAACTCCACTCATCCCTATTATAATCGGAGCTGGTGCCAAAATTATTAAGCTGGACGGGAGTTACAATAACATTGTTGCGTGTGTGCCAGAACTCGAAAACAGAATTTTGGAAAATTTAAATTAAAGAGTTTTGATGGAGCGGGCGAAGGGATTCGAACCCTCGACATCCACCTTGGCAAGGTGGTGCTCTACCAACTGAGCTACGCCCGCTAACAACACTCTTCCAATATTGTTAATGTTAACATGGGCAAGCAAATAATTTAAAATGGATAGATTTTCGATACCATAAGTTTGCGTTTTGCTTGACATGTTTTTTTAATCAACTAGTCTCAGACGCTTTTCTTAAATTATCAACCCCATGCCCTCCGCCCATGTAGCTCAGTCGGTAGAGCGCGTCCTTGGTAAGGACGAGGTCGGCGGTTCAAATCCGCTCGTGGGCTCCATCTAAAACCACAACTAGTCAAATCAATGGCCAAAGAACAGTTCCAACGCACCAAACCTCACGTCAACGTAGGCACCATCGGTCATGTAGACCATGGTAAGACCACGCTTACTACAGCAATACTCCATGCTCAAGCACGACAGGGCTTAGCTGAAGTCAAAACTTATGCAGATATTGCTAAGGGCGGTACAGTTCGTGACGCATCGAAAATCGTTACGATTGCAGTCTCTCATGTCGAGTACGAATCCGCTAACCGTCACTATGCTCATGTAGATTGCCCAGGTCACGCAGATTTTGTAAAAAACATGATCACAGGGGCAGCTCAAATGGATGGTGCGATTCTTGTTGTCGATGCAACCACAGGTCCGATGCCACAGACTCGAGAACACATTCTTCTTGCTCGGCAAGTAGATGTGCCGAATTTGGTTGTTTTTCTCAACAAGTGCGACCTCATGTCTGGTGATGATGAAGAGTTATTGGAACTGGTCGATATGGAAATTAGAGACCTTCTTAGTAAATATGAATTTGATGGAGATAATGCAAAGATCATTCGGGGTTCAGCCACAAAGGCACTAGAAGATGACGAAAGTGATCTTGGTCTTGGAGCTATTCAGAATCTTATGGATGCCATTGACGCGGACATCGCAGAACCAGTAAGGGATGTTGACAAGCCATTACTCATGGCTGTCGAAGATGTTTTTACAATCACTGGTCGTGGAACGGTTGCAACTGGACGTATCGAGAGAGGTATGGTCAAGGTAGGAGAAGAAATTGAGATTGTCGGATTGGGTGAATCTCGAATCACCACCTGCACCGGAGTAGAAATGTTCCGCAAGGAATTGGGAGAAGGCCAAGCAGGAGATAATGTCGGTATTCTTCTTCGTGGAGTTGAAAAATCAGATATCCAGCGTGGTCATGTAATTGCTGCTCCAGGAAGTATAAAGCCACACACGAAAGCAAAAGCTCAAATTTATGTTTTGAACAAAGAAGAGGGTGGTCGTCACACACCGTTCTTTAAGGGATACCGACCACAATTTTTCTTTGGCACAGCAGATGTTACCGGCATTGTTGAGCTTCCCGAAGGGGTGGAGATGGTCATGCCTGGCGACAACTTAGCTGTTCAAATTGAACTTCAAAAGTCTATAGCTATGGAATCAGGTCAACGTTTTGCAATACGCGAAGGCGGTAAAACAATCGGTGCCGGCAATATTTCTGAAATCCTTTAACAGATCCAGCGTATTACACATAAATTGTTTCGTTGGGAGAATAGCTCAACTGGTAGAGCACCGGTCTCCAAAACCGTAGGCTGGGGGTTCGAGTCCCTCTTCTCCCGCCAATAACACCATAAATAAGTGAACCCATTTTCAAAAGTCAGAACCTTTTACAAGGAAACTGTCTCCGAACTTGCGAAAGCAAGCTGGCCTTCTTTTGAAGAACTCAGGGGATCAACTGTTGTTGTTATCATTGGTGTGGCAATACTGGGACTCTTTATTTCTGTAGCTGACTTTTCCTTATCAAACTGGGTCGAGTATGTAACTCAGTTACTAAGAAATTCATAAAATAATTCATTACCCCAACCCATGAATCCGTCCACCTCTACCGAGCTAAAATGGTATGCTTTGCAATGTCTTTCAAATCACGAAGACAAGGTGAAGAGATACCTTAGTAAGTACAAAGAGGAAGACGAAGGGTTTGCAGATTGCCTCCAAGAAGTATTGGTTCCCATAGAAACGGTTTCTGAAGTTAAGAACGGAAAGAAACGACAAAGAGATAGAAAATTCTATCCTGGGTATGTTTTTGTGGAAATGAAACTCTTTGATGGTGCAGGAAATTTACGAAAAGAACCGTGGTACAAAATTAAGGAAACCGATGGGGTAATTAATTTTATTGGTCGCGAAAACCCAACGCCACTTGGCGACGATGAAATAGGGCGTATTCTTCGACAGGTGGATGAAGCAGAAGGAAAGGAAGTTCCCAAGGTCAAGTTTTCCGCTGGAGAAGTCGTCAAAATTCTAGATGGTCCTTTTCTTAACCTTACGGGTGAAATTGATGAAATTGATCCGGAGAAAGGTACTTTAAAGGTATCGGTTTCAATTTTTGGCAGGTTTACACCTGTTGAACTTGAATTCTGGCAAGTCGAAAAAGCGGACGAAGAATAAGTTAAACTATAAGCAAAATGTCAAAGAAAGCAGTAGGTCAAATCAAACTTCAGCTCCCTGCCGGAGCTGCGAATCCCGCACCACCTGTGGGCCCTGCATTAGGTGCCCAAGGCGTTAATATCATGGGGTTTTGCAAAGAGTTTAATGCCAAAACGAAAGACCAATCAGGCATGATTCTTCCCGTAGTTATCACTGTTTATGCAGACCGCTCTTTCAGTTTCGTACTAAAATCCCCACCTGCTGCTGTGCTACTCAAGAAAGCTGCTGGTTTAGCAAAAGGCTCGGGCGTTCCTAATCGCGAAAAAGTCGGAACGGTCACAAGGGAGCAGGTTATTGAAATAGTAAAAACTAAACAAAATGATCTAAACGCAGCTAGCGAAGAGGCAGCATGCAGAATAATCGAAGGTACTGCTCGCAGTATGGGAATTGAAGTTAAAAATTAACACTTACCCCGAAATGATAGCAAGAAGCAAAAGGTATAAGGATTCTCTTGATGAAGAACTTGCTGAAGGTGGACAAGAATTGTCCTCTGCAGTTAGTAAACTAGCAGGATTTAATAAAGTTAAATTTGATGAAACTGTTGAAGTTTCTTTCTCCTTGGGTGTTGACCCAAAGCAAACTTCCCAGGCTGTAAGGGGAACCGTTAATCTTCCCCATGGCAGCGGTAAGGAAGTCAAGGTACTTGTTTTCACGGAAAATGTAGAAGAAGCAAAATCATTGGGTGCCGATTTTGCCGGACTTGAAGATTTGATTTCCAAAATCAAAGATGGTTGGCTTGATTTTGATGTCGCTGTGTCTACGACATCCGCCATGAAAAATGTCCGTAGCATTGCTAGAGTTCTTGGTCCAAGAGGTTTGATGCCTACGCCAAAATCTGGAACAGTTACCGATAATTTGGAGGATGCAATTAATCAGGTTAAGGCTGGCAGGGTTGAGTTCAAAATGGATAAGACAGGATCTTTGGCAGTCGTGATCGGAAAACGATCATTTTCCAATGAGCAATTAGAAGAAAACGCACAAGCGGCATTAGAGGCGGTTGTTAATTCAAGACCTAATGGCTTCAAAGGTAGGTTTATAAAAACCTTATATTTAAGCAGTACAATGAGTCCAAGCGTTCAACTTGATTCATCTCAATATCAATAATCTCTATTATGAGACCCGAAAAAGCATATTTAATCGAAGAAGCAAGTAATCATTTGGCAAAGTCTAGTTATTTCTTTCTAACTGATTATCAAGGTATCAATGCCGAAGAAACTACTGAACTCAGGAAAAACCTTGCTGATCGAGGAGCTGAATTTCATGTAGTTAAAAACTCTTCACTTAAACTCGCAACCAAGGACAAAGATATTTCCGAAATATCCACCCATTTATCCGGACATACAGCGATCGTTGTGGGTGGTGACGACGCCTCAGGTGTCGCCAAAGCTTTGGGCGAATATTTTAAGAAAACCAAGAAGGTTACCGTAAAAGCAGGTGCATTGGGCGATCGTTTGCTTGATGCGTCCGAGATCAAGCAATTGGCCAAGTTGCCAGGACTTGAGAGTTTAAGAGCACAACTCCTTTCGCTTGTTAGCTCGCCATCAACTCAATTGGTCTCGTTGCTTAGTGCACCCTCTCGTGGCTTTGTAACCGTTCTTAAAGCGAAAGCCGACAAAAACTAGTATAATTTTCTTTTCGAGTTACTTACTACTCGTTTCATCACCAAACAATAACCACCAACCTAGAAGAAATTAGGGGCTAACCCTTAAACACCAATAGGTACTAATACTATTCAGGCAAGGAGGTATACATAACATGTCAGATATAACAAAAGACCAAGTGGTCGAATGGCTCAGTGGCCAATCAGTAATTGAGATCGCCGATCTCGTTAAAGAACTTGAAGAAAAATGGGGAGTTAGTGCAGCAGCACCCGCCGCCGTTGCAGTAGCAGCACCTGGAGGAGGCGGAGATGCCTCTGCAGAGGCAGCGGAGGAAAAAACTGAATTCGATGTCATACTCATCGAGTTCGGTGGCAACAAAATTGCCGTCATTAAGGAAGTTCGAGCAATCACCGGTCTTGGCCTAAAGGAAGCTAAGGAATTGGTAGAAAGCGCACCAAAACCTGTCAAAGAAGGTGTTTCCAAGGACGAGGCAGCGGAGATTTCCAAGAAGTTGGAAGCCGCAGGAGCAAAGGCTGAAGTCAAGTAATGCCTTCCTCTTCCATCCTTTAATTTTTGGTGAAGCCGTATGGTTGAATTTCAACCTGCGGCTTCATCTGTTTATTTTCCACTCAAACTCCAATTCACATAGTCCATCATGGAAACCACCAAAAGAAAAAACTTCGGTAAGCTCAAGGAGGTTATAGACCCACCCAACCTGATTCAAAATCAAGTTGATTCCTTTCATGATTTTCTTCAGCGAGATGTCCCGTCTACACACCGCAAGCAAGCTGGTCTTGAGGCTGTTTTTCGTGAAGTTTTTCCAATCTTAAGCTATGATGAAAAATCTCGACTAGAATATGTTAGCTACTCCGTAGGAGAGTCTAAATTATCGGAGATGGATTGTATTGATCAGAATTGCTCCTATGCAGCACCCTTGCAGGTAAAATTGAGGTTACGCTTGGAATTGGAAGGACAAAGCAAGCCGTTTTACAGTGAGGAAGAAATTTTTATGGGTGAGCTTCCTATCGTAACCGAGCGAGGATCATTCATCATTAACGGTGCGGAACGAGTCGTAGTTAGTCAATTGCACCGCTCGCCAGGGGTAAGCTTTGAGGAGTCTACGCACACCAGCGGCAAAACCCTTCATGGCTTTCGCATTATTCCGGATCGCGGAACTTGGATTGAGGCTCAGTTTGACCAGCATGACCTTCTCTATGTTTACTTGGATCGCCGTCGCCGCCGCAGAAAATTTCTTATAACGACTTTTCTTAGATCACTTTTAGACTGGGACCCCGAGAAAGATACGGACTCCGATCAGAAAATAATCGAATTGTTTTACGACATCGAAAGTTTGCAAATCGAAGATCTTCTCAAAAAGGATAATGTTTCTAATTATGTATTGATTGAACCCATGTTTGATCGAACGAAAGGAGCGGTACTTGCCAAGGCGTTCGAGCCTTTGACCAAGACTTATCTGCGTGCTTTTCAAAAGGCTGGAGAGTCTCAATTACGTGCCATAGATACTTCCGTTGATGATGGAGCCATCATTCGTTGCCTCAAGAAGGATACCACCAAAAATAAGGATGAAGCCCTCAAGGAAATTTACAAAAAGCTTAGACCTGGTGAACCGCCCGACAGAGCTAATGCAGAAGCTCTAATCAAAAGGCTCTTTCTAGATTCTAAAAGATACGATTTGGCAAAAGTTGGCCGACATATGCTTAACTTGAAACTGGGTCTGGAGACACCACTCGATATTCGAGTTACGACAGTTGAGGATCTTGTTGCGGCAACCAGAAAATTAACCGATCTCAAACGTGGAAAGAGCAATGAGGAAAAGGCGAAGGAAGATGCTGGTTCAATTTTCGATATGGGTATCGATGATATTGACCACTTGGGTAACCGAAGAGTGCGTACGGTCGGTGAACTGTTGGCAAATGTTTGTCGGAGCGGTTTATCCCGAACCGAACGGGTTGTTCGCGAAAGAATGACACTGTACGATCAGGGAGTGGAGTCACTTACTCCAGGTAAATTGATCAATCCCAAAGCTCTGACTACAGTAGTTCGAGACTTTTTTGCTCGTAGCCAATTGAGCCAATTCAAAGATCAGATTAATCCTCTGGCAGAAATGACTCATAAGCGACGTCTTTCCGCTTTGGGCCCCGGAGGCTTAAACCGGGAGAGAGCCGGCTTTGAGGTTCGCGATGTGCATCCGACTCACTACGGACGAATTTGTCCTATCGAAACACCTGAAGGTCCAAACATTGGTCTTATAAACACCCTGTCCACTTATGCCAAAATAGACGAGTTTGGATTTTTGCAATCACCTTATCACCCAGTGGCAGGAGGTGTAGTCGACAAAAACCCTAAAAATGTTAAATATCTCAATGCATTCGAGGAGGAACGCTTCTTGATTGCACAGGCCAATTCTGAAATCGATGATAAAACGAGTAAGCTCACGGGCAGGGTAACTTGTCGTTACCGTGACCAAGTCAGTGAATACGATCCTTCGGAAGTTGAGTTTATGGATGTATCACCCAAACAGGTTGTCTCCGTGGCTGCTGGACTGATTCCATTTTTAGAACATGATGATGCCAATCGTGCCCTCATGGGTGCAAATATGCAAAGACAGGCAGTCCCACTTTTGCAGGCGGATTCGCCACTCGTTGGAACGGGTATTGAAAAGAAGGTTGCCGAAGACTCAAAAACGGTAACCGTTTCTGATTCCGAAGGCGTGGTAGCTCTTGCAGACGGAAAAAGAATTGTAGTTTCCGATGACGGTACCCTACCCCCGCGATTCATAAAGGAACCTCGAAGTGATCACAAAAGAGGTATCTATTGCTATGAACTTAGAAAATTCCTTCGCTCCAATGCAGGAACCTGTTTCAATCAAAAACCAATCGTTCGAAAAGGGGATAAAGTTAAGGTTGGACAACCGCTAGCTGATGGTGCTTGTACCGACAAAGGGGAATTGGCACTGGGTAGAAATATTCTCGTAGCATTCATGCCTTGGAAAGGTTACAATTTTGAAGACGCGATTCTGATCTCTGAGAAAATGATCAAGGATGACATATACACTTCGATTCACATCGAGGAGTTTGAGGTTACCGCTCGAGACACCAAGCTAGGCCCTGAAGAAATTACGCGGGATATTCCAAATGCTGGAGAGGAAGCTCTAAGAAACTTGGATCACCTTGGCGTTGTTCGCATTGGTGCGGAAGTCAAACCGAGCGATATTCTCGTAGGTAAAATAACACCCAAAAGTGAGACCGATTTGGCTCCTGAGGAAAAACTTTTACGTGCGATATTCGGGGAAAAGGCAGCGGATGTTAAGGACAGTTCCCTCAAGGTACCATCCGGTACTCAGGGTATTGTTATGGATATTAAGGTTTCAAGTCGAACGGATGCCGAGCAAGAAAAACTTTCTCCATCTGATTTCCGTCGTCAAATGAAGCAAATCAAGGAAGATTTCCGCACCCAGACCGAAGACTTGCGGGCACAACTCACTGAGTCACTATCCAATATTTTATTGGGCGAAAAGATCCCACTTAATGTTACAAACTCCGAAACCGGAGATGTTATTATACCTTCGAATCGTAAAATAACGAAGACATTGTTGAGGAGGTTGGCTTCGGTACACCGTTTTATTGAGATTCCCCCTTCTCCAGTCCGCATAAAGGTTTTTGAGATCATTGAAAGTTATGAATCCAAGTTCAATGATCTTGAGGATGATCGCGACCGGAAAATTGAGGCAATTGAACAGGGCGACCCCATCGATCAGGGTGCGATCAAAAATGTACGAGTTTTTGTCGCCAAGAAACAGAAAATGCGAGTGGGAGACAAGATGGCCGGGAGGCATGGAAACAAGGGAGTGGTCGCGAAGATCGTTGCTGAAGAGGACATGCCTTTCCTTCCAGATGGTACGCCAATTCAAATATGCCTAAATCCGCTCGGGGTGCCTAGCCGGATGAATGTTGGTCAGGTTCTCGAAACCCACCTTGGTTGGGCTTGCAACAAACTTGGTTTCAAGGTTGCAACCCCAATCTTTGATGGAATATCAGAGTCACGTATCCAAGAATATTTAAAGGAGGCAAATTTACCCGATACGGGCAAATCCGTTTTGTATGATGGATGCACGGGAGAAGCTTTCTACCAGAAAATTGTAGTTGGATACATGTACATGCTTAAATTGAACCATTTGGTTTCAAGCAAGATACACGCACGGGCCGTTGGACCGTACAGCCTTATTACTCAACAACCTCTTGGAGGAAAGGCTCAGTACGGCGGGCAGCGTTTTGGAGAAATGGAAGTTTGGGCACTTGAAGCATATGGAGCCGCTTACACATTACAGGAGATTCTAACCGTAAAGTCGGATGATGTATCAGGTAGAACAAAAATCTATGAATCATTGGTTAAAGGTGATAACTCTCTGCAAGCTGGTACACCGCAGTCTTTCAATGTATTAATGAAGGAAATGCAAAGTCTTTGTTTAGATATACGAGTTCGTGGCGAAGATGCCCTTTGAGGCAACCAACCAGTCTCCCCCAAAAAATTAAAAGTTAGGAAAATTATGAGCGTTGAAGCAGTCAATGAGGCATTAGGAGTAGAAGTCGGACCAATGGATCATGTATCCATCACAGTAGCGTCACCGGACGTCATACGTTCATGGTCAAAAGGTGAGGTTAAAAACCCGGAAACGATCAATTACAGAACTTTCAAACCCGAGCCCGGGGGTTTGTTCTGCCAAAAGATATTTGGACCTGTTCGTGACTACGAATGTGCATGCGGAAAATACAAACGTATTAAATACAAGGGTGTTGTTTGCGACCGCTGTGGAGTCGAAGTCACGGTATCTCGAGTTCGAAGAGATAGAATGGGTCACATTGAACTTGCTGTTCCTGTTTCTCACATTTGGTTCCTGAAAAGTATGCCCAGCCGTTTGGGCTTATTGCTCAACATGACAGCCAAGAGCTTGGAAAGAGTGCTCTATTACGAGCAATATATGGTTACCGATCCGGGTAATACGCCCCTCGAAGAAAAGCAGTTGTTGTCTGATAAGGAATTTCGGGAAGCACAGGATGAGTTTGGAGATGATTTTGAAGCGAAAATGGGAGCGGAAGCGGTCAGGGATGTTTTAGGCCGCCTGAACTTAGAAGACGAGTTGGAGGAACTGTATGACCAAATGCATGAAACCAACTCCAAACAAATAAAGAAAAAACTCGCTAGTAGGCTCAAGGTAACTCAAGGATTTCTCCATTCCGAAGCTTCTCCCGAATGGATGGTTTTAGATTCAATTCCTGTCATCCCGCCTGATTTGAGACCTCTCGTTCCTCTCGAAGGTGGTCGGTTTGCAACGAGTGACCTCAATGATCTTTATCGTCGCGTTATCAACCGCAATAATCGACTCAAAAACTTACTGCAACTCAAGACGCCTGATGTAATCATTCACAACGAAAAGCGTATGCTTCAAGAGGCTGTGGACGCCCTTTTCGATAATGGTAGGCATGGCAGAGCGATTACTGGTTCTGGTAATCGTGCACTAAAGTCACTCAGCGATATGTTGAAGGGCAAGCAAGGCCGTTTCAGGCAAAATCTTTTGGGCAAGCGTGTTGATTATTCTGGACGTTCAGTGATCGTTATCGGTCCCGAACTGAAATTACATCAGTGTGGCTTACCGAAGAAAATGGCATTAATTCTTTTTGAGCCTTTTATTATTCGGAGGCTCAAGGAATTAGGCTTTGTTCATACGGTGAGAGGAGCACGAAAAATGATAGAAAGCCGTTCCCCTGAAGTGTGGGATATTCTAGAGGAAGTAACCAAAGGACACCCCGTCCTGTTGAACAGAGCCCCTACCTTGCACCGATTGTCTATACAAGCATTTGAGCCAGTGTTAATAGAGGGTAATGCCATCCGGGTACACCCTTTGGTATGTACTCCATACAATGCTGACTTTGACGGTGACCAAATGGCAGTTCATGTACCCCTGTCGGTTGAGGCTATTATGGAAGCCAAGCTTCTCATGATGGCTACCCATAATATCTTCTCTCCATCGAGTGGAAAACCCATTCTCACTCCTTCTCAAGACATAGTTCTGGGTTCTTACTTTCTTACTATGGAACCTAAAAGTGGAGCACCAAGTGACGACAAGAGACTGCCCCTTATTGGGTCCCTGGAAGAAGCCTTGAGTGCTCTGCAAGAAGAAGTGCTTACTCTTCATGATTGGATAGACTTGAAAAATCCTGACAATGGAAAGGAAACCCAGTTCGGAGTTTCAAAACGTAATATCCTAAGAACGACTGTAGGAAGAGTCCTTTTCAACACGATATGGCCCGACGAACTAGGGTTTTTCAACGCTCCAGCCCTCAAAGGCGATTTGGGTGATCTAATTCTCGAAACCTTTAAGGCCCTAGGAAAAGACGAGACTATAGAAGCACTTGATAGGCTCAAGGAAATGGGGTTTGATATGGCCACAAAGGCTGGAATTTCTATCGGAATTTTTGATATGATTATTCCGCCAGAAAAGAAAAAGAGAATAGCCGTTGCTAGAAAAGAAATTGATAAGATCGAGGATCAGTTTCGAAAAGGAATTATTACAAGAGGAGAAAGACACAACAAGATCATCGATGTATGGACAACCGCTACCGATGATATTGCCAAGGAAGTGTTTAAGTGCTTAGACGAAAACTTGGGCAAGGATACGATTAATCCCGTCTATCTCATGATGGACTCTGGAGCCCGTGGTAACCGTCAGCAAGTCAGACAATTGTGCGGTATGCGTGGCTTGATGGCAAAACCGTCCGGCGAGATCATTGAACAACCAATTCTTGCTTCCTTTCGCGAAGGATTGTCCGTTTTGGAATACTTCATGTCAACTCATGGTGCCCGAAAGGGATTAGCAGATACGGCACTGAAAACCGCAGATGCAGGTTACTTGACCCGCAAATTGTGCGATGTTGCAATGGATTGTATTATTGTTTGCGATGACGACGAAAGACGAGACGGCGTTGTAAAGAAGGCCATCATGGAAGGAGACAATGAGGTTGTGCCTTTGAGAGACAGAATCATTGGAAGATACTCCACCGATGATGTCTATGATCCATCAAATCCTTCCGAAATAGTAATCGCTTCGGGATCACTTATCACTGAAGAAATAGCAGTGCAAATCGACGCTTTGGGAATAACCAGAATTCGCGTAATGTCACCCCTTTCAAGTCGCATTAAAAATGGACTTACGGCACTAGAATATGGAATTGATCCTTCTACAAATAGCTTGGTTAAAGAAGGTTCATCAGTTGGTATTATAGCAGCCCAGTCGATTGGAGAGCCTGGTACGCAGTTAACCATGCGTACTTTTCATATTGGAGGAATTGCCAGTGCCGGGCGAGAAGACCCCGTAATCAATGTTAGAAAAGCCGGCAAATTAAAATTTGTGGGTTTGCGTTTGGTTACCTTGGCCAACGACCAGCAAGTGACTCTTAATAAAACGGGTTCCATTCAGGTACTGGATAATGATGACAGAATAGTTGATGATTACCCAATACCCGCAGGTGCACTTCTTCATTTTAAGGATGGAGAAGATGTGGAAGAGGAAGCCTTACTTGCACAATGGGATCCTTATAACATACCCATTCTTTCGGAGAAAAAAGGTGTGATTGCCTTTGAAGATATGCTTCCGGGTGTAACTACAAAAGTTGAAAGAGATGCCTCAGGAGGACGCTCCATGGTTGTCATTGAACACAAAGAGGATTTGAATCCTCAAATTATCGTCCAAGATACTAGTGGGAACTCTCTTGCCACATACTCGGTTCCCACGGGAGCCCAAGTTGCAGTTGATGAAGGAACTAGAATTGATGCTGGTTCGATTATTGCCAAAACCCCTCGTCAGGCGTCTAAAACTCAAGACATC
>CENJ01052252.1_pt1 | contig 24151 bp, 24 predicted proteins | sample 356161 | NCBI WGS metagenome assembly CENJ01 (sample SAMEA2619531, study PRJEB7988) | marine metagenome | biome: marine biome (ENVO:00000447); feature: surface water layer (ENVO:00002042); material: "saline water (ENVO:00002010), including plankton (ENVO:xxxxxxxx)" | depth 5 m
GCCAAGGTTCAGCACATGGTTGAAATCGTAGAAGACAAGGCCTGAGCCCGGCATTTAGCCGGTCTGCTCTGGTGAGGTTATCGACATGAAACTCAATGAACTCTCTGATAACACGGGCGCCGTACAAGCCCGTAAGCGTTTGGGCCGCGGTGTCGGCTCTGGCACGGGTAAAACCGGCGGACGCGGTGTCAAAGGTCAGAAATCCCGTTCAGGTGTTGCGCTTAACGGTTTCGAAGGTGGGCAAATGCCTATCTATATGCGTCTTCCGAAGCGAGGCTTCAAAGCGCCGAACACCAAAAAGTACACCTGGGTTAATCTCGGCCGTATCGCGAAGGCGATAGAAAGCGGACAGATTGATGGCAAAGCTGAAGTAACAGAAGAAGTCCTGGTGACATCCGGCGTTCTGCGTCGTTCACGTGATGGCGTACGCCTTCTCGCGAAGGGTGATACACCTAAAGGTCTGAACATAACCGTTACTGGCGCGTCTAAAGCGGCGATCGAAGCTGTTAAAGCTGCTGGCGGAAATGTCACAGTAACAGCTCCGTCTTCCGACGAATCTGAATAAAGCCTAATTTCAGGCTTCACAAATCAGTGCCAAGTGCCGATTTAAAGGCCTGTTGCATTTGGCAGCAGGCCTTTTTGCATTATGACTTGGGCCGAACGGGTATAAGGAGGCGCGTGTGGCGTCAGCGACAGAACAGCTTGCGAAGAATATGAGCTTTGAAGCTTTTGGTAAGGCCAAAGAGCTTCAGCAGCGTATTCTCTTCACTCTCGGTATTCTGGTGGCGTATCGCCTCGGTACCTATCTCCCGATCCCCGGCATTGACCCGGCTCAGTTCGCGATCATGTTCCAGCAACAGCAGGACGGCATTCTGGGTAACCTGAATATGTTCGCTGGCGGCGCGATCGAGCGCATGGGTATCTTTGCGCTGAACGTGATGCCGTACATTTCCGCGTCGATCATCATGCAGCTCATGACGACGGCTTCGCCATCGCTTGAACGCCTGAAGAAAGAGGGCGAGACGGGCAGGCAGCAGATCAACCAGTATACGCGCTACCTGACGGTATTGTTCGCGCTGGTTCAGTCCTTTGGTATCTCTCAGGGCCTTCAGGAAGCGCGTATGGACGGCATGTCCTCGATCTTCTTCACGATCTCGACCGTTGTAACCATGACCGGTGGTACGCTTCTCCTGATGTGGATGGGTGAGCAGGTAACATCCCGCGGTGTAGGTAACGGTATCTCGCTGATCATTTTTGCGGGCATCGTCGCAGAGCTTCCAAAAGCCATTTTCAATCTGGTGACATCCAGCTACTCAGGCACAATGAGCTTCCCGTTCGTTGCGGGTATCCTGCTTATGGCGATCGCGATGATCGTATTCATTGTCTTCATCGAGCGTTCCCAGCGCCGGATCCTCATTCAGTATCCGAAACGCCAGCAAGGGAATCAGATGCAGCAGGGGCAGACGAGCTTCCTGCCGCTCAAGCTGAACACCGCTGGTGTTATCCCGCCGATCTTCGCTTCTTCGCTTCTGCTTCTGCCGGCGACGATTGCCAACTTTACGATGGGGGCAGACGGTTCTGCGCCTTCGGGCATTCTCGGCACCGTCGTTGCGCTGCTCGGCCCTGGCCAGATCGGCTTCATTCTTCTCTATGCGCTGATGATTATCTTCTTCGCGTTCTTCTACACGTCCATCGTGTTCAACCCGGAAGAGACTGCGGACAATCTGCGTAAATATGGTGGCTTCGTGCCGGGCATCCGTCCTGGTAAGCGTACTGCCGAATATCTCGACTTCGTCCTCACACGACTCACAGTGATTGGCGCGGCTTACCTGACCTTTATCTGTCTCCTTCCTGAGATCCTCAGAGCACAGGTGCCGAGTATTCCATTCTACCTTGGTGGTACATCGCTTCTTATTGTTGTTTCTGTGACTATGGATACAGTAACACAGATTCAGTCTCATCTGGTGGCGCACCAGTATGAAGGCATGATCAAGAAGTCTCGTTTGGGGGGTAAAAAACGATGAACCTAATCCTGTTCGGACCACCGGCGGCGGGTAAAGGCACACAGGCAAAGCGCCTCGTTACTGAGCATGGGTTCATCCAGCTCTCTACGGGTGACATGCTTCGCGCCGCGCGCAGTGCAGGCACAGAACTCGGTCAGCGAGTCGCTGCAATCATGGACTCAGGACAGCTCGTGTCTGATGAGATCGTCATTGAACTCATCGAAGACCAGCTGGATACACACAAAGACGCACCAGGCTTTATCTTTGACGGCTTTCCTCGGACTGTTCCACAGGCCGAGGCGCTCGATAAGACGCTCGCCAAGCGCGATCAGGAGATCGACTGCGTCATTCGTCTGCGCGTGGACGAGGAAGCTCTCCTCGACCGTGTGACGAAGCGTTTTGAAGAGCAGGGACGTGAAGACGACAACCCTGAGACCTTCAAAAAACGAATCGATGCGTACAACGCGCAAACAGCTCCACTGCTGCCAATCTATGCTGAGCGTAAGAAACTCTCAGAGGTTGATGGCATGGGTAGCATCGAAAAAGTCGCTGCAGAGATTGATGCCGCACTGGCAAAGCAGTCTGGCGACGAAAAAAAAGGGTTCCTCTCGAAGCTTCTCGGGGGAAATAAGTAACCTGTAAGTAAATTGTGTCTGGGTGCCACTCAGCTATTGACGTGGCCCCTCAGACACGTATAAGACGCGGCTTCTGCGAGTCATGGGCGCGTTTTGTACAGGCGATTAGTCATCGCAAAATCACCTAATGTCTCGGATCAATAAGTTTTAAACGGAGAAGTAGCTTGGCCCGTATTGCTGGCGTCAACATACCGACCAATAAGCGCGTTGAAATCGCGCTCCGTTATATTCACGGGATTGGCCCGGCAATGGCCAAGGATATCTGTGATAAAGTCGGTATTACATCGGATCGTCGCGTCGCTGACCTGACAGATGCCGAAGTCATTCAAGTTCGCGAAACAATCGACGCGGATTACCTTGTAGAAGGTGACCTGCGTCGCGAAACAGCGATGAACATCAAGCGTCTTATGGACCTTGGTTGCTATCGCGGTCTTCGTCACCGTCGCGGTCTTCCAGTTCGCGGACAGCGTACGCATACAAATGCGCGCACCCGCAAAGGTCCGGCTAAGCCGATCGCTGGTAAGAAGAAATAAGGCTGGGAACCAAGTATTATGGCTAAAGACACTACTCGGGTTCGCCGTCGCGAACGGAAGAATATTACTTCCGGCGTTTGCCACGTGAACTCCAGCTTCAACAACACGATGATCACGATCTCTGACTCCCAGGGTAACACAATTTCCTGGTCGTCTGCTGGTCACATGGGTTTCAAGGGCTCTCGTAAGTCTACTCCGTATGCGGCTCAGATGGCTGCTGAGGATGCAGGCCGCAAAGCTCAAGAGCACGGCATGCGTACACTCGAAGTGAACGTACGTGGTCCGGGTTCTGGCCGCGAATCAGCTCTCCGTGCGCTTCAGAACGTCGGTTTCACAATCACATCTATCCGTGATACGACTCCGATCCCGCACAACGGGTGCCGCCCGCCAAAACGTCGCCGCGTATAACCCTACCTCCCCAGATCTGAAGGAATTCGCGATGTCAGGCTCAATTGCCGTCGTCAACGACAAAAACTGGAAAGAACTTATCCGTCCTGCTCGCCCTGTTGTTGAGCACGGATTTGACGCTCTCCGTAAAGCGACTCTCGTTGTAGAGCCGCTTGAGCGTGGCTTCGGCACGACGCTCGGTAACGCGCTTCGCCGCGTTCTTCTGTCTTCTCTGCAAGGTTCGGCTATCACCGGCATGCAGATTGACGGTGTTGTGCACGAGTTCTCTTCAATTCCTGGCGTTCGTGAAGACGTCACAACCATCGTTCTGAACCTCAAGCAGGTTGCAGTTCGCATGGTGTCTGACACAGCTAAGCGCATGACTCTCCGTGCAAGCGGTGCTGGCGAAGTGAAAGCTGGTCAGATCGAGACAACTGGTGACGTTGAAATCCTGAACCCTGATCTGGTCATCTGCACGCTCGACGAGGGCGCAGACGTTCGTATGGAGTTCACGGTCGACACTGGTAAAGGCTATGTGCCTGCAGAGCGTAACCGCGCTGAAGATTCTCCGATCGGTTTCATTCCGATTGATGCAATTTTCTCTCCGGTTCGCCGCGTTGGCTACCGTGTGGAAGACACACGTGAAGGTCAGGTTCTCGACTATGACAAGCTGATGCTTGACGTTGAAACTGACGGTTCGATTTCTCCGGAAGATGCAGTTGCTTACGCAGCTCGTATTCTTCAGGACCAGCTGCGTCTCTTCATCAACTTCGAAGAGCCAGATGACAAATCTGAGCAGGACGACGAGCCGGATCTCGGCTTTAACCCAGTCCTCCTCAAGAAGGTTGATGAGCTTGAGCTGTCTGTACGCTCTGCGAACTGCCTGAAGAATGATAACATCGTTTATATCGGTGACCTCATTCAGAAGTCTGAAGCTGAAATGCTTCGTACGCCGAACTTCGGTCGTAAGTCTCTGAACGAGATCAAAGAAGTGCTCGCCGGAATGGGCCTGCATCTCGGTATGGACGTACCAAGCTGGCCGCCTGAAGATATCGAAGGCCTGGCCAAAAAATACGAAGATCAGATCTAACGGCGAAGAGCCGATAAGGAAGTTTAGTCATGCGTCACGGACTCGCACATCGTAAACTCAACCGCACGTCAGAGCACCGCAAGGCGATGTTCGCTAACATGGCGTCGTCTCTGATTGAACATGAGCAGATCGTGACGACTCTGCCTAAGGCGAAAGACCTGCGTCCAATCATTGAGAAGCTGGTTACTCTCGCTAAGAAGGGCGATCTCGCTTCCCGTCGTCGCGCGATTTCTAAACTGCGCAACGTTGAGATGGCGAAGAAACTCTTCGACGTGCTCGGCCCTCGCTATGAAGAGCGTAACGGTGGTTACGTTCGTGTGATGAAAGCTGGCTTCCGTCACGGCGACAATGCGCCTATGGCTGTTATCGAATTCGTCGAACGTGACGAAGACGCTAAAGGCAAAGGTGACCGTGAGCGTGTCGCAGCTGAGCTCGAGCTCGCTGACGACTAAGTACTGTTGAATTTGGAGCGGGTCTTGCAGTTTGGCCAGAAACCGCCCAAATCCGGACATGGTCGGAGGGTTTACTCATGATCATGACACGACACATAAATAAAATTCTTCTAGCTTTGAGCGCGGCCCTGGTCGCGCTCGCTTGTCTTTTGCTTCTGCCGGTTATGACTCCGGCAAATGCGCAATTGCTTCCAGAGAGCCGCGAAGACATTCAGATGTCTTTCGCGCCGCTTGTCCGCGAAGCGTCACCGGCTGTTGTAAACGTTTATTCCGAACGTCTGGTGCGCCAGTCGGCCAATCCGTATTCCGGGCATCCTTTCTTTGATCGCTTCTTCGGGCCGAATTCTTTTGGCGTGCCGCAAGAGCGCGTTGAATCATCGCTTGGTTCAGGTGTGATTGTAGGCGAGGACGGCGTCATCGTGACGAACAATCACGTCGTTCAGGGCGCTGACGCGCTGCGTGTCGTCTTGTCCGACCGTCGTGAGTTCGAGGCAGAGCTGGTGCTCGCTGATGAGCGTACAGACCTTGCTGTTCTGCGCATCGATCCAGAAGGAGAAGTGCTGCCGACGCTTCAATATGCAGATACGCGCCTTGTTGAAGTCGGCGATCTCGTACTGGCGATTGGCAACCCTTTTGGTGTCGGCCAGACAGTCACCAGCGGCATCGTGTCTGCGACAGCGCGTACAGACGTCGGTATCTCTGACTATGCGTTCTTTATTCAGACAGACGCAGCCATCAATCCGGGTAACTCGGGCGGCGCGTTGATCGATAACGCCGGTCGGTTGGTTGGTGTGAACACCGCTATTTTCTCTCGCTCAGGCGGCTCTAACGGAATCGGTTTTGCCATTCCTTCTGAAATGGTTCGGCGTATTGTTGATTCTGCCATCAATGAAGGCCGTGTAGTGCGTCCGTGGGTTGGGCTGCGCGGTCAGGCTGTTACCGCAGAGATTGCGCGCTCAATGGAACTGGAGCGTCCGGGCGGGCTTCTTGTGACCGAGATTTATCCCGATGGTCCTGCCGATCTCGCAGGTCTTCGCCGCGGCGATCTGCTTCTGAAATTTGACGGTCGAGACGTTTTTGATGAGAATGGTCTCCGCTTCCTGTCTGCCACGCTCGCAGCGGGCGACTCAGCGCCGATCAGTATTCTCCGCAATGGTGAGCAGCGTACGCTTAACATGACGGTCACTGCGCCTCCTGGTGCGACGGATGCCGAACTCATCCTTCTGGAAGGTGAGAACCCGCTTTCGGGCGCAGAGGTCGCGAACCTGTCACCCGCGCTCGCAGAAGAACTTCGCCGTGACCCGTTTGATGAGGGTGTCCTCGTAAACCGTATCGTTCGCCGGTCTTACGCTTACCGCTCTGGTGTGCGTCCGGGCGACATTGTTATCGAAGTGAACGGTCACGCGATCACAACAGTTGAAGAGCTTGAAGAGGCTCTCAATGCTGAGGCTGAAGACGGCAGCAAGCTGCGTGTCTGGCAGATCGCTGTCGATCGTAATGGTCGGCGCCTGTCACAGAGTTTCAGGCTCTAGGCGTGAGCGACCTCTTTCAGGCAGCCGGATTAGATAAAAGCGCGCCTCAGCCTCTCGCTGAGGCGATTCGACCTCAGAAGCTCTCTGAGGTTGTCGGGCAGGACCATTTGATCGGTGCAGACGGGCCGCTCGGGCGTATGATTGCGTCGGGTCGCTTGTCATCGGTTATCCTCTGGGGGCCTCCGGGTGTCGGGAAGACGACCATTGCTCAATTGCTGGCAGACGGTACCGGACTGCATTTCGAGGCCCTTTCGGCTGTCTTCTCCGGCGTGAAAGACTTGCGTACGGTTTTTGAAAAAGCAGAACACCGCCGCTCCATGGGGCAGGGGACGCTGCTCTTCGTCGATGAGATTCATCGCTTCAACAAAGCTCAGCAGGATAGCTTCCTTCCGTATGTCGAGAAGGGTGTTGTCACGCTCGTAGGCGCTACCACAGAAAACCCAAGCTTCGAGCTCAATGGAGCGCTGCTGTCGCGATGTCAGGTGCTCGTGCTTGAGGCGCTGGAGCGTCCATCGCTCGACAAGCTCATCGCACGTGCCGAGGCCCATATGGGCGAAGCGCTGCCGCTCACGCCTGAAGGCGTAGACTACCTCACCGGTATGGCGGGAGGTGATGGCCGGTATTTCCTTGGCATGGTCGAGGACGTCTATCGCTATGCAGGCAATCGCGGAACGCTAAACCTCGCACAGCTGAAAAAGCTCGTGACCACACGTGCTGCCGCTTATGATAAAGCGGGCGAAGGGCACTACAACCTCATCTCGGCGCTCCACAAATCGATCCGTGGCTCTGATCCGGATGCGGCCATGTACTGGCTGATGCGGATGCTGCAGGGCGGAGAAGACCCTCGCTATATTGCGCGGCGTCTCGTTGTGATCGCGAGCGAAGATATCGGCCTTGCCGACCCGACCGCGCTTATGGTCGCGTCCGAAGCAGCGCGTGCGTTTGAACGGCTAGGCATGCCCGAGGGCGAATACCCCATTGCGCATGCCGTGATCCATCTGGCGACAGCGCCTAAGTCAAACGCAGTGAAGATGGCGATTCAGAATGCTAAGCTCGCTGCGCGTGAGACAGGGCACCTCAATCCGCCAAAGCATATCCTGAACGCGCCGACCGATATGATGAAAGATCAGGGATATGGCGATGGCTATATCTATGACCACGACACCGAGCATACCTTCTCCGGGCAACATTATTTTCCGGAAGGCGTAGGTCGCTTGAAGATATATGATCCAAAAGGTGACGGACGCGAGAAAAGCATTCGGGAGAAGCTTAGCTATCTCGAAGACTTGCGCGACCGCCTACAGAACCGGCGAGGGAGCCGCTAAAATGAGAAACCGTGAAACCGTCTGGCTGACGGACGAAGAAAAAGATTTCGTCCATTCCTTCGTGATCGAAGAAGATGACGACATCCTCGCGTTCAACAAACCGGCAGGACTGCCGTGTCAGACGCGTAAGACTGACGACCAGACATTCGACAAGCTTCTCTGGGCGTTTGCGAAGTCCAACGGCAAGCGACCGCGCATGGTGCACCGACTTGATGCGGAGACTTCAGGCATCATCATCGCGGCGAAAACACAGCCGGCAGCGGCCGCGTTGTCGCGTGCATTTGAAAACCGTGAGATCAAGAAAACCTATCTGGCTCTCGTGCCGGGCAATGCCAAGCGCATGACGCGGGTCGATAGCCCGATTGGAACCATCCGTCTTGAGCACGGTATGCAGATTTCAGGCATTGGCGGGCAGGCGGACGTGAAGGACGTTAAACCGGCACTGACTCGCTTCCACACGCTTGCAGTGCAGGATGGTGTCAGTCTGATCGAATGTCGTCCGGAGACCGGTCGTATGCACCAGATCCGTATTCATCTGGCACATGCCGGCTTCCCGATCTTTGGCGACAGTATTTATGGCGATGGCGACAGCGCCTCTCGTCTCATGCTCCATGCGCACCGAATTCAGGGGCCACACCCGATTGGCGGACAGTTTGATTACACTGCGCCAGCGCCGCCCGAGTTTGAGGGCTTTGTGGGTGGCGGCCACGCATGATCGTATCGGCCGGTGCATATTTCTCCGGTCCAATGGCAACTGCAAAGCACGCAGAAGCGTTTCTGCGCCTCACAGAGACGCTTGCGCCGCTTTCTGCGTTCAACGTGACGCTGACTGACTGCGACACCTCTCACGAGCCGTATGACGATGATCGGGGGCCTTTCAGAGACGAGGGGACCTTCATCGCGGACCAGTGGGCGCGGCCGATCATCATGGGCAGCCAAGACACTGGCGCGTTGTACCATCCAAGCTTGCAGCGCTCGAGCCCTTACCTCGATAGCTTCGTCATGCATTCAGAAGGAGCGTCCTCTCTGTCAAACTGGGCGATGGAGGGCAACTATTCTGCATCGACTGATTATGAGGCGTATTATGAGCGACTGCTGGGAGCGGGGCCGGCCGTTGCGGCAGAGTTGGGCCTCAGTATTTCAGGTTTGTCCTGCTATCTGAATTCTCCGCCATTCAAGCCCGATGAGTTTCCCGTGGCGTCCGGGGCAGGATGGGCGCTGACGCTAGGCGGTGACTTGAAGCGCTATATGCCTGCAACCAGTCTTCGTGCCGCCGGCTTTGATGTGCACATGTCCCGCGATGCTATTACGGCAACCGTGACGCGGCGTCTTGCCGATGTGCTGTCGGACACGTCTGCCTATCTGACGAGAAGGCGGATATTTATGTCGCTATTCCCGAAAGGCTTCTTCCGCGAGGGGTGAAGTCGTGTTGATCTCATTGCTCAAATCCGCAGACTGGGGCAGAGAGACACCATGTTTATACAGCATCTCATATTTGCGGCAGTTGGTGGTGCAATCGGGTCTGCGCTGCGCTTCAGCGTAGGTGCCGCGATGCTGCGATTTATGGGGCCGGGCTGGCCCTGGGGCACATACACCGTGAACATTGTCGGATCGCTGCTCATGGGGCTGGTGATCGGATGGTTTGCGCATAAGAGCGCTGCCGGCGCAGGCGGTGCACAGATATTTCTGGCGACCGGAATTCTGGGCGGTTTTACCACCTTTTCCGCGTTCTCGCTGGAAACGGCACGCATGGTGGAAAGTAAGGCTTACACTCAGGCTGCGCTTTATGCCGGAAGTTCTGTCATTCTTGGTGTCCTTATGGTATTCGCCGGCCTCTTCATCATACGAAAGGTTCTGATGTGAGCGGAGAGGTTCAGCTCATCGAGGTGAGCTACGAGGAATCGGGCGCCCGTCTCGATAAATGGTTCAAGCGCCGTTACGCGGGCGTGACACAGGGGCAGGTCGAGAAATTCCTGCGCACGGGACAGATCCGTGTTGATGGCGCGCGCGCGAAAGCGAACACACGGCTTGAAGAAGGCCAGATGGTTCGTGTGCCGCCTCTGCCGACTAAAGAAGATCTCGACAAGGCGAAAGCGAAGCGCGCGAAGACGGTTTCTGCCAAGGACGCAGCCTTCATTCGTGACATGCTCATCTATGAAGATGACGATATCATCGCGCTGAACAAGCCGATTGGGCTGGCCGTGCAGGGCGGAACAAATACGAACCGCCATATTGATGGCATGCTGGACGCGCTGATGAAGGGCGAGCATCGCCCGCGTCTGGTACACCGTCTGGACCGTGACACGTCAGGCGTCTTGCTGATCGCCAAACATCCACGTGCAGCGTCTGAACTCGGCGACATGTTCCGCGACCGCACGCTCAAGAAAGTCTATTGGGCGGTGTGTGCAGGCGTACCGCATCCGATCCGCGGGCAGATTCGTAGCTGGATGGTCAAAGGCACTGAAGGCGCTGACAAAGAGCGTATGGTTCCCGCTGTTCAGTCAGAGAGAGGATCCCAGCACGCCATTACAGAATATTCGGTGATTTCGACGGCAGGTCAGAAAGCAGCCTGGATGGCGCTTTCTCCGCTGACCGGGCGCACCCACCAGCTCCGCTTCCACATGGAAGAGACCAAGAACGCGATCATCGGCGATCCGAAATATCCGGGCCGCCGCGAGCCGCTGAACGGTCTGGCGGACGGTCTGCACCTTCACGCGCGGGCGCTCGTTATTCCGCGTAAGAACGGCAAGGACCTGACCCTGACCGCGCCCCTGCCGCCTCACATGATGCAAACCTTCAAGACGCTGGGCTTCCTGCTGGAAGAAGCAGGCAAGGACCCGTGGGAACCGTTTGAATGAGCCTGAGACTGGTTGTCTGGGATATTGACGGGACCATTGTTGATAGTCGGAAGGTCATTCAGAATGCGATGACCGCCGCGTTCGAGAATTTTGGTCTGACGCCCCCCGAATATGACCGGACCCGCCAGATTGTCGGGCTCGGGCTTGAGGATGGGTGCCGTATTCTCGCCCCACAGGGCATGTCCGACAGAGACGTGGCTGCGCTGGCTGAGGCTTATAAGAACGCCTTTGTGGCGCATCGCACGCAGAACACTGATTTCCGTGAACCGCTCTATGATGGCGCGGTGGAGCTTCTCGAGGCGCTCGCCAATCAGAATTGCCTCATGGCGGTCGCGACCGGAAAATCCCGTCGCGGTGTAGAGGCTGTCTTCGGTATGCATGATCTTGGCCGGTATTTCGATACGGTCTGGTGCGCGGATGATGGCCCCGGAAAGCCGAACCCGTTTATGGTCACAGAATCCATGAAAACGGTCGGCGTGGAGCCGGAACAGACCGTTATGGTCGGCGATGCCATCCACGATATCCATATGGGCCGGTCTGCTGGCGTGGTCACACACGGCGTAAGCTGGGGCTTTGGCGAAGCACACGAGCTGGCTGCCGCTGAAGCGCATCATATCCACCATGAGATGGACAGCTTGTCTGATGCGTTGCTCGCATTCGCGCGCGTTGAGGCGTGACAGTGTGAGGGGGTGACCCTTTCTCAGAATTCTGTATAGAGGCGCGCATGACTAATGGATCTGCTCTCAAAAAGCCGAAGCGCTTTTATAAAACTGTCTCTGTCTCTGAAGGCGAAACCGGCTGGCACGTTGAACTCGACGGTCGCACGCCTGTAACGCCTGCCAAGCGCAAGCTGGCGCTGCCGACGCAAGCGCTCGCTGTTTCCGTTGCGGAAGAGTGGGAGGGGCAGATTGAAGAGATCGATCTTCCAACCATGACGCTCACTCGCATGGCCAATGTTGCGCTCGACCGTACGCCTGACACACGCGATGCTCTGATCGCTGAAGTGCAGAAGTATGCGGGCACTGATCTGGTCTGTTACCTGGCGGAAGGGCCTACAGAGCTCCGTGACCGTCAGGAGGGGCATTTCCGTCCTCTGCGTGATTGGGCAAGCCGTGAGCATGGAGTGCATCTGATGCCGACTGAGGGCGTGATGAACACACCCCAGCCGCCTGCCAGCATTGAGGCGATTGGCGCTTATGCTGCCGGCAAAAACGATTTCGCACTTACCGGTCTTGGCATGGCGCTTGGTCTCTACGGGTCTGCAGTCCTGTCTATGGCTGTTGCCGAGCAAGAGCTTACAGCGCTTGATGCCTACGACATCTCCATCATTGATGAGCTTTGGCAAATGGAGCAATGGGGCGAAGACGAAGAAGCGCTTCAGAGGATTGGCGGTCATCGCCGTGACTCGCTCGCGCTCGGGGCCTGGTTTGAAGGTCTGTCGACTGGCGTCATTGCGTAATTTCTGATTGCGGCGGACCCATTGCTACCCTAAATGCCGATTCAGCTTTGACCATGAAGCGGCTCATTTGGGATTTGCATTGATTGCCTGAGTTTTCCGAAAAAGAACTGGACCGGCTCGACCGGGCCGCGACCCTGCTATTTGAGGCCGAGGACCGGCTTCCTGTTCTCAAGTCTACGAACTGGGATCGCAGCGTAGCCGACGCATTCTTCGCGGCAGATGCTAAGGAGCTTCCCAAGCCTACATACACTCGCATTGATCCGCATCCATCGGTCGAGCGCGTTAAGGCTGCGCGTGAGCTGATCGACGGTGATAGTGCTGTCCATGAGTGGCTTTTGCGCCTGTGTGAGACAGGCGAGCAGACGGCTGCCATGCTGGCGTCTATCGGCACTGCCGGCTTCTGCGTGTTCTCCAACGAGCTGTATGGATCTCCGCAGCAGCCGATTGCCGATGGCAATGTCACTACGCTTGATCTTGCGCGCCGCCTTGATGGGCTGCTGTCTGAGTTCGACGAAGGCACGCTGAAGCTGGAAAAGCCGGTCGTCCTTACCGCGCAGCAATTAAAAGCGCAGCTGGACGCCGAGCTGCCTGAGCATTTTGGCAAAGATACGCCTGAAGTGATTGTCACAAGCGAGGTCTCCGCCAAGGCAGCAGCGGGGCGCGACTATGTAAAGCTTCGTGAGGATGCCAGCTTTTCTGATCTCGATTGCTCGCAGCTGCTTCAGCATGAAGCGCTGATCCACATTGCGACAGGCTTTAACGGCAGCCGCCATGACCGTTTCCAGATTCTGGGTGAAAGCCATCCGGGCAATGCGCGCACTCAGGAAGGGCTGGCGGTGTTCGCCGAGTTTATTACCGGCTCAATCGATCCACGCCGTTTCCGCCGTCTGGCTGACCGCGTCATCGCGATTGATATGTCGGCGAATGGCGCAGACTTTATCGACCTCTATAATTTCTTCCGTGAGAAATCGACGCGCGACGCGCCGTTTGAGGCTTTTGAGAGCGCGCGCCGTATTGTGCGTGGTGGCCTTGTCGATGGCGGGGCACCCTTCACGAAAGACGGTGTTTATCTCTCCGGACTGGTAGAGGTGCACTCATATTTGAGAGCGGCGATCCGCGCCGGTGATACGCGCCTGATAGAGTTATTGTTCGTTGGTAAGATCGACTTGCAAGACCTTGAGGCTATGGATGTTTTAGCTCATCAGGAATTGATCAAACGTCCGCAGTTCATGCCGCCATGGGCGAAAGATGCCCGTTATCTGTTGGCGTATTTATCGTACTCGACCTTCCTCAACCAGATAGATCTGGGGCAGGTCGCGGCGCGTTATACTGATCTCATCAACGCGCAGGCGCTAAGATAATAAAAAAGGCGACCTATGAGAGGTCGCCTTCTGAATTCCGGATCAATCGGGCTTAGCCGACTTTGATCAGCTCGACGTCGAAGACGAGGGTCGCGTTTGGCGGGATCGCACCCGGTGCGCCACGTGCGCCATAACCGAGCTGGGACGGGATCACGAATTCGTACTTCGCGCCTTCCTGCATCAGCTGAACGCCTTCGGACCAGCCTGCGATTACAGCGTTGAGCGGGAACTCAATCGGCTGACCGCGCTTGTAGGAGCTGTCGAATTCTTTGCCGTTCACGAGGCGACCAGCATAGTGAACTTTTACTTTGTCGCGAGGGCCCGGCTTATAGCCTGTGCCTTCTTCCAGTACGCGGTACTGAAGACCTGAAGCGGTGACAGTTACGCCGTCTTTTTTTGCATTCTCATCCAGATAGTCGAGATCAGGATTACTCATAAGTGCTTCCTCAATTTATCTTTTGGCGCTTCCTGCACGGTTTGGCGCAAAAGGTAAAGTCGGGAGGGGAATTATGAACGTCTTCTAACGAAGGATCCCTTCAGAAATCAGCTGGTTGGTGGCGTGCGCATGGGCTCCTACAAAGCTGCGAACAGACTTCCCGACGAGGGGGTTGAGCACGACATTCATCGTCTTCACGCCGTGTTCGTCCTCCTGAACAATCCCGGCTTCGATCAGCTTGTTGATCTTACGACGCACGAGTTCGCGGTTGAGGCCGGTCGCGTCGGCAACCGCACGGCGGGAGATGGAATGGAAGTGTGAGGCGTCAATGTTGGCGCCGACCTTGGTCGAGTGAATATCTATCTCTCCGGGGTGACGGATCAGGCGCTGGACCGAAGCATTGTTAATGGTTGCCAGGATCAGAATGGATGCAGCATCTAGGCCCGTATTCTGGCCCATCTGGCGGGCAATTTCGAGGAATACGTTCATCACGTGATATCCGGCAAACCGCAGTTTTTCATCCAATACGTCCTGATCGACATTGAGCTTACCGGTGGCCATCGCATCGCGTCCTTTTGAAAAGAGCCGGCTTGAAGGGCCGGCTCTCTGGTCCCTTACGGGAGAACGATACTGAATGGTTCGGGATTGCCAACAACTTCCATGCTGTCCATGAGCCCTTCAAAGGCGGACAGGTCACCATCTACAGAGATTGTGCCTCGTTCGATGAATGGTGCGGCCGGTTGGCCATTGAACAGGATAGCCATGAATGCCATTCGCGGCATTGTCAGCGTGACATCAGCATCATCGTCCACGCCGGTTTCATGCACCAGAACCGAGTTTCTGAGGCTCAGAAGGTGTGCTTCCTCACGATCAGTGAAGTTGAAACGGACGGCCACAGCGCGCTCGCCAGCGCGGGCCGGATCGATCTTTGCGGCGAGGATGTCGAACAAGTCTCCGCTCGGCGTCGCTGCGAGGAAGTCACCGGACATAGCAATCGCTGCGCTCGCCGGTGGAGGCGTGATCACTTCCTGAGCGCCGGTTAGATACATGTTCCGCCACAGCATACCTTCTGCCTGATAAGCCATCTGCTCAAAGGCTTCGGCCAGCAGCTCGCGTGCAGGCATGTTGGAGGCATCGTCGAATACAATGTGACTGGCGAGCTGTGCTGCCCAGCGATAATCGCCATCTTCATAGGCGGATTGAGCAATGTTGAGTGCTGCATCTGCCCCGCCCATCGCTTCCACATAGCGTGAGCCGGCTTGTTCCGGCGGCAGCGGGTTGAGATTCGCCGGATTGCCATCATACCAGCCCATATAGCGCTGATAGACGGCTTTGGAGTTGTGGCTCATCGTGCCGTAATAACCCCGATTAAACCATTGTCGCGCCAGAGACGAAGGCAGTTCGATCTGCTCTGCTATTTCCATTTCGGTCAGGCCCTGATTCATCAGGCGCACGCTCTGGTCGTGGAGAAATTTATACGCGTCGCGGTGGGAGGACATGTAGTCGTAAATGTCTTCGTGTCCCCAACGCGGCCAGCCATGCGAGGTGAAGACAACGTCCGCTTCGTCTCCCCAAAGGTGTAGAGACTCTGTGAGGTAATCGGCCCAGGCCAGCGAATCGCGAACAAGCGCGCCCCGCGGTGTGAGCACATTATGCATGGTTGGGTTGGCATTCTCAGCGAGGCAAAGCGCATTGAGTGACGGGAGGAAGAAGTTCATCTCTGCCGGTGCTTCGGCGCCAGGTGTCACCTGAAAGACGAACTCCATGCCATCAATGGTTAGTGTTTCACCGGTGTCGTTGATGGAAACGGTCGGAGGAATAAGGGTGCGGTTACCGTTTGCGATGCCCGCGCCAATGCCATTCCCGGCATGGCCCGTCGGACCAGCAGGGATGCGGCGGGCAAACTGATAAACAGTGCGGCGTCGCATAGCAGGGCCGACGAGCAGGTTTTCAGACACCGCGTGATCCATAAATCCATGCGGTGCAATAATCTGGGTACGTCCGGACGAAACGTCTTCTTCTGTCACAACGCCTTTGACGCCGCCGAAATGGTCGACATGGCTGTGTGTATAGATGACGGCATGGACCGGTAGGTCACCGAGTTCCTGACGAACGAGCTCCATCGCTGCAGCGCCGGTTTCCCGCGATAGGAGGGGATCGACAATGACAAATCCGGTGTCGGTCCGGATGACAGACATGACTGATAAGTCAAATCCGCGAACCTGCCAAAGCCCCGGAACAACTTCGTACAGGCCATGCTGACGGAGCAGCTGAAGCTGGCGCCAGAGGCTTGGATTGACGGTGTCAGGGACCTCGCCATCAGCGAAATCATAGGCAGAAAGATCAAGGACTGTCTGGCCGGATTCAGTTGTGATGAGCGGGTTTTCGCGCGTTGCGATAAAGCCCCGCGCTGCGCGCTCAAAGTCAGCGTTATCTGAAAACGGCAGTGTTTCAGCGAACGCTTCATTATAGGCGCGGGTCGCGTCCGTGGCTTCCTGAGCCGCGAGCGGGGCGGTTGTTATTGCGCCGACGAGGGCTGGAAGGAGGAGGTGTCTGAGTTTGAGGGCTGTCATGTTTCTTCCCTTTTGTTTTCAGAGAAGATCGGCGGAAATCGCAAAATTCGCCAGTGGATGATGACACATTTTGTGTCGCGATGCGAGTGGGACGATACTCCTCATCCTGGAAACGCAGACGTTTCGAATTCGATGGTCACCAGAATAAAAAAGCCCGGAGCAGATGCTCCGGGCTTTTGAACTTCATATGAAGCGCAGGGCTTAGAAGATCTCGAAGAGACCAGCAGCACCCATACCGCCACCGATACACATGGTGACAACACCCCATTTCGCACCGCGGCGCTTACCTTCGAGAAGGAGAGAGCCTGTGCAACGTGCGCCAGTCATGCCGAACGGGTGACCGATAGAAATAGAACCGCCATTGACGTTGTATTTCTCTGGGTCGATGCCGAGACGGTCACGAGAGTAGAGGCACTGAGACGCGAAAGCTTCGTTGAGCTCCCACAGGTCGATGTCGTCAACTGTCAGGCCGTGACGCTCGAGGAGACGTGGAACAGCGAAGACAGGGCCGATACCCATTTCGTCAGGATCGCAACCAGCAACGTTGAAGCCAGCGAAGCGGCCGAGTGGTTCTTTGCCCTGACGTTCAGCTTCTTTCGCTTCCATCAGAACGAGCGCACCAGCACCGTCAGAAAGCTGGGATGCGTTACCCGCTGTGACGTACTTGCCTTCTTTAACGACCTGGCCGTTTTTGAAGACAGGCTTCAGGCCAGCCAGAGATTCAGCGGTTGTACCCGGACGGTTACATTCGTCGCGGTCACAAGTGACTTCCTGGAATGTTTCTTCGCCGGTTTCTTTGTTGACGAGTTTCATCATCGTTGTGAGCGGAACGATCTCTTCAGCCATTTTACCAGAAGACTGGAATTCAGCTGTACGCGCCTGAGACAGGGCAGAGTATTCGTCCTGATACTCACGGGAAACGCCGTAGCGGTCTGCAACGATTTCAGCTGTTTCGATCATGGTCATCCAGATGGCTGGCCATTCTTTCATCAGCTTCTCTTCTGTGTAGTTAGAGCGGTTCATGTTGCCAGAACCGGACACGAGAGAGATGGATTCAACGCCGCCGCCGATAGCAACCGGAGCGCCTTCGCTTTTGATTGTCCATGCAGCGTTTGCAATAGCTTGCAGGCCTGAAGAGCAGAAGCGGTTGATTGTTGCGCCAGACGCTGTGGACGGGCAACCAGCCCAGAGTGCAGCATTACGTGCAACGTTGTGGCCTGTCGCGCCTTCTGGCTGCGCACAGCCGAGATAAACGTCTTCTACAACACCAGGATCAATACCAGCACGCTCCATAGCGCCTTTGATCGCTGTGCCGGCCATTGTAATGCCGTGTGTGTTGTTGAAAGAACCACGACCAGCCTTCGCAAGGCCAGTACGTGCGGTGGAAAGGATTACTGCGTCACGCATATAGTTTTCTCCCTCGAGTTATGGCGCGACCCTACAGCCTGAAATCAGGCATGACTAGTTGCCGCTCGCGTTAACTAGGGCTTTGGAAGAAAATCGCAGGAAACGCAAGAAAAATGCGCGTGAGGCATAAAATACCGGAATAGAATGTCTGAAATTCCCTTTAGGAATAAATCTGGAGGAATTTTTTGCTTACCTAACGTCAACCGAATGGGCTGTGATCACTTGAGCATAACTACAACGTGTCGAGAGATGACAGATAGTGCTCGGCCCGTTCAAGATAAGCACTGCGTTTGTCGGCGTTCATGCGATCCCATGTGGAATAGGCGCGGTTGATACGGCCATTGTCCTTCAAGGTCTCGCGGTTCTCAATCAGGAAGTGCCAGTAGAGCGAGTTGAACGGGCAGGCGCCTTCTTCGGTCTTTTTTGAGACCGCGTACTGACAGTCGCCGCAATAGTTCGACATTTTATTGATGTAAGAGCCGCTGGCTGCATACGGTTTCGACGCCAGAAAGCCGCCATCAGCATAAAGCGCCATACCAACAACGTTCGGGGCCTCCACCCATTCAAAAGCGTCTGCATAAACGGCGAGGTACCATTCATGGACTTCGAATGGATCGATACCGGCAAGAAGCGCGAATGTGCCGGTCACCATCAGGCGCTGAATGTGGTGCGCATAGGCTTCATCGCGCGTCTGGCTCACAACGGAAGCCACGCACTTCATCTTTGTATCCGCACTCCAGTAGAAGTGGGGCAGGGACCGTGTCGCGTTGAAGCCGTTCTTTTTTACATAGTCATCGCCCACCATCCAATAGATGCCGCGCACATATTCGCGCCAGCCGATGATCTGACGGATGAAGCCCTCAACCGCATTGATCGGCGCTTTGCCGTCGTGAAAGGCCTTCTCAACCCGGCGGCAGGTTTCCAGCGGGTCCAGAAGCCCGACATTGATGTAGAAAGAGATCAGGCTGTGATAGAGGAATTTGTGCTCGATCAGCATCGCGTCCTGATAGTCGCCAAAGCAGGAGAGGGCGTCTGATAAGAAGTGATCGAGGGCCTTTTCAGCATCGGCGCGGGTGGTGGCAAACCAGAAGCCCTCAAGCTTGCCGAAATTGTCCGGAAATTCTTCTTCCACGAGCTCCAGCACGTCTTGTGTAATATCGTCCGGCTTGAACTTCATACGCTTTGGAATGAAGAGATCATCTGCGGCTGGTTTGCGGTTCTCTGAGTCGAAGTTCCAGCGCCCGCAGGCAGGATCATCTCCCTCCATCAGAATGCCGGTTTTTTTGCGCATCTCGCGATAGAAGTATTCCATGCGCAGGGACTTACGGCCCTTGGCCCACTCCTGAAATTCTGCTGTCGAACAGACGAAGCGGTCGTCATCCGGCATCTCAAAGTCGCAGTCCGCCTGAGCGCCCCAGCCGCGTATGGATTTAAGAACCCGCCACTCGCCAGGTTCTGTCATGATGACTTTATCCGGGGACAGGCGTTCGACAGCGCGGGTCAGTTCGCCGGAAATGCTGCCGGCATTATCGGCGTCTTTCAGCTCTGTGTATTCCACCGTCCAGCCTGCGTCGCGCATCTCCTCTGCGAAGTGGCGCATGGCAGAAAAGATGAAGGCAATCTTCTTCTTATTGTGTTTCACATAAGACGCTTCATCCATGACCTCGCACATGAGGATGGTGTCTTTCTCCGGATCGGCATTTCGTAGAGACGATATATCAGGCGAAAGCTGGTCACCGAGAATAAGGATCAGGTTACGCGTGCTCACCAGACGATCTCCTCACCGGCATAATCGAAAAAGCCACCGTTCTGAGCGGGCGTTAGGTTTGAGAGCACGCTGAGAAGAATGGCCGCGCATTCGTCCGCGGTATGGGTGAAGCGGTCGCGCGCAAACGGACGCGATAGGTCGCTTTCGATCGTGCCGGGGTGAAGCGACACACAAACGGCCTGGTCGTTCTTCCGTCCAAGTTCGATTGCCGCAGTGTGCATGATCTGGTTGAGGGCGGCTTTCGAGGCGCGATAGCTGATCCAGCCGCCAAGCCCGTTATCACCTATCGAGCCTACGCGCGCAGATAGAGACGCAACGATGAATGGCGCATTACGTGGGAGGAGGGGCATGAAAGCAGAGAGTGCCAGAGCTGGTCCCGAGGCGTTGATTGCAAACTCTTCGGATAGGCTCTCCTGCGTGAGCTGGCTGAAAGCTTTTTCCGGTGAAGCGCCATCCGATGATGCCAAAATACCGGTGGCGATAAAGAGGAAATGGATTTCGCCCAATCCGGCTTTTTGCTGCATGGCGGCATCCTGCAGAGAGTCTGGCGCGTTATAATCTACAGCGGGTATTGTCCCGCGTGACAGGCCTATTGCGTTCGCGCAGCGCTTATCAGTCCGCAAGCGTCCAAGAATGGCGGCGCCAATCTCTCCCGTGCTTCCTATGACGACCGCATTATACCCGTCAGGCAGTTTTTCCAGCATTCCAGTATCCTCTCCCCTCTTACTACGCGTGAGGGTGGGGAGAGGATTTCAGAAACAGAAGAAAATCTAAGCTGCTTCGGTGGTTTCCGGATTGCTGGCGGTAGCTTCGTCACGCTCGAGACGTTCGATCTCGGCATCGGTCCATTCTTTGATACGGTCTTCAGAAACCTCAAGCGTTCTCAACACTTCGCCAGCAAGTGCGATGGAGTCCATGGAGGTGCTGCCAAGATGCGGATGCATACCAAGCGCGAGGTGGCGTGCATGATCTTCAACAGATTCAACAACAACGAAGCGTTTAAGTCTCGGAAAGCGTTCATTGACTTCGGTCGTCAGGCTTTTGGAGACGGTGTAATTCGGCAGACCAAGCACCAGGGCTTTTGCCTGCATGGCATCCAGCGTGCTAAGCATGCGAAAGTCGGAAGCTATACCAAAGGTCACCTTATACCCGTCAGAGGCGGCAGCGATGAAGCGTTTCGGATCATTGTCCAGCGCGACATGCGGAATGTTCAAATGCAACAGAGCGTCCGCAATGATCCGGTTGCTCGGTGTCATGCCAAACAGGATGACCTCGGGCTTTTCCTGAAGCTCCTGAGCCTCTTTGCGGGTCGTGCCCGTGATAATGCCCTCGGCGAGCTTTTTGGCGATAAGTCGGGACAGCTTGATGCCCAGCCCAGCCCATGCCGGTGCGAGTGCCAGTGAGAGTGCTGTCGCGCCAACTAGAATTGAAATCCAGTTACCGGGCGTGCCGACGCGAACTGCGGCGAGCGACAGGACAACGAGCGTGAACTCCGATGCCTGAGGCAACAGGAATGCCAGGCGGGTCGCGCCCGGTAAATTCCACTTATTGATACGTGCCGCCATGAAGATCATTACGGTTTTGATCAGCATGATGCCCAGTGCGACTGCTATGACCAGAAGTATGTTCGAACCGACGGAAGGCAGATCGATCATCATGCCCACATTCACAAAGAAGAAGCTGATCAGCAGGCCGCGGAACGGAGACACCTCTGTCTGAATGGAGTGACGGAATGGGCTGTCAGCGATGGCCATCCCTGCGAGAAAAGCGCCAAGTGTCAAGGAAAGCCCGATCGCGCCTGTGGCAGTCGCGGCAGCCACCACAATCAATACCGTTGTCATGGTAAAGATTTCTGGCACCTGGGCTGATGCGAGAACGCGGAAGAGCGGGCGGACCATATAGCGGCCGATCAATGCGGCTGCGATGAAGGCTAGAATGGATTGTCCTGCAGCGAGGCCCATCGCCGTTGCGAGGCGTGCAGGGTCTGATTCCAGCGAATTCGCGAAAATCAAAAGGAAGATCGCAACGACATCCTGAAAGACGAGCACGGCGACCGATGACCGGCCTGCCGGACAGGTGTTCAAATCCCGCTCACCCAAAATCTGCGTGACCACCGCGGTGGAGGAGAGGGCGAGCGATACGCCTATGGCGATGGCTACAGGTATGCTGATGTTTAGCATAATTGCGCCGCCGATAAACACGAGTGCGCAAATGGCCATTTGAAGCGGAGCGAGGAAGAATATGTCCCGCCGGCTGCTCTTCACTTCGTTCAATGAGAAGTGCAGGCCGATATCAAAAAGCAGAAAGACAACGCCCATTTCAGCGAGCAGATGGGTCACGTCGCCTTCTTCTATGGCATTCAGGCCGTACGGGCCGATTGCCATGCCGGCGACGATGTAGCCAACCATCGGGCTGAGCTTCAGGGCTCTGGACGTTAAAGCGGCAACGGTACCTGCTCCTAAAAGGGCAATAACAGGCTGTAGCGCTTCAACTGGTGTCATGGATGATCCTGAATTTTTAGAGTGTAAGTCTTTGTTTCATATAATAACGCCAACAAAAAGGCCGGGTTCACAAGAACCCGGCCTTCTGTTTTAAACCTGCGTGTGCAGGAAAAAATTACAGAGCTTTAGACACTGTGAAAACGAATGTGTCGTCCAGGCCGTTGATGTCTGTGTCCCAGTAACGGAAGTCGAGGTCGAGACCAACTGAAGTTGCGAGAGTCGCGCCAACAGAGAATGTTGTGTAGTCGCCGCCACCATCGAAGGAGTAGTTACCAACAGTCGCGTCAACACCGAGCGTGTCCGTGAGAGCGTAACCAGCTGCTGCTTCAACGTAGAAGTTTTCGTTGTCTGGGTCCCAGTAAATGTAACCAGAGAGACCGAGGCCGTAAGAAAGCTCGGTAGAAAGACCACCATAAAGCTCTACAAAGTCATAATCCAGATCGCCGGAATCTGGGTATGCATAGTAGATCAGGCCGATGTCGTAACCAATGTTCTCAGTCAGGTCGCCAGCGAAACCAGCGTAGAAGTCCCATTCGATGTTTGTGTCAGAAGAGTCTTCGAAATCAACGTTAGAAACCCATGTACCAGCGTAGAAGCCGCCAGACTCAAGGTCGAAGCCACCGGAGATAGCCATGTCGCCGTTAGACTGAGTAACGCCACGCCAAACATACTCAGTAGAAAGAGCAACGTTGCCACTTACGGATACTTCTTGTGCAACTGCAGGAGCTACGATTGCGAGGCTGGCTGCGCCAGCAAGCAGAATTTTACGGATCATATTATTTGTTTCCCCATGTTTTTACAAACCGCACGCCGAAACGCACAAGCATGTGACGCAGATGATAAGCTTTAACCATATCAAAGTCATCGCGCGGCGCCGCAGTGCCTGATGGCAAATTGTTAATTGAGCGTCTGTTCAGCAAGTAAGGTTAGCCCGGCTGACCACGAAAATCTGTAGCTTGCACAAGACGTAAGCAGCGAAAATTCGATTTGGTCACAGATCGTGCGCATTTACCTTTTAGAATTTGAGTGAATATTATGTGTCAAATTGTTGCAAATTTGACACATAATATCGGGTATTTCTGTAATTTATGTAATGAAAAGAGTGTTGTGAGTGACCGCTTTCAGGTGAGTTTGTGTTGCCTTCTTGCAACGATTGCGAATCGCTGTCCCTGCGGAATGTCGTGCCTAGCGTCTATCGCGCCTTTAACGGTGCAAACCCTAAATGGGTTCCCGCATCAGTTAAGAGTGTTTCGCCGGTGACATGCCTGGATGCGTCCGTGAGGAAGAACATGGCCGAGTCCGCAATGTCGTCTGCGTTGCAGGCGTGTTGCAGCGGCGTCGCGGCGCGAACCGATGCTTCCATCCGGTTATATTTCTCTTCGCCCATATAATCCTTGAACCAGCGCGTGCCGATAAAGCCCGGGCAGATGGCATTGACGCGGATGGCTGGCGCGAGCGCTCGTGCGAGAGATAACGTCATTGTATTGAATGCGCCCTTGCTGGCTGCATACGCGACCGACGATCCAATTCCTGTTACACCTGCGATGGAGGAGGTGTTCAGAACGGCGCTTGCTATGCCGGTTTTCTCGTGAGCTGCGCGCAGAAGGTCTTCCGCTGCGCGGACCATCATGAATGGACCAACGACGTTTACGGAATACAGTCGCAGGAAGTCATCCTTATCCAGACCGCCAAGGTCGGCATGGTTCGGCACCTGTTTCGTGATGCCTGCATTATTCACGAGGATGTCCAGTCGCCCATATTGCGATGCGACCTGCGCGAGTTTGCGGCAGTCGGCGTCTTCGGAGACATCGGCCTGAACGCAATGAACGTC
>CENJ01030450.1_pt1 | contig 24119 bp, 21 predicted proteins | sample 356161 | NCBI WGS metagenome assembly CENJ01 (sample SAMEA2619531, study PRJEB7988) | marine metagenome | biome: marine biome (ENVO:00000447); feature: surface water layer (ENVO:00002042); material: "saline water (ENVO:00002010), including plankton (ENVO:xxxxxxxx)" | depth 5 m
TTTAAAATAATTAAACTCTTATTTGAAGACTTTTTAATTAAACATTTTTTCTTGAATATCTAATAAATTTCACTGTAATAAATACTTTTATGCGACTAATAACAAAATACCTTTTACGAGAAATTTTCTCACCCTTTTTGATCTCATTATTAATTATTACATTTATCTTGTTTGTGAATTTTTTATTAAGAGCAGTGGATCGTTTCTTAGGAAAAGGACTAGAAATATCTATAATAATCGAATATTTATTTCTTAATTTAGCATGGATTATTGCTCTCTCAATACCTATGGCCATGTTGCTTGCTACGTTAACAATATTTGGCAGACTTTCTGAGGATAATGAAATTAATGCTCTAAGATCTTCTGGTGTTAGCTTTATTTCAATCCTCATGCCTCCACTTATTTTTGGATTTAGTGTTGCTCTATTACTAATTATTTTTAATAATTATGTTTTACCAGAAATGAATTTCAAAGCCCGTTTACTATCAGGAGACATTTACAAAAAAATGCCTGATGTGAATATTGAACCTGGAGTTTTTCTTGATAACATTCCTAATTACAATATGATCATAAGCGATAAAAAAGACTCAACTATGACAAATGTTAGAATTTTTTCTAAAGGAAAGACAGCATCTCAAACAAGTATCTACGCAAAAACGGGAAACCTTTCTACTCTTTCAGATGCTTTTTTATTAACATTAAAGAATGGTGAAATACATGAGATTGAAAATAAAGATTATATGAATTATCGAAGAATCTTGTTTGATACCCACAGAATTTTAATCCCTGCTGATAACATTCTATTAAACCGCAGAGATTCTTCAAACAGAACAGATAGAGAAATGACTATCCCTATGATTATAAAAAAAATAAAAAAATTCAATACCAAACTTGAAATTGTTAACAAAAGGATAAAAGGTGCATTTTATAAAACTACTGGAGACAGTATATTACCAAAAGATATTAATGATGGATTATTAACTATTTCAGTTTTAAAAGATTCATTGAAAAAAAACTCATCAAATACAATTCATCAATTAAATAAAAAAGAGCGACACCTTAGAAATTTAGAAAGGCAACTAAAAAATGATTTTAACCTTATTAAAAGCTACCATAAAGGGAAAAATAAGTATAAAGTAGAAGCCCACAAAAAGTTTTCAATTCCTTTTGCATGTATCCTGTTTGTTCTTTTAGGTGCGCCTTTAGGAGTAATGGCAAAAAGAGGAGGCTTTGCTATAAGCACTGCATTGAGTTTTGGATTTTTTTTATTATACTATATTCTTCTAATTACAGGAGAAGAACTTGCTGATAGAAATCATGTAAGCCCAGAAATAGGGATGTGGGCTCCAAATGGAGTTTTATTACTTATTGCATTATACATAATATTATATGCTATTCGAGAAAGAGCTCCAATTCCACTTTTTAGGTTTTTTAAAAACAAAACAAACTAATGATACCATCAGACATCATAGCAAAAAAAAGAAATGGAGAAGAACTAAAATCAACTGACTTGTCTTGTTTTATCACAAAATATTTGAGTGGTGACATATCTGAAGCGCAAATGTCAGCCCTATTAATGGCAATTTATTTTAATGGAATGACAGAAAAAGAGTTATTAATTCTTATTGATGTAATGATTCATTCTGGGCATGTTATTAAATTTGAAAAATCAGATTTTTTTATTGCAGATAAACATTCAACTGGAGGAATTGGAGATAAAACATCGATAATTTTAACTCCAGTTATGGCTGCAGCAGGTATCCGAATACCAATGATAGCGGGAAGAGGACTTGAATATACTGGAGGCACAATAGATAAACTTGAAACAATACCGGGCATTAATGTTACTCCATCACTTGATAAGTTTAAAAGTTGGGTTGAGAGTATTGGTTGTGCTATTATTTCTCAATCTAAAGAAATTTGCCCTGCTGATAATAAAATTTATGCATTGAGAAACCAGACAGCAACTGTTCCATCTATCCCAATTATCTGCAGTTCAATCATGAGTAAAAAAATCGCTGAAGGAATTATGGGTCTTGCGATGGATATAAAAGTTGGAAACGGAGCATTTATGAAAACAAAAAATGATGCTTTTAAATTGGGTCACCTTATTCAAAAGGTAGCTATATCTTACGGGCTAGAAATAGATATTATATATTCAGATATGAATAAACCACTTGGAAGATATGCTGGTTTGGGTTGTGAAATAAAGGAAGCAATTGATTGTTTGAAAGGGAATGGTTCTCGAGATTTAATGGACAACACCTTTGAATTATGTTCATGCTTATTAATTCAAGCAGGGAAAGCAAAAGACAAGCAAGAATCAAAAGAAATTTTCGACAAAATTATAGAAACTGGTATGGCCTTTGAATTTTTCCAAAAAATGATTTTTAATCAGAATGGATGCTTAAAACAATTTGAAAAGAATATCACTCCTAAATTTGAAAAAATAATTCGATCACATAAAGACGGAACAATTATTTTTATGGACACGGAAAAAATAGGCTGGTCATTAATAGAATTAGGATGTGGTAATAAAAAAAAGTTGGACAAATTAGATAATACAGCTGGAATAGAATTTTTTGTAAAACCTGGTGATATAATTAAAAAAGGTAGTCCTATCTATAGAGTATTTAACACAAATTCTAAGAAACTTGATTCAACATCGGAAATACTATTAGATACAATCAGAGTTAATAGATAGAAAACTGCACTAAAATGTAAATCTAGAGAGTTCTATGTAATTTACAATTTTGTGTAGGTTCGGTACCTTCCTTATAAATTTCTTTCTCAACTGGGCATGCTGGCATTGGAACTTTTTTAGTTATATTACAAATTGTAAAGTCTATGATTCCGGATGGTTTCTCAAATTTTTCAATTGGCAAATCGAGTGTATCATGAGCATCCTTCATGAACCTTGCCCATGCGGGTAATGCTGCTTTACTTCCATCCTGTCCGGGACCTAGCGGAACTCTAAAATCATCGACACCAAACCAACAGCCAGCTGCAATCTGGGGAGTAAAGCCAACGAACCAGGCATCACTCCATCCTTGAGTTGTTCCTGTTTTACCAGCGGCAGGTCTATTAAATTTATATTTCCAGCGAGCACTTCCCCCAGTCCCTCGATCCATGACTGTCTGCATCATATTTGTCATCAAATATGCTGTTTCCTCAGATAATACTTCGCTTCTTTCAGGAAAATAATCTTTAATTACATTACCGTATCGATCTTCAATTTTTGTAATTGCAAATGGTTTTGAATAAACACCTTTATTTGATAATGCTGAATATGCAGCTACCATTTCCAAAGGGAATACTTCAGACGTACCTAGGGCAATTGCATCCACTGCTCTTATATCAGTATTTATTCCCATTCTTTTTGCCGTTTGTTTCACTTGTTCTGCAGGTGCTATATCTTGCTGAACCATTCTAACTGAAATAAGATTCATTGACTTTCTTAAACCTTCTCTAAATGTTGTTAATCCTCCTGTACTTCCATCATAATTTTGAGGTTTCCATTTCACCCAGGTCCCATCCATATTTTGGATGTTTAAAACTACTGGCTGGTTTAATAACTGCTCTGTAACCGGGTAACCATTATTAATTGCCGTTGTATACACAAATGGTTTAAAAACGGATCCTGGTTGCCGCTTAGCTTGTACTGCTCGATTATATTGGTCATGATAATCAGGCCTGCCTCCAACCATAGCTAAAATTCCACCAGTGTTTGGATCCAAAGCTACAAAAGCTGATTGGACTAATAATTTAGCTCTTAAATCTTTATATAATATATCCTTTCCCTCGAGCATCATTTTTATACTATCTTCAGAATAAATAGTAAGATAGGCTAAATTTTCTAATTCCTCTCGATTATTAAACAACCGTTTATTTAATCTATTTTGATCATCAATTACAGTCTTTAATACTGCGTCTTCTGCAATTTCTTGCAACCTTGAATCCAAGGTAGTAAAAATTTTAAGACCATCTCGATAAATATTTATATTGAGTTCTGTGTCTTCTTTTTCTAATAGTCTACGAACATATTCAGTAAAATAAGGAGCGCTCCCTCTTTTAGTAAACTCTTGTACAGATTCTAAATCTTTTGATCTTGCTTCTTGATATTGTATCTTATTTATAAAATTTTGATCTCTCATCAAACGAAGGACGGTATTACGACGCCTTAATGCTCTATTGGGGTGATGAATAGGGGAGTAACTAGCGGGTGCAGGTAGTAAACCAACCAGCAGTGCTGATTCATCTATCGAAAGTAATTTAGATTCTTTTCCAAAAAATCTCTTTGTCGCAGCCTCTACACCATACGTACCATGACCAAAATGTACAGTATTCAGATACATTTCTAAAATTTCGTCTTTAGTGTATGTCCTTTCAATCTGAATTGCCGTAATTACTTCTTTAACTTTTCTTAGAATACTATCTTCAAAACCAACAGATTTATATAAGTTCCTTGCTAATTGCTGAGTTAGAGTCGAAAAACCTTGCCTGTAACTTAAAGAAAGGGTATTTATCATAATGGCTCTAGCAACACTTCTTAGAGACAATCCCCAATGATGATAAAATTTTCGATCCTCTGAAGACACTACTGCTTGTTGCATATGCTCAGGGATTTGACTTAACTCTGTAAATACTCTCTTTTGTACAAATAATTCATCTAAAACCTTGCCATCAGAGGAATAGATACGAGTTACTAAGTCAGGATCATAGTTTTCTAATTGTTCGATTGAAGGAAGATTCTTTGAAAGAAACAATATGCTGGAAAAAACTAATATAAGGCCGATAAAAATAACTATAGAGCTGTATAAAAAATATTTTTTTAAGCTAATCACCGTAATTTAGATTTTTTTATAAAAAACTGTATTAACTAACATGTACAGAAATTTTACTTTGTTACTTTTTTTGGATGAATCATTTCCTCAGGCTTTACATATTTATCAAAATCTTCAGCAGATAAAAAACCTAAATTAACTACTGCATCTCGTAAACTAGATTGATCATTAAAAGCTTTTTTTGCAGCTTTAGCAGCTTTATCATACCCAATATGTGGATTTAATGCTGTTACTAACATAAGCGAATTATATAGATTATGATTGATCTTATCATGATTTGGCTTAATGCCAAGGATAGCATTTTTTGTAAAAGATCTACATCCGTCAGAAAGCAACTTTAAAGATTGTAGTATGTTATATGCAATCACAGGTCTATAAACATTAAGCTCAAAATTTCCAGATGCCCCAGCCACAGTAATTGTTGTATCGTTACCCATAATTTGGGTACAAAGCATAGTCATGGCTTCACATTGTGTGGGATTAATTTTCCCAGGCATAATTGAAGACCCAGGTTCATTTGCAGGTAATGTTATTTCACCTATGCCACTTCTTGGTCCACTTGCTAACCACCTAAGATCATTTGCAATTTTAAATAAAGATCCAGAAACAACTTTTAGGATACCTGATAACTCTACGATACTATCCTGTCCGCCTAAAGCTTCAAACTTATTTTCTGCAGTAATAAACGGCAAACCAGTTAGGTGTGAGATTTCTTCCGCTATATTTTCTGAAAAACCATCTACTGAATTTATTCCTGTTCCTACAGCCGTTCCTCCCATTGCAAGCTCATAGCAATGGTGCAATGCAGATTTAACACGCGCTATACCATGATCTACAGCAGTAACATATCCTGAAAATTCTTGGCCTAAACTTAATGGGGTCGCATCTTGAAGATGTGTACGACCTAACTTTACAATAGATTTAAACTCGATCGATTTCTCATTTAAAGCTGCTCTTAATTCCTGCAATGCTGGTATCAATTGATTATGTATACTTTCTACAGCTGCAATATTTATGGCAGTAGGGAAAGTATCATTCGTAGACTGACTCATATTTACATGATCATTTGGATGTACTGGAATTTTTGTACCCATCTCACCACCCAACATTTCAATAGCCCTATTTGAAATTACCTCATTAAAATTCATATTGGTCTGAGTACCACTACCAGTTTGCCAAACAACAAGTGGGAAGTGATCATCCAATTTTCCATCAATGACTTCCTCAGAAGCACTTTGAATAGCATTCATAATTTTAGTTTCAAGATTGCCAAAATCATGATTGACTTTAGCTGCTGCTTTTTTTAGAATTCCATAGGCTCTTATGAATTCTCTAGGAAAACGCTCACTTCCTATTTTAAAATTTTCAAAAGAGCGTTGAGTTTGAGCTCCGTAATATTTATCAGAAGGAACCTCAATTGAACCGATGCTATCCCTTTCCGTACGAGTGTTCATATACTAACTTACTTTCCAAGTATCTCCAGCATTCAATAAATCCTGTACTTTTCCAACTCCCTTTTTATCTTTAGCATGATCAATTTGATCTATCATATCTTGATTGTAAGTTGGCTTATCGATGGAATATATTACACCTATCGGCTCAGGAAGGTCAGGGTTAGATGTCCAATTTGATATAATTTGGGCTAATTCCAAATTAGTTTCATCGTGGACCAAAATTTCATTTATACTGTGTTTATCCATATCTACAACTATAGCCTTGGCTCCATCTAATTTTAAGCCCTTTGTTTCTTTAGCGAAAAGCATTGGATGTCCATTTTTCAATTCAATGACATTATCTAACTTTTCTGATCCGGTATATTCTTCAAAAGCACCATCATTAAATATATTGCAATTTTGATATATTTCAATAAAAGAACCGCCATCATGATTATATGCCCTGTCCATCATTTCTGCTAGATGCTTTTGCCATCTATCGATTGTGCGAGCAACAAATGTAGCTTGTGCACCAAGGGCAAGTGACGGCGGGTTTAGGGGAATATCAATCGATCCATAAGGCGTAGCTTTTGTTACCTTACCTACTTCGGATGTTGGAGAATATTGCCCCTTAGTTAATCCATAAATTCTATTATTAAAGAGCAAAACATTCAAATCCATATTTCTTCTTAAGGCGTGCATAAAGTGGTTACCACCTATAGATAAACCATCTCCATCACCTGTAACTACCCAAACGGATAGTTCTGGGTTTGCAATCTTGACACCAGTTGCTACTGCAGGTGCTCTTCCATGTATGGAATGAAACCCATATGTATCCATATAATAAGGGAATCTACTTGAGCACCCAATCCCTGATACAAATACAATATCCTCTTTTTTCCTACCAAATGTAGGCATCTGTTTTTGGGCTTGGGCCAGTATGGCATAATCTCCACATCCAGGGCACCAACGAACTGCTTGATCAGATACAAAATCTTTTTTTGTTAATTGCGTAGTTTGTGTTTCTCTCATAATCTATCCTAATGTTTTATTAACGGCTTCTACAATTGTTGCAGCACCTATTGGTCTACCTCTAACAAGATTTAAACCTTTAGCATCAACAAGGTATTCAGACCTGATTAATCTTAATAATTGTCCGAGATTTATTTCAGGAACTAATATGTTTTTAAATTGAATAAGAATCTCACCTAAGTCTTTTGGAAGGGGACTGATCCATCTTACATGAACGTGCGATACTTTTTTCCCATTTTCTTGAAGAGTTTCTGATGCTGAACGACATGCGCCATATGTACCTCCCCAACTAAGTATTAAAAGATCACCACTACTTTCACCAAAGACTTCAGTTTCAGCAATATCCTCTTGCACTCTATTTACTTTTTCCTGCCTCGCAACTACCATATTGTGATGGTTTTCTGGATCATAACTAACATGTCCAGTGTTTTCTGCAGTTTCTATACCACCTACCCTGTGTTCTAAACCAGGTGTTCCTGGTATAGCCCAAGGTCTTGCTAAAGTTTTTTCATCTCTGAGATATGGGAAAAAATCACCGTCTGCATTTGGCTTATCAGCAAATTTTACATCAAATTGATCAAGTTCTTCCACCTTTGGAATATTCCAAGGCTCTGAACCGTTTGCAAGATATCCATCTGTTAACAACATCACTGGTGTCATGTGTTTCACAGCTATTCTACAGGCTTCATAAGCTGCAAAAAAACAATCCCCTGGAGTAGCAGCAGCAATTACAGGCATAGGAGCTTCTCCATTTCGACCGTATAGTGCTTGATTTAAATCTGACTGTTCTGTTTTAGTTGGCAAACCTGTGCTAGGACCCCCTCGCTGTACATTTATAACAACAAGAGGTAGCTCTGTCATAATTGCAAGACCGAGTGCCTCTCCTTTCAGAGCAATGCCTGGACCAGAGGTAGTAGTAATTGCAAGACTACCCGAATAAGCTGCTCCAATGGCAGAAGTTACTCCGGCAATTTCATCTTCAGCCTGAAACGTTTTTACGCCAAAATGTTTCCATGCGGAAAGAGTGTGTAAAATATCACTAGCAGGTGTAATTGGATAACTTCCTAAAAATAACTCAAGTCCGGACTTTTCTGCAGCAGCTAGAAGGCCAAGTGAGGTAGCGTAATTCCCGTTAATATTTCGATATGTTCCTGGAGGCAGAGACGCCTTTTCAACTTTAAATCTAGTAGTGAATAACTCAGTGGTATCTGCATAATTATATCCAGCATTCAACGCTCTAGTATTTGCTTCAATAATAGCATCTTTCCCAGCGAATTTTTTCTTTAGCCATGATTCGGTAGCATCAAGAGGACGATCGTACATGTAAAATAGAACACCTAGTGCAAAAAAGTTTTTAGTGCGAAGAACTAATTTTCCATTTAAGTCAAGATCTTCACAAGCAGCTTTTACCATTTTATTCATTTCAATGGGTATAACAGTAAAGTAGTCATCCAATGAACCATCTTCAGCAGGATTTGAATCATATCCAGCAAAATTAAGATTCTTTTTTACAAATGCATCTGTATTCATTATAATAGTACCACTTGGGATTACATCTTTTTGATGCACTTTTAAAGCGGCAGGATTCATCGCCACCAAAACATCTGGCTTATCACCTGGAGTATGAATGTCTTTTGATGAAAATTTTAGCTGAAAAGCACTCACCCCAGCTAGAGAACCTGCAGGTGCACGAATCTCTGCTGGGAAATCAGGTAATGTACTAAGATCATTACCAACGATAGCTGTAGTTTCTGTAAAGCGTCCACCTGTTAATTGCATTCCATCCCCAGAGTCCCCAGCAAATCTTATTACGGCCTCATCGATTGTTTTAAAATTTTTACCCATTTTTGTTATGTACCTTATTACCCATTTTTATAGAAAAATTAGATCTAAAAAACTTTTGAATATTTGTTTTATAATAGTTTTTAGCCAAAATTGTTGCTTTTGAATTTAGGCAGGTGCCCCTTATTCCAAAAACAAATTAATTATACTTATTTCTTATTTTTTTTTTAAGATTTAAGACTACTAAATAACTGATTAAGAGTTTTTTGCAATGACAAAAATACCCCAATATCCGCTGAAACAAAAACTTAGGTATGCAATGGATAATTACATGTCTAGAGGAAGCTCTTCCATTTTTATGGCGCTACTGTTTACCTTCTTAATCGGGTTCCTTATTATGGTTCTTATCAGATTGGTAGCCAACTCTTTTTTACCAGATGAAACTCTGAATAGTTGGTTAGATATTCCCTGGAGAGTATATGTTGCTGTAATGGAAGGATCTGCTGCTGAAACAGATGGCGACAGTAATTGGCTGGCAAAACTCAGTTCCATTTTAGGTGTTATGGTGGGATTAATTCTATTTTCTAGTATGGTTGCATTTATTACCAGCGTTTTTGAAGCAAAGTTAGATGACCTGCGTAGAGGACGCAGTTTAGTATTAGAAAATAATCATACTTTAATTCTTGGATTTGGTGATCGAATTCTTGAAGTTATTCGAGAATTAATCGAGGCAAATGATTCAGAGCCAGATGCAGCAATTGTCATTTTAGCAGAAGATGATAAAGAATATATGGATAACTATATACGCGATAATATTTTAGACTTTAGGACTACTCGAGTAATTACAAGATCCGGTGTCGTAACCAACATCAACAATTTAAAAAAAGTAATTGCCGAAAATGCTAAATCCATTATAATTATTAATAGTGCAGCAAGTTGGCAACCTGAGCAGGAAAAAACCCTTGCTGATGCTTTGGTTTTAAAATCAATTATGTCAATAATTGCAGTATGCGAAGGTAAAGAGCATCCACCCATTGTATGTGAAATCCATGCGGACCGTGATCGAGATCTTGCTCAAAATATTTCAAATGGTACAGTAAAAGCTTTGAATGAAGTAAGCGTTTTATCTCGAATGATAGCCCAGTTGGCCCTTAGCCGAAATGGCCTATCTGTGGTTTATGGTGATATGGTTGGTTTCGATGGAAATGAGTTCTACTTCTATAAACCAAAAGAGGGTTGGTCTCACAACCTTACCTTTCAAGAAAGTATAAATCGCTTCAATAGCAGCACACCAATGGGAATACATACAACAGAAGGAAAAATCATCTTAAACCCACCAAAGGACATGCTTATAAACCCTAATGATGAACTCATTATTTTTGCTGAAGATGATTCCACAATTAAGTATTTTGATAAACCTGTTTTTTCTCCTACCATTAATTCAATTCCAAAAGCAGACTTAGATGTTCATACTCAAAGAGTTGCTTTATTAAACTGGACACCAAAAACAAAAATAATTGTTGAAAAACTTTGTAGCTACTTAACAAAATATTCTGAAATAGAAGTATTTTCCTCATCATTATCTAATGAGATAAAAAACACAAAAAAAGCATTAGCAGATAGATATCCTGATATAAAAATCAATTTCCAAATTATTGATTTTAATGAATTAAAAGAATTAGAAAATATAGATCCTCAAAGTTTTGATAGCATCCTTATCCTCTCCCCAGGAGGGGCAACAATTGAAGAAATGGATGCCTATGTAATATCACTTTTAATCAGAATAAGGCAAATACTCATAGCAAAAATTGATACAAAACCTAAGAGCTCTAAATGGCCAAAGCTGATTACTGAAGTAATGGATAGTGAAAATATAGATATAATTTTAAATAGCGGAGTTGAAGATTTTATGGTATCAAACCAATTTGTCTCACAAATTATGGCTCAAGTATCGGAAGAACCATTAGCTTTAGATGTCTATGATGATTTATTTCGTGCGGATGGTAGCGAAATATATATTAAACCTGCTTCTAACTATTTTGATTTTTCTGAAACTGATTCAATTAGTATTCAATATGGAGAATGTATGCAAGCAGCTCAATTACGCAATGAAATAATTTTAGGATTGCAATTCTATGAGGAGCAAAAAAATAAAGAAAACATGTTTGGAATTAAGTTAATTCCAGATAAAAGTGAGGTTTTTACTATTTCTTCAAAAGATGGATTTGTTTCGCTTGCCCAAGATGAAGGTTAGATATAAAAATTATGAACGATCGAGATAAAGTAAGACTGACTACTCTTAGTCACGGATCTGGCTGAGCTTGTAAAATTGGTCCGGGTGACCTTTCCGAAGTTTTAGCTAATTTAAAACAGCCAAATCATGATTCTGTAGTGGTAGGATTTCAAGGTGCAGATGATGCAGCTGCAGTACGTATAAATAATGAAAAATTATTAGTCCAAACTGTTGACTTTTTTACACCTGTTGTAGATAACCCTTATGATTTTGGACAAATTGCGGCTGCGAATTCACTTTCTGACATTTATGCAATGGGCGCAAAACCATTGTTTGCACTTAACATCGCAGGGTTTCCTATAAAAGATCTACCAAAATCAATGTTTACTGAAATTCTACAAGGCGGAGCAGATAAAGCGAATGAAGCTGGTATACCTATTGTTGGAGGGCATTCTGTTGATGATAAGGAACCCAAGTACGGTTTGGTGGTAACAGGAGAGGTTCAAGAATTAGAAATGTGGAAAAATTCGGGTGCACGACCTGGTGATTCTTTAGTATTAACCAAACCACTTGGTACAGGAATTATCGCAACTGCAATAAAGAAAGGTTTAATCTCTGATGATATAATAAAAATAGCAGTTAGAAATATGTCCATGCTTAATAAAAATGCAGCAGAAGGTTTAAAAGGGCTTGATATTCATGCTGTAACTGATGTAACCGGTTTTGGTTTACTAGGACACTTAGCAGAGGTGTGTAAAGGCAGTAATGTTTCCGCAGAAATTTATTTTTCAGAATTGGACTTTCTCCCTTCGGTGCGCAATTTGGCTGGATCTGGTATTGTACCTGGAGGAACAAAAAGAAATTTTGAATACTTAACAAATGATATAAAGTTTGATTCTAAGCTTAACTCTACTCAAAAGTATTTAACTTGTGATGCCCAAACATCAGGCGGATTACTTGTAGCCTTGAGCTATAATGATGCAAAAACATTTGTAGAGTCAATTTACCCTGGGGCAAAAATTATCGGTCATATTTCTGATAAAAATTCTAAACTTATAAAAGTAACCTAACTATATACGACTATTATTATCGTATAATATACTTGATCTATATCCCTTTTATTTTATAATATAACGAAATAGTTATTTATTTATGTTAAAAATCACAAGAAAAGTGGAGTACGCATTAATTGCTCTCCGTCATCTTCAGCAAAATGATCGAGGAAAATTATGTTCTGCAAAGACATTATCTTTGGAATATGGAATTCCTCAGGAATTACTTGCTAAAATTCTGCAGAAATTATCTAAAGAAAATATTATCCTATCAGTTAAAGGACCAAAAGGCGGCTATAAAATTTCTAAAGATCCAAACACAATTAATATGACAAAATTTTTTGAAATTATGGAAGGTCCTATGGGTATCGTAGATTGCTATTTTGATAGTAATTGTGAACAATTAAATGGGTGTACTATTAGAGAGCCAATAAATCGTATTAATAATAGTATCCGCAACATGTTTGATAAAATGACTTTAGCAGATATAACATTCAAATGAAAGCAAAAATAATAGATATTCTTAAACAATGCTATGACCCAGAGATCCCTATTGACCTCTGGAATCTAGGCCTAATATACGATATTGACATGACTACCACTGAAAATAACAAAAACGATGTAAAGATTACGATGTCACTAACTACTCCAGGGTGTACGATGGGACATCACATGGCAGATGATATTAAAAATAAAGTCAAAGCATTAGAAAAAATAAATAATATTGAAGTAACCGTAACTTTTGACCCTCCTTGGACACCAGAGATGATGACCGACTATGCCAGAGAAAAATTAGGATATGATCCTGTAAAAACTAATAATAACGATCAAAAAATTAATGTGGAGTGGGAATGAAAAACACACTAAATGAACAAGAAAAATTAATCCAATCCAAACAAAAAGATTTTCAAAATGCATCGATTTTTGTTACGAAAAATGCGGTTAACAAGCTTAAAGGCGTTATGAAATCAGATAATAAAGAAAATTACTTTTTGCGTATGTCTGTTGAAGGAGGTGGCTGCTCTGGTATGACATACAAAATGGATTTTGATGAAAAACAAAAAGAATTTGATAAGGTTTTTAAAAGTAATGGATTAACCATTATTTGCGATCTAAAAAGCTGGTTATATCTTAAAGATGTTAAAATTGATTATTCAGATGATCTTCTAAATGGAGGTTTTAAAATTACAAATCCCAATGCTGAAAGGACATGTGGTTGCGGAACCAGTTTTTCTGCCTAATAAATTATCTATACAAAATATAAAAATGTCAAACGAACAGCAAATAATAAAGTCGAATCTAAATAAAGATTATGAATATGGTTTTGTGACAGATATTGAATCTGAAACTCTTCCTCCTGGGTTAAATGAAAATGTTATCCGCACCATATCTAAAAAGAAAGATGAACCTAAATGGCTTTTGAATTGGAGATTAAAATCCCTGAAACTTTGGAAAAAAATGAAAAAGCCCAAATGGGGCAAAATTTCCTATCCAGAAATTGATTACCAATCCATAAGCTATTTTTCAGAACCTAAGAAGAAACAGCTTTCTAGTCTAGATGAAGTAGATCCTCAACTTTTGGAAACTTATAATAAATTAGGCATCCCACTTGACGAACAAAAAATGTTAAACGGGATAGCGGTAGATGCAGTTTTTGATAGTGTATCTGTAGCAACGACATTCAAAGATGAACTAAAAAAAGCAGGAGTTGTTTTTTGCAGCTTTTCTGATGCTGTGAAAAACTATCCAAAATTAATCCAAAAATATCTAGGTACTGTAGTTCCTAGCTCAGACAACTATTTCGCTACACTGAATTCTGCCGTATTCACAGACGGCTCATTTGTATATATTCCAAAAGGTGTTCGTTGTCCTATGGAACTCTCAACTTATTTTAGAATAAATGAAGCAAAAACAGGACAATTTGAAAGGACCCTTATTATTGCCGATGAAGGCAGCCATGTAAGTTATTTAGAGGGCTGTACAGCACCAATGAGAGATGAAAACCAACTTCATGCAGCAGTTGTAGAATTAGTAGCACATAAAGATGCTACAATAAAATATTCAACGGTTCAAAATTGGTATCCAGGAGACCCTAAAACTGGGAACGGTGGTATTTATAATTTTGTAACAAAAAGAGGGACCTGCTTGGGACAAAACTCAAGAATCTCATGGACACAAGTTGAAACCGGATCAGCAATTACATGGAAATATCCTTCTTGTATTTTAAAAGGTGATAATTCAGTTGGTGAATTCTATTCTGTGGCTGTTACAAATAATTTTCAACAGGCTGATACGGGTACAAAAATGATTCACATTGGAAAAAATACGAAGAGTACTATTATATCCAAAGGCATCTCCGCAGGTAAAGGGCAACAAACTTATAGAGGTGAAGTAAAGATTATGAAAAATGCAGAGAATTCAAGAAATTTTTCACAATGTGATTCGATTCTAATTGGTGATGAATGTGGTGCTCACACATTTCCTTATATTGAGGTAAAAAACCCTACCGCTAAAATGGAACACGAAGCCACAACATCAAATATTGGAGAAGATCAATTATTTTATTGTGCACAAAGAGGTATCTCTATTGACGATGCTGTATCTATGATTGTAAATGGATTTTGTAAAGAAGTTTTTAATGAGTTACCAATGGAATTTGCTGTTGAAGCAACAAAATTAATGGAAGTAACCCTAGAAGGAAGTGTAGGCTAACCCCTTCACCTATAAAATAATGTTAGAGATAAAAAACCTTCACGCCAAGGTCGAAAATAAATCCATATTAAATGGAATTAACTTAAATATTAAACCTGGTGAGATTCACGCCATAATGGGAAAGAATGGATCTGGGAAAAGTACTCTCTCCAATATTATTACCGGTAAAGAAGGATATGAAGTAACGCAAGGGGATATAAAATATAAAAACGAATCTATAACTGAATGGACCCCTGAAAAAAGATCACTTCATGGAATCTTTATGTCCTTCCAATACCCCGTGGTAATGCCTGGAGTCAACAATACCTATTTTTTAAAGGCAGCTTTAAATGCCAAAAGAAAATACAATGGCCAAAAAGAATTGGATGCTGCTGGATTTTTAAAGATAATCAAAGAAAAACTTCAAGACCTTAAAATGGATTCTTCTTATTTACAACGTGCTGTTAATGATGGATTTTCTGGGGGTGAAAAAAAAAGAAATGAAATTCTTCAAATGCTCACATTAGAGCCTAGCCTTTCAATTCTAGATGAAACAGATTCTGGCCTGGATATTGATGCTTTAAAAATCATTTCAGATGGAGTAAACAGATATAAATCTCCAAAACATTCCTTCTTGATTATCACACACTACCAGAGGTTATTGGAGTATATAGAACCAGATATTGTTCATGTACTAATTGATGGAGAAATTGTCAAGTCTGGCACTAAAGAACTCGCATTAAAATTAGAAGAAAAAGGATATGGCTGGTTGGAAAAATGAACACTTCTAGTTATCAGTCAGAGTTTGAAAAATTACTAACCAGAGACTATTTTTCTCCAAAGATTAATCTCCAAAGAAAAAATGCTTTTGAAGAATTTTTAAAGAAAAACTTATCCAAAAAAGCTTGGGATGATCTTCGCTTTACGAATCTTTCAGCATTAAAAAAGAACGATTTTCGCATTTCTGAAGTTTTCGACGCTCCAAAAAAGAATTTTAAGTACCCAGAAGCAGTGACTGCTGATAATTACAAAATCGTATTCAATAACGGTCACTATCAAAGTCAATTAACTACTTTGCCAAAGGGTATAGAAATATTCACAAATCTAGAATATTATGATAACCATAAAAATAAGGTTGCGCAACCAACTGTTTCACCTTTTGATTTACTTAATACTGCCTTTATGGATAGCGGAATGTCTTTGATTGTTGAAAAAAATATAGAAATAAAATCTTCTATCCTTTTAGTTTTTATAAATACAGGTAAAGATCAAATAATGATTTCCCCTAGAATTCATATTGACATTGGTAAATCTAGCTCTATTTCTTTGATTGAACATCATATAGGCTTTGGTAGTGGAAATTTTTCAAATTCCACTACAATTTTTTCATTGAAAGAAAACAGTCACTGTAAACACATTAGATTACAAAAGGATTCAGATCAAGCCGTAAACGCAGGAAATATCCATTTAGAACAAGAAAAATATTCAAAATATTATCTTTCACACTTCGGTTTTGGATCAAGCCTAGGATCCATTGGGGTAAACTCAGATTTAAACGGACAGGGAGCTGAATGTCATTTAAGCGGTCTATGTCTAACAAGAAATCATCAACACTTAGACACTCATATTCTGATTAATCATAAAAGTCCGAATTGCATAAGTTCCCAAAATTTTAAAACTGTTTTGAAGGATTATTCTTCCGGGGTCTTTAATGGTAAAGTTATGGTTGAGAAAGATGCTCAAAAAACAGATTCAAATCAATCAAATAAAAATATATTACTTTCAAAAAATGCACGAATGAATTCCAATCCACAACTAGTTATTAATGCTGATGATGTAAAATGCTCCCATGGCTCTTCCACTGGTGAAATTGATCAAGATGCTTTATTTTATCTGCGTTCTAGAGGGATGGATTATAAAGCTGCAAAATCAATATTAATTCATGGGTTTGTTTCTGAAATATTTGATTCAGCAGATAATCTAGAAATAATTAATTATATAAAAAGTGATTTTGATAAATGGATAGAAAATTAGATTCAACTTCAACTATCAAAGAAGAGCTTATAAATCTTAAAGAAATCTTCGAAATTTTTGACAATCCAAAAGATAAATTTCTCCAACTCATGGATATGGCAAAAGACCATAGACCACTTCACAATAAGGATAAAATTGAATCAAATAAAATTTATGGCTGCTCTTCTCAAGCATGGGTAGTAGCAAAAAGTCATGGGAATAAAACCTATACATTCCACACAGATTCAGATGCACTAATTGTAAAAGGCCTTCTAAAGATTTTAGAAAAAATATTTAACAATCAAACGTCTGAAGATATTTTATCAGTCAATAGCCAATATATTCTTCGAACTATAGGATTGGAGGGTTCTGTGACGAGTCAAAGAAACAATGGTTTTTCAAGTGCAGTCAATAAAATTCATGAAATAGTCCAATGAATAATATACCGAAAGAATCAATAAGACTTTTACGAGACGTGGATGCCTACATGGTTCCATCAGGAGATGAGGTAAAATTATTAGCGGGAAATCTAGTCCGAATAACTCAAGCCCTCGGTGGTAATTATACATTAATTATGAATGGGAATATGGTGCAAATTACATCAGAAAATGCCGATGCTTTAGGCATCGAATTGGACGAAAAAGAGTCAACTGAAATCAAAGGCGATCTCGAACAACAAATTTGGGATCAATTAAAAACATGCTATGACCCTGAAATACCAGTCAATATTGTTGAATTAGGACTGATATATGATCTCAAGATAAAAGATGCTCAAGCAGGAAAAGAAGTAGCGATAAAAATGACATTAACAGCTCCAGGGTGTGGTATGGGACCTGTAATTGCAGATGAAGTAGACAGAAAAATCAATGGGCTTAAAGAGGTTGGAAATGTTTCAGTTGATTTAGTTTGGGAGCCAATGTGGAATAGAGATATGATGAGTGAAGAAGCTCAATTAGAACTAGGCATGATGTGATGTCACAATTATCAAATGAAATTAAATCTGATTTTCCAATTTTTGAAGGGTCGGATTTAGTCTATTTAGATAACGCAGCCACAACTCAAAAACCTCAATCCGTACTAGATTCAATTAATTCTTCATACACTGAATCAAACGCCAATGTACACAGAGCATTATATTCTCTTGGTGCTAAAGCCACAGAAAAATATGAAGGAGCACGAAAAAAAATATCCGCATTCATTGGTGCAAATTCTAGCAATGAAATAATATTTACTAGTGGTGCAACTGAATCACTTAACTTGCTTGCATATTCTTTGGGAAATGATATTAACCCAGGAGATGAAATCCTTATTTCTGAAATGGAACATCATTCGAATATTATTCCTTGGCAACAATTGGCAAAACGAACTGGTTCTATAATTCGATATATACCCGTAACCGATGATGGAGAATTAGATTTAAGTCAACCAGATCGTTTATTTAATGTCAAAACCAAAATTGTATCGATCACTCACATTTCCAATGTTTTGGGTACAATTAATCCTATCAAAAAAATTAGTTCTCTTACTAATCAATGTGGTGCTGTACTTATAATAGATGGAGCTCAAGGTGCAGCTCATAAAAAAATAGATGTCAAAAACTTAGGCTGTGATTTTTACGCTTTTTCTGGACATAAAATGTTAGGCCCTACTGGTAGCGGTGTTCTATGGGGTAAATATGAATTATTAGATAAAATGGATCCTTTCATGGGAGGTGGTGAAATGATTGATAAAGTAACCATGACCACTGCAACATGGAATGAGACACCATATAAATTTGAAGCAGGTACCCCCAATTTTATTCAAGCAATTGGTCTAGGTGCTGCAGTAGATTACTTAGAAAATATTGGCATGTCTAACATCACAAATCATGAAAAACAATTAACTAATTATTGCTTAGATAAATTACATAAAATAGAGAATCTAAAAATCCATGGCTCTGCCAAAAGTCGTATTGGAGTTATTAGTTTTAATATAAAAAATATACATCCTCATGATTTAGCACAATTTTTGAATGAATATAACATTGCTGTAAGGGTTGGACACCATTGCGCACAACCTCTTTTATCAAAATTAAATGAAACAGCAACTGCTCGTTTAAGTACTTATTTGTATAATGATGAGCAAGATATTGATAAATTGTGTAAAGCTTTGAATGAAATAATATCATACTTTAAATGAAAACAATTCTCTTAGATGACTTTCTTGATGATGGGATAATACGTGAAAAATCTTTCCGAAAAATGGTCAAAGAGCACGATATGAAGCAATATGATGGTGAAAAAGTCATTATAAAAGGATGTGCTAGCGTCACTGTTCCCACTTGGGCATATTTAATTTTAGCATCACAAGTTTCACAATTTGCTAGTAAGATATATTATGGGGAACTTCGTTATGCTGTGAAAATTTTTAATAGAAGCGAATTAATATAATGTCAAAACATCGTGTAAGTTGGAAAGACTACTTCATGAATATAGCTCGCGAAGTTGCAACACGATCAACTTGTGACAGAAAACATGTGGGTGCTGTTATTGTAAGAGAAAAAACAATACTTTCAACAGGATATAATGGAAGTATTAAAGGTCTTCCACATTGTGATGAAGTAGGATGTGAAATGGTTGATGGGCACTGCGTTAGGACCACTCATGCAGAGGCAAATGCTATAGTACAAGCTGCCAAAAACGGCATCCAGGTAAACCAATCTGAAATCTATGTAACTGCCTCCCCCTGCTACGACTGCTTCAAATTAATTGCAAATGCTGGAATAAATGTAATTTATTATGATGAATTCTATCGAGATAAACGCATCATTGAAAAATCGAAGGAAATAGGCATTCAATTGGCGAGTTTGGAAGATTAATCCTAATTTTCGGATATGAATGTCCGAACCATAAACTACAAAGATTCTAATAATAGCCACGAATTTACTCGCTCATTAAGACAAACTGGGTTCGGAGTATTAAATAACCATCCAATAGATTTTAATCTTATTTATGATGTATATAATGAATGGGAAAAATTTTTCAATGGTAAACACAAACAAAAGTATCTTTTTGATTCTGTAAAGCAAGATGGCTTTTTCCCTCTTGGAACAGAAAATGCTAAGGGTGCGGTGATTAGTGACATTAAAGAATTTTATCACTTCTATCCTTGGGGAAGGCTTCCAAGTGACTTAAGCAGTAATACCAAAAAACTTTACAAAGAACTTGTTTCCCTTACTTCTACTTTACTTCATTGGATCCAAGATGAAACTCCAGAGCATATTAAATCCTTATTCTCCACTCCTCTACCGGACATGATAATTGACAGCAAAACTCATTTATTAAGAATTATCCACTATCCTCCTCTGGATGGTACAGAAGAACCGGAAGCAATTAGAGGTGCCGCTCATGAAGATATAAATTTAATTACTCTTCTTGTTGCTGGCACGGAACCTGGCTTGCAAGTACAAGATATTAATGATAACTGGCATGATGTGAGTTGCGATCCAGGATCTCTGGCAATTAACTCAGGTGATATGCTTCAAGAAATTTCTGGGGGATATTTTCCATCCACCACTCACCGTGTTGTGAATCCAAGTAATAATATCGAAAATAAAAGTCGCTTCTCGATGCCATTATTTCTTCATCCAAGAGATGATATCATTCTATCTAAGCGTTACACTGCCAGAAAATATTTAGATGAAAGACTGAAAGAGATCGGCCTTAAAGATTAAATATGAAGAGATTACTGATTTTTTTCTTTTTATCAATCTTGATAAAAGCAGAAATATTTGATATCTCTATCCCTGAAAATGAGACTGCTAGTTATACCTATGCTGATTTTCGAATTTGGATAAATGATTCTACCGATACACTAAGAGGAATCTATTGGTTTATGCATCCCAACAATGGAGATTCGAGAAATATTGTTACAGATACTGCATATCAAAATCTAGCACAGGGACAAAACTTTGCAGTTTTGGGTGCTCATATTTTTAATATGCATATGGATACTGGTATCGGCGATGCAGTTATAGCAGCGATGGACTCTTTTGCAATACTATCTGAACATCAAGAGCTTTCTTTTATTCCTTTCTTTATTAATGGATACTCTTGGGGAGGGCAATTTGCATATCACTTTACAAAATGGAAGCCAGAAAGAATAGTTGGATTCATTACTCAGAAAGGTGGGTATCATGATACTACCAATGCTGAGTTAGCCATTCAAGTACCTGCTCTTATGATCGTTGGTGAAAATGATCTTGATTACCGAATTGAAAATTTAACAAATATATTTCTAAACCACCGTCCAGAGGGGGCAAAATGGATTTTAGCAAAGGAACCAGGAGCAGGACATTCCCTTGTAACAGACTTTAGTTTTTTAAATTCTTTTTTTAATACTGTAGTCAATCTCCGAATTCCAAACAATACAAATCTATTTGAACCAATTATACTTAACTCACTTTCCGACAGTATCGGTTGGCTAGGAAATCAAGACACATACACCATTGGCTCTTGGGAATGCTATAACAGTAACAAAGACTCCTCATCATGGTTTCCCTCAAGACTATTAGGTGAAAAGTGGCAAAATTTTGTTTCTGAATTTGCTAACGATACTAGCTCCTGTTATCCTATCTTAGATAGTAGCTATGTACTTTTTACTGTTGGAATACATGGAGAAAACAATGAATCTAATTTCATAGTAGCAACAAACAATTCATCGCTAATTGGACAATGTTATGCCCAATTAGAACTGCCTGAAACAGACAGAACTTTACATATCAATGGATCTCTAGATCAAAATAATGGCGGTTTTAACACTCCATGGAATTGGCATATAATTCCAAATGAATGGGAACTAGCAGAGATGTCCGTTGGTACTTGCAACGGATCACCATTCGATGTAGAAAATAATTTAGAATATTGGATACATGATGTTGGTCAACTTTGTAACTGGGGAAGCTACATAAAAAATGAAATTATATCTGATTGTAATAGTAACGAGGTCTCCCTTTGGGATAGTTGTTACTCTATAGCTAATACTACTGAATTGGATCTCCATGACTATAATTTATCTGGCACTATAAACCCAGAGATTGGTACTTTAATCAATCTAACCTATCTTAATCTTAGATCAAATAATCTTACAGGTTCTATTCCTGAATCCATAGGGAATCTTACTAACCTTTCTACGCTAAGTTTGTCAGATAATTTTCTTGAAGGAGAAATACCAGTTGAATTAGAGAGTCTTTCTAATTTAGAAAATTTATACTTACAAAACAATCAATTGTCTGGAGAAGTACCTGATATCTTTCATGAATTGAATAACCTTGTAAATTTAACTCTTTTTGAAAATCAACTAAGTGGAAATGTTCCAGAAAGCCTATGTGATATTTATAACAATATAGAATATCTAGGACTCTACACAAACCTCTTCTGTCCTCCTTATCCTAGCTGCATCACCAATGAAGATTTAGGTCATCAAGACACAACCAATTGCGATTTTGCTTTCATCAATAAAGAGAATAGTTTTTTAGATTTTTCACTTTTCAGTGTTTATCCAAATCCATTTAATCCTATCACAAATATTCAAATTAGCACCTCCAATAATTCCTACATTGAAATTTTTGTTTATGACATTAAAGGGAGACAGATTTACTCTATTCTAAAAAATAGACAAATAAGTGGGCATCAGTCGATCCAAATCAATGGTTCTGAATGGGAAACTGGAATTTATTTTTTAGAATTGAAGAAGGGAAAAAATAGATTAATTAAAAAAATAATGCTCATAAAATAGTTCTATTTAGATAAACTTTGAGAAACCATTTCTGCAATATCAAGCACCTTTATGTTTTCTTCATTCTCAGTAGTCTTGACTCCGTCTTCTAACATAATATTACAAAAATTGCATGCGGCCGCAACAGTACTGGCTTTGGTACTGACCGCCTGTTTTACCCGATTCTGATTAATTCTTTCGCCCGTTTTTATTTCATACCACATATTTCCGCCTCCTGCTCCACAACAAAAAGATTCTGATTTTGCCTTTTCCATTTCGTTAATCTTTCCATCTCTAAGAACAGATTGAAGAACACTTCGAGGCGCATCATACTCATTATTATGCCTTCCAAGATAACATGGATCATGAAAGGTTACATCTTCATCTACCCAAGGTTGAGGTTCAATTTTATTTTCTTGAATGAGTTCATCTATAAATTGAGAATGATGAACAACATCAAGCTCAATTCCCATCTCCGCATAATCGTTTTTTAAAGTGCTAAAACAATGAGGACATTGCGTAACGATTTTTTTAAACTCATATTTATCAAAAGTCTTTCTGTTTTGTTCTGCCATAGTTTGGAAGAGATATTCATTGCCAATCCTACGTGCTGAGTCTCCTGTACACATCTCTTCATTACCTAAACATCCATAATCAATTTCCGCCTTGTTTAATATATCTGCAACCGATTGAGATATCTCTTTTCCTCTGTTGTCATATGCACCACTACATCCCGCCCAATAAAGAACATCTACTTTTTTCTTTTCACGCATAAGTGGAACGTCATATCCATCCATCCATACTTCCCTATCTTGCGGGGAAAGTCCCCATGGATTACCATAGTTTTCCATTTTCTCAAAGGTTTCCATTGCCTCTTCCGGAAACTTAGATTCCATCATAACTAAATCCTGTCTAGCTTGTAAAATATCTACCATAGGCTCGTTTCCAACTGGACATACCTCAACGCAGTAACCACAAGTTGTGCAACTCCAAGCTGCCTCTTCCGTTAACATCCAATTGGTCAAAGCCTTATCAATTGCTTCTCCTTTCGCTAAAAGATCTAAATTTTCATTGAAAAAATACCTTTTGTTTATTTCCAATGCAGACGGAGATAATTCTTTTCCTGTCTCATAGGCTGGGCATGCATCTTGGCACCTACTGCATTGAATACATGCATATCCATCCAGCAATTGAGTTTGAGGTAAATGCTCAATCTGAGCGGCTCCAAATTGTTCAACATCATCATCTTCAAAGTCAATTTTTTCTAAAGCAGCCATTGATTTTC
>CENJ01027171.1_pt1 | contig 23859 bp, 19 predicted proteins | sample 356161 | NCBI WGS metagenome assembly CENJ01 (sample SAMEA2619531, study PRJEB7988) | marine metagenome | biome: marine biome (ENVO:00000447); feature: surface water layer (ENVO:00002042); material: "saline water (ENVO:00002010), including plankton (ENVO:xxxxxxxx)" | depth 5 m
CGGGGCCGCCGCCGTGCTGGGCGCCACCAAGGCCGCCGTGGAAGCTCGACTGCCCATCAACCTCATCACCGTGGTCGCTGCAGCGGAAAATATGCCCAGCGGGCGCGCAACCCGCCCCGGTGACATCGTTAAATCTGCCTCTGGGCAAACCATTGAAATCCTAAACACCGACGCCGAAGGTCGGCTGGTACTGTGTGATGCGCTCACACATGTTCAGACCCTGAAACCACGGCTCATTGTTGACGTAGCGACCCTAACCGGTGCCTGTATCGTCGCTCTGGGTACCCATGCCAGCGGCCTTTATGCCAATGACGACAAGCTTGCAGAGGACCTCCTGGCCGCTGGAGAACGCTGTGGAGACCGCAGCTGGCGGCTGCCTCTCTGGGACGAATACCAAACTGCCCTCAAATCCAATTTCGCGGATATGGCCAACGTGGGGGGTAAGGGAGCAGGCAGCGTCACGGCAGCGTGCTTTCTATCGAGGTTCGTTAAAAAAACCCCTTGGGCGCACTTAGACATCGCGGGCAGTGCCTTCCATGGGGGTGCCGCCAAGGGCGCGAGCGGTCGGCCGGTGCCCATGCTTTTTAACTTCCTCGCCGCCCAGGGACAGAAATAGCGGCGCTAGGCCCAATGAGCGCAGCAACAAATTTAAGGAAGAGCGTTGACCCGGATCGACTTCTACATCCTTGAGGACAAAGGCCTGGATGCGGCCTATCGTTTTGCCTGCAGACTCTCTCTGAGGGCCCTGGACAACGCCATGCCGGTCCATATCCAGGTCGCTGATTCTGAGGAAGCGGAAACCTTAGATGCCATGATGTGGGATTATCCTCGACACCGTATGCTACCCCACAGAGTATTGGGGGTAGAGACGCCAGGCAGTGGTGACGCTCCTATTCACATTGCCTTCGGTGAGCCAATCCATGAAACGGGACTGTTAATCAATCTCGCCCCGAAGATCGCTGATTTTTTTGGTCGTTTCGATCGACTGGCGGAGATTTTGGTTGAGGATACGAAGGTCCTGGGGCGCGAGCACTACAAATTTTACAGGGACCGGGGCTATCCGCTTCATCACCACGACATAAAGCATTGGGACACCTAGGTCGGGGCACCTGCGGCTTACGCGCAGCCTCACCCAGTCCAGCAGGAAGACGACTATGACCGAGCTAGACAGCACTTTCGATCCCGCCAAAATCGAAGAGGCACTGTACGCCCACTGGGAGAATCTGGGCTATTTTGCGCCAACGGGCAAGGGTGAGCCCTACTGCATCTTAATTCCCCCACCCAACGTAACGGGGACGCTGCACATGGGGCATGCCTTCAATCAAACCCTCATGGATTCGCTGGTTCGATATCAGCGCATGCGAGGCTGCAGAACGCTGTGGCAGATGGGTACGGACCATGCGGGTATCGCCACCCAAATGTTGGTTGAACGGCAGCTCCAAAGCGAGGGCCAGGATCGACATGCCCTGGGACGAGACGCCTTTATCCAGCGCGTCTGGGATTGGAAAGCCCAGTCTGGCGGCATTATCTCTGAACAAATACGGCGCATGGGGTCGAGCATCGATTGGTCTAGAGAGCGCTTCACCATGGATGAGGGCTATGCGGCGGCGGTTCTCGAGGCCTTTATCCGCCTCTACGATGAGGGCTTGATTTATCGGGGCCAACGTCTGGTGAACTGGGATCCAGAGCTGGGTACGGCGCTATCTGACCTGGAGGTGGAGAACCATGAGGAGCAAGGGCACCTATGGCACTTTAAGTATCCGCTTCAGGGGGAGGCCCAAACCGACGCTGGCCAGGATTATCTCGTGGTAGCGACAACGCGCCCGGAGACCATGCTTGGCGACACTGCCGTTGCCATTCACCCAGAGGATGACAGGTACCGGCATCTGGTGGGCCAATTCGTTCGTCTTCCCCTAGCGGATCGGGATATTCCCATTATCGCCGATGAGTATGTGGACATGGCTTTCGGCACCGGGTGCGTGAAAATCACGCCGGCTCATGACTTTAACGACCATGAGGTTGGCGCGAGGCACGATTTGCCGCTGATCAATATTTTCACTTCAGACGCCAAGATCAATGACGAAGCACCAATGCCCTATCGCGGCCTAGCTCGCGAAGACGCCAGGAAGCGGATTGTTGCTGACCTGGAGGCGCTTGGCCTCCTTGATGAGATCAAGGACCACAAATTGATGGTGCCCCGAGGTGATCGATCCAATGCCATTATCGAGCCTCTGTTAACCGATCAATGGTTTGTAAAGATCGCGCCTCTGGCTGAACCCGCCATCGCTGCGGTCGAGCAGGGGCACATTTCCTTCGTCCCGAAACAGTACGAAAATACCTACTTTGCCTGGATGCGCGACATCAAGGATTGGTGCATCAGCCGGCAGCAGTGGTGGGGACATCGCATTCCCGCCTTCTATGATGACAACGGCGAAATTTACGTTGCCCGCTCGGAGGCCGAAGCACGCACCAAATATGGCCTTGACGCCGACCTCCGGCTGCGCCGGGATAATGACGTCTTGGAAACCTGGTTCTCCTCCGCCCTATGGCCCTTCGCCACGCTGGGCTGGCCAGAAGAAGGCGAAGACCTACGACACTTCCTACCCTCCAATACCCTGGTGACCGGGCACGACATCATTTTCTTCTGGGTCGCTCGGATGATAATGATGACCCTGCACTTCACCCGGGAAGTACCCTTCAAAACCGTCTACATCCACGGCCTTGTGAGAGACTTCGAAGGCCAGAAGATGTCCAAAACCAAGGGCAATGGGCTCGACCCGCTGGACTTCATTGACGGGATCGGCCTAGACGACCTGGTGACGAAGAGAACCAGCAACCTAACCCAGCCCAAAATGGCCGGTAAAATAGAAAAACAGACCCGCAGGGACTTCCCCGAAGGGATCAAGGCCTACGGTACGGATGCCCTACGTTTCACCTTTGCGGCCCTGGCCACCACCGGACGAGATGTGCGCTTCGATACCAACCGCGTCGAGGGCTATCGAAATTTCTGTAACAAGCTTTGGAACGCCTGCAAATTTGTCCTTATTAACACCGAGGACTTTGATCCGCGCCAGCAGGTACAGGACCTCAGCAGCGTGGACCGCTGGATGCTGAGCAAGACTCATCAATTGGTTAAAGAGACTGAGCTGGCCCTAGAGACCTACCGCTTCGATCTTTATGCCGGCGCCATTTATGAGTTCGCCTGGCACGAATACTGTGACTGGTACCTGGAACTGAGCAAGCCAACCCTATGGCAAACCGAAGGCGGCGCAGGCCAACGGCATGGGACTCAGCGCACGCTGCTTCAGGTACTAGAAATGCTCCTACGCATTGCTCACCCCGTGATGCCCTTCATTACCGAAGTCTTGTGGCAGCGTGTCGCTGAGCGGCTGGCGGGCGCAGACCACAGCGCGACGTCCATCATGCTTCAACCCTTCCCTACTGAGGGGGACGTCAACCACGATCTCGATGCGGAGACCGAGGTAGAGTGGCTCAAAGCCGTGATAACGGGCATCCGCACCATTCGCGGAGAAGCCGGAATCAAGCCTAGTCAAACGATCGACCTGCTCATGCAGGGTGGCGGCGCAGAGGATCGCAAACTGGCAGAAGCCAGTACCGAAATGCTGCAGCGTTTGGCCAGCGTGGGTGCCATCAGCTGGCTTGAGGATCAACAGGAGCCGCCGCTCAATGCCCTGAGCCTAGTGGGGGCGCTGAAAGTTATGGTGCCCCTTACTGGGCTCATTGATCTGGACATGGAGCGTGAGCGCATTCAAAAAGAAATCGATAAGGCGGAGCAGGAACGTCTGCGCTTGACCAAGAAGCTCGATAATGGCGCCTTTGTCGCTAAGGCACCCGAGGCCGTGGTAGCCAAGGAGAGGGCTAAGGCAGAGGATATTCTGAACACGCTGGACAAGCTCTCAGAGCAGCTGCAATCCCTCAATAAAACTTGAACAGGCGCTCCGCGCCCTCAGGGTTGGGGAAGGAATATCCAAGCAAAGCCCAGTTGCCCGACTGCCCCGAAGCAGACCGTTTTTGCGCCTCGTTCGCAAACCACCTCTATCCAGATGTCCCCATGAGCGTCCAGGCTTCGAGTGACCGCCCGCCAGCAGATTTGCTCGCCATTCAGGGTTTTACAGGCACGGTCTCCCACGCCATGGAAGGGCCCTGGGTTCAATTGGCCACGCAACACTTGGGCTAGACGGCGCTCGGACACCTGAGCGGCCTCTGACCGGGCCACCAACGCCAGCCCGCTAGCGCCGCTCCTGGCCATCAGCCAGATCAAAAGCAGCACCGCCAGACTACTCAAGAGAACCATACCGGGATGATGCCTGTTGCCGCTCATGGCTTCGCCCGCTCCTAAAACGATTTAAAAAAGGGAAAGGCTAAGTTGGAAGTAGGTGGGCTGGCCCGGAAGAGCGTCCTCCTCCGAGGGCAGCGAACTTTTAAACTGAAGCCAAAGGATCACAACCCTGGCACCACTGGGCATTTCATCCCAGGGAAAATAACCCCGTAAGGGTTCCCCCGCGCTATTTTGAACTTCCACCCCGTACAGGATTTGCATATCTGCGAGATAGGGCACCATCTCCACAGGCCTCCCACCGGCGAGCTTCGACCAAAGCGCCGTGTCCGTACCCCGGTCCGTGACGGCTCGCCCAGCCGCCACATAGAGAAAGGTAGCGGTAGGCAGAAAAACCCCAGCCTGAGAACCTAGCCCCATAGCCATAGGAACCCCCTGAGCGGCATTGTCAAAGGTGCCACCGCCGCCCCGCCATCCCACCCATAGATCGTCCTGTTGACGCACATCCGTTGCGGAGAAGACAGCCCCCTGGCGGCAGTCAGCGACCAACAGAATTTGTCCATCGCGAATATTTGGTGCCCTGGGGGCCAAGTCGATCTGGAAATGGTCCGATGAGGCGTCCACCACGTGCCCCAAGAGTTGGCCATATCCTCTCAACGCAAGCAGATCACTGCCTGGCACTAGCTTGCGCGGCGCAATGCCGCCCCCGTAGCGAAAGAGCGGCTGAGATGATCCCGAGACGGGCCAGGCATCCAGGCGGCCCGGGGCGTCGGCCTCCCACCGAGCGCTCTCCACCTTTGGCACCATCCGAAACTCGGGCAGAGTTGTCCATGAGCCGTTAAGCATGAGCGCCACGTTGCCCCTGCTGCCCGGGCATCCGACCACCCCGGCCTGACTCACAGCGCGTCGGACGATGGCAGTGACTATTTGGACCTGTCGCTGCTGATCGAGCCCACGATTGATGCCACCCTGAAGGGCTGCACTGGCAGACAGGAGGGGGCCGATAAGCACCATCAGCACCAAACCCAGGGTCAATGCCAACATCAGCTCGAGTAGCGTGAATGCGGCTTCGCCCCCAGCAAGCGCTCCCCTCCTCATGCTAGGGCTCAGTCAGGCCAACGAATTGTTTTCACCGAACCATCCCGGTCAGACCAATCGATCTCAAGACTCAGCTCTGGCCGCACTCGAATCCGCACGGCTCTCTCCCGAAGCGATACCCAATCTGACAGCTGATCCCGCTCAAGTTCTGCCCCGAAGGCCTGCTTGAGGTCGGAGCAGATGCCCAGGGTCGCCTCCTTGCCCGTGCGGCAGTCCAGATAGCGGACCTCAAAGTCAGCCCACTCAGCCTCGGTGCACAGACGACGAATACAGCTCGGCCCAGCCTCGACGGTGGGTCCTAAATCACCTGCCAGAAAGGCAGGCAGCGGCCCGGGGACCGAGCCCCCTCGCTGGAAGCCCAGCGTGCGCTCATAGAACTCAGCGCTAACCCGATTAGCCCCAGAAGCCTGGGCTAACCCCCGCCAGACCAGGTGCGTCTGCAGCTGCAGATTTGCAGCCGCCAGGGCCCCCACCCCAACCAGAAGCACGGCGACCAAAACCTCCAGAATGCTAAGTCCCCTAGCCGTCCTGATCACGTTACCAGCCCTCGACCGCGCCGCCATCAGCGCCGACCTCGCCCTGGAATCGATATCGGATGCCCAGCTCATCCACGGCAAAGGTGGGCTGGGAAGTTGCCCTCAGAGGCATGGCTCGCACCACAAGGCCATCGGCCTGATGCTCGCGATAGAGTGCATAGCGGTCCGCTACGTGCCGTGTTCGCGGGCACAGTTCATCGGGTATTGATTGAGGCCCCACCGCCTGAGGAGATGACTCCCCCGCTGCGGCAGAGGCCCGAGTAGACAGCTGGCCCTCAGCCTGAAGCCGAGCCATACAGTCAAGCAAGACGGCCTGCACCGCGGTCTGATCACCTGAGTGAACAAACTGGGCAACGCTCGGGACGCCGAGGCGAAGCAGGGTAAGTAGAAGAGCGAGCACCACTAATAGCTCCAAAAGAGAGAACCCTTTCCGCCGCCTCCAACCTCTATTGCCGATACGGCGCATCTCACGCCCTCACTCACCAAGAGCCTATTAGCCTAGATGTTTCTCGAATACCTGCCAGAGGCTCGTGTTCAGGCTGGCGTGCGCCCGTGTCGGGTTAGGTTAGGAGCAGAATCTTACCGACGGTCTCGTTACCTGCCAGGCGCTCGTGGGCCTGATGCGCCTGGGTGATGGGCATGCTTGCTTCGATGATGGGCTGGACCTGACCAGATTCAAAGGCTGGCCACACTCTTTGATACAGAGCGTCCATCACCAGAGATTTTTCACTTGGCGAGCGAGCACGCAGCGTAGAGCCAATAACGCGCAGCCGCTTCAGCATTAAGGTCGCCAGGTTGAAATCCGTTTGCGCCCCGCCCATTAGACCAATTACGACCAACCTACCACCAAGCCCAAGCACCTGTAGATTGTCCTGAAAATATTGCCCCCCAACTGGATCCAAAATCACATCTACTCCCTCCCCCGCCGACCATGCCTCTACGCTGGCCATGAAGGATCCTGCATGCCGGTCATGTCCACGGTCTGCGCCCAGCGCCACACACTGCGCCACTTTGGCCGAGGAGCCTGCGGTCACAAACGTTGGGTTATGACTCAGCCTTAACAGCTGGATGGCAGCGGTGCCTACACCACTTGCTCCCGCATGCACCAGTACGCGTTGTTGAGGTTTAAGACCCACTTCAAGGTACAGGTTAAGATAGGCGGTCGCGAACACCTCGGGGATAGCCGCTGCTGCAATCAGATCAATGCCCTTGGGTATGGGGAGGGCCTGTCCTGCTGGCACCACGACTTCGTCGGCGTAGCCGCCGCCTGCCAGCAGCGCGCACACCGCGTCCCCAACTTTAAAACGCTGCACCCCCTCACCCACTTCTGCCACTTCCCCCGAGCACTCAAGACCGAGGATGTCACTGGTGCCAGGTGGCGGCGAATATCCGCCTCGACGCTGCAGCAGGTCCGCCCGGTTGACCGCGCTCGCCGCGACGCGAATGCGAATGTGACCCGGCCCACACGCCTCCCCTGGGTGCTCCCGCCAGGTCAGGTGGTCTCCGTCAATTGCTATCGCCTTCATGGTCTCCTCCCGTGCATGCTGTTCCTGCTTCCGCTTGGCCTACCAGGACATCCGCATTTTCAGGCCTTGCCTTTGCAAATATTCCTTCAGGTCGCTAACCCGGTACTCGCCATAGTGCACCATGGAGGCTACTAAGGCCGCGTCGGCCTTTCCCTCGGTGAGCACTTGGTGGAGGTGCTCAGGCTTCCCTGCCCCACCAGAGGCAATCACCGGAATGCGCACCGAGCTGGATATGAGCGCCGTGAGAGCAATCTCGTACCCCTCCTTGGTTCCGTCCGCGTCTATGGAATTCACCACAAGTTCACCGGCTCCCCGGCGCTCCCCATCCAGCGCCCAAGCCAAGGCATCCATCTGCATGGGCTGCCTACCGCCATTGATGACAATCTCGTAGCCGCTGGGCAAGGCTTGGGTTGGTTCAACCCGACGCACATCCATGGACAGGACGACGTTTTGGTTGCCGATGGCGGCGGCGCACTCATCAATCAGCGCCGGCCGCTGAACGGCAGCAGAATTCACGTTGATCTTCTCGGCGCCTGCCAGCCGCAGGTCCGTGGCATCGCTCACGCTGCGAATTCCGCCACCAACAGAAAGGGGTATAAACACCTGACTGGCCACCGACTCCACCACATCCAGCATAATGCTGCGGCGGTCGCTTGACGCCGTGATGTCGTAGAAAACCAATTCGTCCAGACCGTCTAGATAGTAGGCCCGGGCCTTCTCAACCGGATCACCAATATCCTTGGTGTCGACAAACTTGATGCTCTTAGCAAGACGGCCGTCGCGAACATCAAGGCAGGCAATAACGCGCTTACTCAGCATTGACCGTCCCAAGCCGCAAAATTCGCCAACAGTCTGAGCCCCACGCGACCGCTTTTTTCAGGGTGAAACTGCGTACCAATATAGCTGTTATACCCCACGGCGCTGGCGAAGGAATGTTCGTATTCCGTTCGGGCCAAGACGCAGTCCGCCACTTTGGGGTCGGTATAGTAGGCGTGCACAAAGTAAAATTCGTCGCCTGGGTCGATGCCCGCCAAAACCGGGTGGGGGCGACACGGCACGACTTCGTTCCACCCCATATGCGGTACTTTCAAATCTGTGCGATCCAGGTTGAAACGCCTGACGCGCCCTGGAATCAACCCCAGGGTCGGCGTATCGTTTTCTTCGGAGTGATCAAGAGAGACCTGAAGCCCCAGGCAAATACCCAGGACGGGGACGCCCCGCAGGATGACCTCCCGTAACGCTTCATCCAAACCGCGATGGGCCAAACTTCGCATGGCGCTGCCTGCCGCGCCAACGCCCGGGAAAATTACGCGCTCGGCGTGTCTCAGCTGATCTCCATCGGCGCAGAACTCTGCATCCAGGCCAACTTCTTTGCAGGCGCGCTTGACGCTCGCCAAGTTACCGGCCTCGTAGTCTAGGATTAGCGTCACGATAAGGTCTCTTCGGGAGAACCGACAATTCTAGCCGAGCGTTCGTAATTTCACTAGAAAAAGACAGCCCCGCTGATAAACAAGCATCGCTCGGGCGCCGTTTATCCATCGAGCGCAGACGCCGTGCATGTAGCGCACTAACCCTTTTCACAGACACAGCAACAAGGACTTTTATGTCTGAACAAAGCCCAAACCAAACAGGTGTTCTCTTGATCAACCTGGGTACCCCTGACTCCACTGCGGTGAGTGATGTGAGGCGCTACCTCGGGGAGTTTCTCATGGACAAACACGTTCTCGATGTCCCCTGGCCTCTTCGAAAGCTGATTGTGAGCGGCTTTATCTTGCCCTTCAGGCCCAAGGAAAGCGCCCATGCCTATTCTAAAATTTGGTCAGAGGAGGGATCTCCGTTGCTGGTCCGCAGCCAGGCCTTGGCCACTCGTCTGGCAGACCATCTAGCCATGCCCGTAGCGCTGAGTATGCGCTACGGCAACCCCAATATCGCCGATGGGCTGGAAGCGCTGCACGCCCAGGGCGTCCAGCAGGTCTGCATCGTTCCGCTTTATGGCCAATACGCGGCCTCCACCGTTGCCACCTCTGTGGAGGCCGCCCAGCAGGCCATGCCTGAGGGTATGGACGATACCGTGCTGCCTGTCTTCTACGACACCCAGGCCCATACCCAGGCCTGGGCCGAGACCATTAGGGCGCACCTTCCTGAGCGCTGGGACCACCTGCTTTTCAGCTACCACGGCCTTCCGGAGAGGCATCTCACCAAGGCCGACCCAACCGGGGAGCATTGTCTCCAGCACCCGAACTGCTGTGACAACCCCTCTGTCGCCCACGCAACCTGCTATCGACACCAGGTCATGATGACCTCCAAGGCAATCGCCGCTTCCCTCGCGCTCAAAGAAGATCAGTTTAGCGTTAGCTTCCAGTCACGGCTGGGAAGGCTGCCCTGGCTGACCCCCTATACGGATCAGGTGCTTGAGGAGATGCCAGAACAGGGCATTAAAGACGTAGTCGTCTGCTGTCCCGCCTTTATCGTGGATAATCTGGAGACCCTGGAAGAAATGGGCATGCAGGGCAGAGAAACGTTCCTAGCGGCAGGAGGGAACTCATTCACCCTTGTGCCCTGTCTGAATGATAGCGAGGTCTGGGTTTCCGGCCTGGCGGACCTCTGCCGAGAGCACGTACTCAAAGAGCACCCATCCGATGCAGCCTAATCCCTAACCTTGCTCGCCAGATCGGATACTTCACGGTAGAAGGTTCGCACCAGCGTCTGTGAAAACATCGATTTACGCGCCACGAACCGCACTGGTCGCGTGAGCCCGGCCTCTGATAAGAGGACTCGCTGTTTCTCGGGAACACCAAGCGTCTTGGCCACGCCTACGGGCACAAGGCCATGACCGAACCCCGCCAGGGCCATTTGGGCCACGGCGAAAAAAGACTCCAGCGAGGCGACCCGACGCAGGTTCAACCGCTGCATGTTCTCCTCAATGGAGCCCCATGCGCCAGAGCGAGATTCAATGGTGATCACATCCAGAGGGTCACCCGTGCGGTATTTGAGACTTGCCAGACCCGAAGGAATGATCACCATGGGCTCCTGTCTCAGAACTTCGGAGACCAGATCCGATTCCGCATCGGGGCTGCCTGTACAGATGCCCACCATGTATTCCCCTGACCGCAATCGGTCCAGCACCACGGGGGAGCGCTGGGCGTGAAACTCAAATTCAACGCCGGGCATGCTGTCATTCACCTTTGAAAAGAGGGTCGAGCCCCAGCTGGCCAGAATAGCCTCGGATACACCCAAAATAATTTTGCCTTTGCGGAGCGCGTTATCCTCGAGAAAGACACTGCGTAGCTCCGACAGCAGCGGCGTTACCCGCTCAACGAGGCGGGTTCCGTGATGGGTTAAAACGACGCGTCGCCCATGGCGTTCGATCAACTCCCGATCATAGTATCGTTCAAGAGCAGCGATGCGCTTGGATACGGCAGACTGAGAGATCCTTAGGGTCGTGCTGGCCTCCATCATGGTGCCCGCCTTAGATAGGGTGACCAGGGTTTCTAGGTTCTCGATCATCTCTGCAAGTCGTGCCAAAAAAGAATATATAGTATCTGTTCAGTTAGGATTTTTCATGATTTGAATGCCACATTTCAGACCCGAACATCCGTAACCCTATGCTCGTAACGCTTGCCGTCATCCTGAGCACGATCTTCACCAGCGCGCTATCTGGCGTATTTGGCATGGCCGGTGGCTCGCTGCTTATCCTGATCCTTGTCTCCCTGCTCCCGGTAAGCAGCGCCATGATTCTACACGCCGTTGCCCAGCTCACGGCCAATGGGTCCCGCGCACTTATTCTCCGGCGCCACATATGTTGGCAGCCCCTCCCCGGCTACCTTCTTGGCGCCCTGCTGGCGATTTTGTTTGCGACTTGGCTGGTCCTGATCCCGGACCCCGGCGTGATATTGATCCTGGTTGGCCTATTCCCCTGGCTAGGTCGCTGGAGCCGCCGTCTGTCAGGTCTCGACATCACCCATCAGCCCACTGCCATATTTTGCGGTGCTGCGGTAACGGCCGCCCAGCTTTTTGCCGGCGCAGCGGGACCCTTGCTGGATATGTTTTATCTTAAGAGCTCGCTCAGCCGTCAGGCCATTGTTGCTAGCAAGGCCTTCACACAGACCCTTGGCCATCTGCTGCGGATTCTCTACTACGGGGTCTTGGTCTCTGCTGCGGAGACCACGGACATGATGCTGGCATTGGCCTTGATCCTGGCAGCCGTTCTCGGCACCCGTCTGGGCACGCTGATGCTCGCCAGATGGAATGATGGCGCCTTCCGACGCACCAGCGAATGGATCATCTTGAGCATTGCCACCCTTTGCCTGATCAGAGGCAGCTACCTGGTGATGACGACGCCTCTTACAGGGGCTTGATCACGAATAGCAAGTCGCCAACGTTTACCTGCTGGCCGTTGCTGATATTAATTCGCGCCACCTGATACCGCCGGTCAGGCGCGTAGATTACGCTCTCTCCGTTGAAATCCTGAAGGGAGAGCGGGTTAAAGATTTTCATGGCCTCCAGCTGACACAGCGTATGCTGGGTATCGATCTCATCTCCAACGCTAACGTACTCAGGTTCAGTGGGTGAAGGGGAGCTATAGAAAATAGCGGTTGCCGGTGCCAGCACCTTGATCTCATCGGTTCCGTCAATGGCGATGGAGGCGAGGTCGATGGCACTGCCCGTGAGCCCGCCGCCCTGCTCGATCTGGGCGATGAGGGCTTCCACATCCGTTCTCTGAAGGAGTTCGGGCAGATAGTTGGTATCGTAAAGGCCCTTCCTAAAGACGTCGTCAGACAACACCAGCCTGAGCAGCGGGATGTTTGTGCAGATTCCGGAGATGACGACACGATCTAGATAGTCCAACAACTGATCTGCCGCATCATCTCGGGACTCACCGTGAATGATGATCTGGGCAACCATGCTGTCGTAGTAGGGGGACACGAATTTTCCGGGGCCAACGGTCGTGATGACCTCCACATTGTCCTGCACCGGAAATTCGCACTCTTTAACTTCTCCTGGGTGGGGCCTAAAGGCCAGCCCACCATCCGGCTGAACAACAATGCGCTCGGCGTTGATACGAGCCTCAATGGCATACCCATTTTGCTTCACCTTAAGGTCCGCAATGGATTCTCCCGACGCGATGCGGAACTGCTGGGCGACGATATCAATGCCGGAAGTCCACTCGGTGACCGGGTGCTCAACTTGAAGGCGCGTGTTCATTTCCATGAAGTACACGGCCTCCGACCTAAGGTCGAAAATAAATTCCACCGTGCCGGCACCAACGTAGCCAACTTCATTAGCCAAATCCTTGGTTGAACGCACCACCACATCCATCAGCGATTGAGGCAGCATGGTAGAGCTAGATTCTTCTATCACCTTTTGCTTATCGCGCTGCACGCTACAGTCACGAATACCCAAGACCAAGGTATTGCCATGGGTATCCCGCAGCAGTTGGGCCTCAATATGGCGCAGAGACGTTACGTACTTTTCAAGGTAAACATCGCCGTTGCCAAATGCGCTTCGCGCCTCAACCCCTACCCGGAAAAAGAGCTGCTCGAATTCTTGAGGGGTCTCTACGAGCTGTATGCCTTTGCCGCCGCCCCCATGAACCGCCTTGATCAAAATGGGATAGCCAATTTCTTCAGCTACCGCACCCGCGCGCTCAACATTGGTCATAATACCGTGGCTTCCCGGGACCACGGGCACTTCCAGCCGCATGGCGGTATTGATAGCGTTGGACTTGTTCCCCATGGTCTCCATGCTGGAGACTGGCGGACCAATGAAGTTGATCCCATGATTGCGGACCAGCTCGGCGAAGCCTGAGTTTTCAGATAGAAATCCAATGCCAGGATGCAGGCTGTCTACGCCCTCGCTCTTAGCAACATTCAGCACGCTCATGGCGTTCAAATAGCTCTCATCGGGCGTGTTTCCGCCGATGCAGACAAGGGTATCGTTGGGGCCCAACTGATCCGCCGCCGCAGATTCCATGTCCGGATCGCTCTGCACCAGCACAACCCTCACCTGCTGCTGCTGGGCGATGCGTATCAGCTTGGCAGCGGTGCAGCCCCGGGCGTGAATAAGAACTTTTGCCGTAGGCCGAATAAGCTCTTCAGGGGTCACGACCGGGCGACTGGCCACAACGATAGGCCGGTGATCTACCAGCCCGCCTTCAAGGATGCGGGTAACGACGCTTTCCACATCATCCTGGGGCGTGGGGATTTCAGGGTCCACGCCAGAAAGACGCTCATCAATATCCTCAAAAAACGGATGTTTTACCAATCCCTGCATTGACTCGGGGTTGGTCGAGAGATAATTCGCGAGAATGGATTTAAGGGGTAGATTCGACGACACCACAATCTGCCCCGCGAAGGGCATACTGGTGCCTGAGAAATAATAGGTCTGCACCAGGGGATGGGTGACAAAGCTGGCCTGGGCACCGCCGGTGCAGTCACCAAAGCCAAAAACGATGATCGGCAGATCGTGATCTCGAACGAACCTCGTAATGCGGTCGTTGACCGCAGCCATAGAGAACAGCGCCCCAGCGCCCTCCTTGGTTTGCATACCGCCCGAGGAGATAAAGCAAATGATGGGCATACTTTGCTCAGCGCACTCCACCAGCAGCCGACATACCTTTTCCGCGCTGGCCATGTCAAAGGCACCGGCCTGAAAGCTCACGTTAGATATCACAACACCCACCGGTGCCTTGTCATTGCCCTTGAAGCGGCCGATTCCGGTCACGACTCCGCAGGGCGGTAGGCCTTTGTTGAGGGCGCTCTCAATAGACAACCGAAAACCTGGAAACGAACACGGATCCGAACTCAAAAGGTCCTCGAATCGGTCCTCCCAATCGTCGAAGTAACGATCAATGATATCCTGGTAGGTGAACTGACTCTTGCCCTTGACCTCTCGCAGCACCCGCTGCATCTGCAGGTCGTTATAGGCCATGTCCAGACGATTCCAAAAGTCTTTACGGCGTCCGATGTTTCGAGGCGCAATCCGGCCCTGGTAATTCTTTCCATCGCGCTCGTTGACCACAAAACTATTCAGCAGTGTCGTAAAGAAGTAGGTGACGATCACAAACAGCGCGTCCGCCAAATGGGTGAAGCTCAATTTTTTCCACTCTTCGACGGTGCGGAAAAAGTCGCCGCTCTTGGGCATTTTGAGCAACCGCAGGTACCAATCAAAAAGCCGCTCTTTCGCATCAACCAGGCTCGCATCATCAGCGATCCCATCCAGCGCCCGAATATTTTCGTCTAAAAAGTGAGCGACCGTCTTCTTTGAGAGCACCTGATCGGACTGAGCTTCCTTGGCGATACTTTCCAGCCGTCCGATTGCCTGATCGTAGACGCCGTCAAATAGCAGCAGGTTTTCGCACTCACGAATGAAGTCCGCTCGTAGGTCCTCATCGAGCAATACATCGACCAAGGTCATATCGGCCAGGGGTATGTCAACCTCAGCGGTCTCTAAGACGGCGACGAACTCAGGGAGCATCTTCACCAAAAAGCTACGATTGCCCTGCATATCGGACCCAGCGGACCCCTTATCGAGTCGTGGCCCCGTTATCAGCATATTCAGCTCAGCGGCGAGTTGCTTGGCCACGTACCCGTCGGATAGGCCGGCGGCCGTTTCCGACGCCAACAGCTTACGTCCCTCGTAGGAGAATCGCTCCCGTGCGGTCTTAAGCATCTTGGGGGTATCGTTGATCGCAGCAAGCAGTGCTCTGGGATCACCAATTTCGCTCACCCGGAGAATTTGCCGGGCATCCGAATGGTGCCCTAGATAGTCGATCAAAGCCTCTAAGTTACCCGCCGCCTCTCTCTTCCATCGGTTAAACAGGAAGGCCCCTACGGTTGAGAGCAACACCGAGCGAGCATTCTCGTAATTTTGCTTGGGCTCGCCAAAGATCATTTGCGCGATTCGACCACGCTCGTCGTTCATAACGCCGCGCTTATCCAGGTAGTTCTTCCAGGCCCGAGCCAGGGTATCGTCGTACACCACTTTATCCGGGTCTTGCAGCCAGTAGAGGAAGGTCTGTCGCCGCTCTCTATCCGCTCGTATATGCAGTTCGCCAGAGGGTATTTCCTGTTGCGCCAAACGACCATACTGCTGAACGGTTGTCGCCTTGATCCGCTTTCGAACTCGTAGATAGCGCAAATAGCGATAGGCGACGCCAAAAACGTTTAGATATTCGGTAGGGTTTTTTGTGAGCTGCAAGGACGCCTGTTTCTGCATGGCGTCCAGCTGCGGAGACGGGGCCAAGTAACGCAGCAACCCCTGACGATAATGATCCATGATATAGGGATTTTCAGAGACGAACTCCGCGCTCCGCGATTCAACGGTTTTGATGCTGCCGACGATGGCCGTCCGCAGATTTTCGATTTTCTCCGGCGGATCATTGGGACTGAAATCAACGATCGCGTCGATATTGCCCTGAGCATGGAGCTCGGGTGCCGACAGTCCAACGTATTTTGCGCATTCCTGCCAGCTTAGGTTCAGCCGGCGAGCGATGTTCGCCAGTCCAGCAGGTTGAATGGTGCTGAACACGCCATCTCGAAGCGAGAGAATCATGTTGCTCGCGGCCAGAGGGATCGCGCCACCAGAATATCCCACCCCATAAATGATGCCCACGTTGGGCACGTCAATGCTGCTCATCGCCGCGATCAGGCGAGAGATGCTGTGAGCCTGATTGTGGGCATTCGCCTCTTCGCCGGCGTCTGCTCCCGGGGTATCCATAAACGTCACGACAGGCAGTGATCGGGCTGAGCAGTAATCAGAGAAAGCGGCTGCTTTGAGATGATGCTGAGGCATCCAGCTCCCCAAATCCGAAGACCGATCCTGGGCGATAAAGGCTATCGGCCTCGTTTCGCCGTTCCCGAAGTCCATGGCGATGACCGCCTGGAAATAGGAACCGGAGCCTTCCTCCTCCAAAACTCGCCCCAATTGCCGGATTATCGCCGGAGCAGGGGTACGCCCTTGGGCCTCAGCGGGCATGACCACTTTCTCGATATAAGCGTCAATGTCTAGGGCCGCCAATCCTTCCGTTATCCGCTCTATCTCTCGCTGAGATAGCAAGCCAGGGGCAGGAGGTTGTTCCTGCGTGATATTGGGAAAGGAGGAAAAGTCTTTAGCCAGGTTCTCGGCAATGTAAAAAAGCCGATCTCCCTCGATTAACTGGTTTGCCACGTTTTTGGACTATTCGGAAATTCTCGGTACTCTAGCCACTTGTATCAGGGATCGCAATTCGACTATGACCATTCTGCCGGTGGCCCTTCTGACCGTCTCGGACTCTCGCAGCCTAGAAGATGACCCATCTGGAGATCTGCTGAGAGATTCCATTGTATCTGCCGGCCATCGCCTGATGGACAGGTTTCTCGTTCGCGACGATGTTTATGCCATTCGTGCACAGGTTTCCAACTGGATTGCAGATCCGTCTATACAGGTGATCATAACCACCGGGGGCACTGGATTTACTGGCCGCGACAGTACGCCCGAAGCCTTGCTTCCCCTCTTTGACAAAGAAATCAGTGGGTTTGGCGAGCTCTTCCGACAGTTGTCTTACGCTGAGGTTGGCACCTCGACGCTCCAGTCGCGCGCCACGGGCGGTATCGCCAACGGTACGCTGATTTTTGCCCTCCCGGGTTCCAAGGGAGCAGTCACCCTGGGCTGGAACGAAATTCTCCTTAAACAGCTAGACAGTGGCCATCGTCCCTGTAACTTTGCGGAGCTCATCCCACGATTCCTGGAGCACCTCAAGATTCCCGGGGGTGATAAAACGGCCTAAGAGTCGGTAGCTGCAGCAGACATCCATCAGTAAACTCTGCGCTCGATCCGTCTCGTTGCGCCTACATCCGTTTCAAGGGAGCATAATTTGCTATGACACAGCCCATCTTTATTCTTGGTGCCGCACGCACGCCAATAGGCAGCTTTCAGGGTAGCTTAAACAAGCTCTCCGCCCCGACGCTGGGCGCTCATGCGCTCTCCGCTGCGCTGGACAGCAGCGGCATTGACCCAGCAACGGTCAATGAAGTCTTGTTGGGTAACGTCGTCAGCGCGGGTCTCAAACAGGCACCCGCCCGCCAAGCGATGCGCCAGGCTGGGCTTCCCGACGCCTGTGCTGCCACCACCGTGAATAAGGTTTGCGGCTCGGGCATGAAGGCCACCATGCTAGGCATGGATATCATCGCCTCCGGCAGTGGCGATATTGTGATCGCTGGCGGTATGGAAAGCATGAGCAACGCACCTTACCTGCTCAGCAAGGCCCGTGGTGGCCTCCGTATGGGACACGCTGACGTTCAAGACGCCCTCTTCACCGACGGCTTAGAGGATGCGGAAACCGGCGGATCTATGGGCTCCTTCGCCCAAGAGACTGCAGATCAACATCAACTGAGCCGCGACGCTATGGACGGCTATGCCATCGAATCCGTCAATCGGGCGCGAGCAGCCATCGAAAGCGGAGCATTGAGGCCCGAGATTTCACCCATTGAGGTAGGCGGTGAAACGGTTGCTGATGACGAGCAACCCGGCAGAGCAAAGCTTGATCGCATCCCCACACTGCGTCCTGCTTTCAAATCCGACGGTACGATTACGGCTGCTAACTCGTCCTCTATTTCCGACGGTGCGTCCGCTCTGGTTTTGGCCTCAGAAGCGAATGCAGCCAACGCTGAACCTCTGGCTAGGATCGTAGCCCATGCCACGCATTCCATTCACCCGAGCGAATTTACCTTGGCACCGGTGGGAGCCATCGAGAAACTCATGAGCCGAACCGGATGGCAGATCGACTCAGTAGACCTCTTCGAGATCAACGAAGCCTTTGCCATGGTAACCATGCTGACTATGACAAAACTGCACCTGGACCATCAACGCGTTAATGTCTACGGTGGCGCCTGCGCTCAGGGTCACCCCATCGGTTCTACCGGCAGCCGGTTGATCGTTACCCTGGCTCATGCTTTAGCAGAGCGGGGCTTAAAGCGAGGCGTGGCCGCACTCTGTATCGGCGGCGGCGAAGCTACCGCCGTTGCCCTGGAGCGTGTTTGATCAGAGCCGGAAAATGGCTAAACGGGAACACCCACGAGGACCAAGTTGACAACGAGTCATAACAATACGCCCCTGCCTGTCATGGTTGGATGCGGCGGCATCAACTCAGCCGGCAGAGTTTCTTTCAATCACGCCTATCGGCGAATGGTGATTGAAAGCCTTGGGCAGGCGAAGCAGGCCGCGACCTACCAGAGCCTCGCGAGAGTGATGGGCCTTGACCCGGCAACCACAGCAGACCCTGCTCAACGAGAGCGAATGCTCGAACAGACGCTTATTCGTCGAATCGAACTGTTTGATGCGGACATGGTTTATTGGCAGGGCAGCGCCAAGCTGACCCAAGAAGGCACCCAGAACCCACGTTTTATTCTCTCTAGGCGACATCTGCCCAAGCATATTCCCGAGCAGTGGCAGGTACGGGAGTTAAATGACAAGGAGGTGATCGTAGAGTGCGACGGACCCTTGGACGTCATGCTCCCGGACCATCGACAGTCACGAGTCACCAGCGCTGGCCAGCTGCCAACAGGATTTGATCCGGCAACCCTCTATCCCAGCAGGAACCACCCTCGGGGCCTGCAGATGGCTATCTATGGTGCCTCAGACGCCCTTCGCTCAACGGGCTTCGAGACCTCGGTATTAAGGAGCCTGGTGCCACCAGACCAAATGGCCGTCTACTCTGGTTCGGCAATGGGCCAGCTGGATACAGACGGATTCGGCGGGATGATGCAAAACGGGATGATAGGCAAGCGTCCCACCTCAAAAAACGTCGCCCTAGGTCTACCCGAAATGCCAGGTGACTTTGTTAATGCCTACGTCCTCGGATCCGTTGGAGAAACCGCGGGCGTGGTGGGGGCCTGCGCGACCTTTTTGTACGGCGTCAAAAAGGGAATGGAAGATATTCGTAGTGGTCGGAAACGCTTGGTGATCGTGGGCAATGCCGAAGCACCCGTCGTGCCAAGCGTGATCGAGGGTTATCGCACCATGGGGGCCCTTGCGGAAGACGAGGCGCTGATGGCGCTGGACGGCAGCGACAAGGTAAACAACCGGCGGGCCTGTAGACCGTTTTCCAGTAACGCTGGATTCACCATAGCCGAGTCATCGGTCTGGCTTGTGCTTATGGACGATCGTCTGGCCATGGAAACAGGTGCCAGAATCTTGGGTGCTGTTGGGGATGTTCACGTCCACGCCGATGGCTACAAAAAATCCATTCCTGGACCCGGTGTGGGCAATTACATCACCGTAGGCAAGTGCATGGCCACCGCCCGCGCAATTATGGGTGATGAAGGTCTGCGCCGTGGCACTTACATGCAGGCACACGGTACGGGTACGCCCCAAAACAGGGTCACGGAATCTGAAATCTTCAGTGAACTCGCCGGAACGTTTGGTATCGAGCGCTGGCAGGTGGCGGCCATCAAATCCTATGTCGGTCATTCCCTAGCACCCGCCGGTGGAGATCAACTTGCCGCCACCCTAGGCGCCTGGACGGATGGTTTGGTACCGGGCATCAAAACCATCGACCACATCGCCGATGACGTTGCCGTGGATAACCTGCATTTCTCACTTACCGATTCAGAACTCAGCGACCAACAAATGCGCGGTGTCCTGCTGAACTCTAAGGGATTTGGCGGCAACAACGCGACGGGCCTTTTTCTGTCCCCAACCCAGACCCATCACATGCTGAAAAAGAGGTGGGGGGCGACTGCCCATAGCGCTTTCCAGAAGCGGCAGGAGGCGACCGAGGCCAAGGCCCAGGACTATGATGCGATAGCCGATACCCAAGCCACCCTGCCCATTTATCGGTTTGGCGAGGGCGTGCTGTCGGGCGCGGATCTGACCCTCTCCCCAACCGCCATTCACTTTCCAGGTTTTGACCACCCGGTCACGCTGGACCTTGAGAACCCCTACCCGGATATGACGTAAGCCCCGGATCATGGGCGGTGCTAATGCACAATAGCAGGCGCCCCTGAAAGGGTCTCGACGCGGTTGGACGCCTCGGCAGACAGGTCTTGGTCATCGCTAATGGCCATGCAGGCCACATACTCGTCGATGGCCGCTTGCTTGGATGCCAGCCGCTGCCAGCATTCACCTCTTTCAAAGTGCAGGGACGCTAAAATCTGAGCATCCTGGCTCGCAATGGCCATTTGATAGTCGGTTATTTCAAGCACATTCCGCCAATCCTGCAGCCCAAGATAAACGTTCTTGATGTTGTTCAGCATCCGCAGGCCGATCATGCGCGTACTCGCCCGCCGCAGCAGAATTTTGGAGGGTGCGTCCTTTAAACTCGAGGGCTTAATCACCTGCAAAGAAATAGGGTCCACAAGCTCAGACTGGATGTTAAGCAAGAAATGACCTGGAAAATTGATGCCTTCTGCCTCAAGGCCCAGACGGCGTGCGGTCTGAATCAACAAAACAGCGATGACAATGGGTAAGGCAGCACCGGTCCTCAATGCCCACTCCAGGCTACTGTGCGTCAGGTCCGCAGCGCCTCCCCAGCCTTGACCGAACCCCTTCATCAAAAAAAACTGCAGCAGCTCATCTCGGCCAGCGACGCCCTGGGCTTCTGCCTCGTGACATAGCTCCGCGAACAGCCGATCTACATCCTCCGGCTGCATAGCCCTATCAACAACGCTGCCGACCAGCTTTGCCATTTCCCACTCCGCATCGGCCATCCGAGCGCAGCGCGTGAACGCCTGCAGGAGCGTTGTTTTAGTGCTCATGGCGGTGGGCCCCGGCCTCGTTAGTGCTCACGGGTCTTGCTGAAGACAACGTCTGGCCAGCGATCTTGGATGACCTGCAGATTGACACGACTGGTCGCGAGATAGGTGAGGTACCCCCCACCATCGATGGCCAGGTTGTCGGCATTTTTTTTACGGAATTCCGCCAACATTTTTTCATCACTGCAGCGCACCCAGCGTGCGGTAAAGGTACTGGTGCTCTCCCAGATACACTCCGCTCGGTACTCATCGCGCAGTCGGAAAGCCACCAGGTCAAACTGCAGCACTCCCACCGCGCCCACAACGATCTCGTTTTTGGTGAGCGGCTTAAACACTTGGGTGGCGCCCTCCTCAGCCAGCTGCTGCACCCCTTTTTCTAGCTGTTTAGAGCGAAGCGGGTCCTTTACCCGTACTCGCCGAAACAGTTCGGGCGCAAAATTTGGAATGCCGATAAACTGGTGCTGCTCACCCTCGGAAAAAGCATCGCCGATCTGAATGGTGCCGTGATTGTGGAGGCCGATGATGTCGCCGGCAAAGGCTTCCTCGGTTTGAACCCGGTCTCCAGCCATGAAGGTCACCGCGTCGGCCACCTTAATGTCCTTGCCCAAGCGCAGGTGTCGCATTTTCATCCCCTGACGATAAACGCCGGAGCAGACGCGCAGAAAGGCAATGCGATCACGATGCTTGGGGTCCATGTTCGCCTGAATCTTGAACACGAAACCGCTAAATTTTGGCTCCTCAGGCTGCACCGTACGATCCTTGGTCCCCCTAGCCTGGGGCCCCGGTGCCTGATCAACAAAACCATTCAGCATCTGCTGAACGCCAAAGTTCCCTAGCGCGGTGCCAAAATAGACCGGCGTGACCGTGGCTTGCTCAAAATCCCCCTGATCAAAGGCATGGCTGGCACCGCGAACCAGCTCGATCTCCTCCACGAAGCCCTCGTATTCTGCCCCTAGGTAGGCCTGCGCCTCTGGGCTCTCTAACCCCTCAATTACGTCATAGGCATAGATGTGATGTCCCTGAGACTTGGCAAAACAAATAATTTTGTCCGCGGCCAGTTCATAGATGCCTTTAAAGTGCTGCCCCATGCCGATGGGCCAATTAATGGGGGCGCACTGAATTTGCAGGATGTCCTCGATCTCGTCCATCAACTCAATGGGATCACGAATTTCACGATCCAGTTTATTGATGAAGGTGACGATGGGCGTGTCGCGCAAGCGACAGACCTCCATCAATTTAACGGTGCGCGGCTCGACGCCCTTTGCCCCATCAATAACCATCAATGCAGAATCCACCGCGGTTAGCGTGCGGTAGGTATCCTCCGAAAAGTCCTCGTGCCCTGGCGTGTCTAAGAGATTGATCACCCGTTCACGATAAGGGAACTGCATCACGGACGTAGTGACAGAAATACCGCGCTCCTGCTCCATGGTCATCCAGTCCGACGTCGCGTGACGGTCAGACTTTCGCGACTTGACGGTGCCTGCCAGCTGGATGGCACCCCCAAATAACAACAGCTTTTCCGTCATCGTCGTTTTGCCCGCATCTGGGTGGGAGATGATGGCAAAGGTGCGTCGATTCACGATGTTTCTGGCGCTGACGGGCTCGGACATTGGCAATTTTTTTGGCTACGGCGGGGGAGGCAGTCTATCCCGTTTGACTAGGGAGAACGAGATCAGAAGCTAAACTCCCGCTCCCGCCGTCTTAAAGTGGCTCAGGACAGCATTAGACCGAAGATCAATGCATCCTCACGGGCCACTAAGCCGGGGGATCGGGTGGCAATCGGCAGGCTAGCGGGGTAGTAGCCCTTGCGACGACCAATCTCACTAAAGCCCCCCTCCAGATAAACCCGTTGGGCGGCAGTATTACCCTCTCGCACCTCTAGGAAAATCTGGCAGGCCCCCTGCTCGCGAACAAAGGACACCACCTGACGAAGCCAATGATGACCCAGGCCCTGTCCTCTGACGTCACGATGCAGACAAAAGTTAACCAGCTCGCATTCCTCTAGAACGAGGGTCACTATCGCGTAGCCGGCAACCCGGTTGTTCTTGGACTGGAGTGTCCGACATAGATAGCCTTGGTCCCGCCGGCTCAGGCAATCCAGAAAAATGCGCTCGCTCCAGGGGCTGGGATAGGCTTCTGCTTCAATTTGCAGGACCTGGGGCAAGTCCTGAACCACCATCTCGCGCTCGGAATAGTCGCTATGCGGAGTCATTGGCGAATTTTGCCCAGAGCGCCCTCTTTTGCTGGGCGCTCATCATCAAGGTCGACAGTGAGGGCAAGACCACCAGAGGGGCGTCTTCCTGAGGCAGCCAAGGTTTCAATATGTGCAGGCTCTCTTCGGTCAGAAAAATATCCTGCTGAGCGCCCGGCGCGTATTTCTCAAAAAAGGTAGCTATGGCCACCTCAGGGGTTCTGGAGGAAGCGACCATGGGCCAATGAAATGCTCGGGCTGCCGGAGGGTCCAAGTGCAGGTCTCGCGCCGTTAGCCACCTGAGTCCGACCAAAAGATCGCTGACGAAGCGCAAAGCCTGCTCGTCAATGGTTTGGTGATCTATGAATAGGAAGTGGTCGTGGGCGACAAAGTTTAGGGCTATGGGCGCAACGGGATTATCCTCCTGGGGCGCGACGGGATTATCCTCCTGGGGCGCAACGGGATTGTCCTCCTGGGGCGC
>CENJ01046885.1_pt1 | contig 23834 bp, 27 predicted proteins | sample 356161 | NCBI WGS metagenome assembly CENJ01 (sample SAMEA2619531, study PRJEB7988) | marine metagenome | biome: marine biome (ENVO:00000447); feature: surface water layer (ENVO:00002042); material: "saline water (ENVO:00002010), including plankton (ENVO:xxxxxxxx)" | depth 5 m
ACGACGGATGTTTGTATAGTTGTTCAAACTCATCTTGTTACCGATAGATATCGAAAACACTATGAACGTAAAATTCAAAAAACGATCCCTGGTCGCGAAAATCTATAGGTGAAAAATATGGCTCAAATAAAAGCTATTCTTAGGTTTTTTGCATTTTTTTTATTGTGCTTGGTTGTTGTTCCTACGCAAACACTATTGCTCCTGTTTCATAGAGGCCGTGGCTCATATTGGATACCGCATTTGTGGCACAAGGCTGTGTGCTTGATTTTTGGTATTAAGGTTATCAAAAAAGGCAAAATCGAAACGGATAGACAAACAATTTACGTTAGTAATCATATTTCATATTTGGATATTCCAGCAATTGCGAGCATTCTACGCGAAGCATCATTTGTAGCAAAAAAGGATGTGGCTAGCTGGCCTGTTTTTGGCTATCTATCAAAATTACAGCAAACAGCCTTCATTAGCCGTTCTGCTAGTGATGCAAAAAAAGAAAAGTATAACCTGGAAGTGATGCTCGACGATGGGAAAAGCCTGATTATATTTCCTGAAGGAACATCAACGGATGGTGTTTCGGTCAAAAATTTCAAGTCTAGCCTTTTTGAAATAGCAATGCAGCGCAAAGACCAAGGTATAGTCGTGCAGCCCTTTACGATTAAGGTGCTTGAAACAAATGGAAAGTCCCCTGAAAATCAAGATGAGCGTGATATATATGCATGGCATCTTGGTACAGATATTGAATTGCATGAGCACCTTTGGAATTTTGCAAAAAATGGTACAACGGTTTTAGAAGTTACATTTCATAAGCCACTAACAGTCAGTGAATTTGAAAATAGAAAAGCATTATCAAATATTTGTCATGAAACTGTATTAAATGGGCTGGAAATTTCTAAAGCGGCCTGATACACCTCTAAGAAATAAATTTACAAGGAGCAAAAAATGTCAGTTATATCGGCAGAAGAGGTATCAAGACTTCAGGGATATTTAGAAGCAAAATTTAAAAATACAGGTTTTGCACTTAAAATGCGTGAGAAAGCAAAAGACTCGGTCGAGGTGCTTTTAAACGGTGAATTTATTGGTGTTATTTATAAAGATGATGAAGAAAACGACATCTCTTTTGATTTTAATATGGCCATTCTTGAGGAAGATCTCTAACTCTTAATTGGCATAAGCCTTCAAAATTTGCTAAAATCATAGGCGTGAGCAAATTATTTAGGCGGCTTTTAAGCGTGAAAAAAACATTTTTATCTTCATGTGTGTTGACTATGTGTGTTGCTATTGGGGTGAGCTCAATAGCTAAATGGTCACATGCGGATGATTTTGCCCAACCTCTCGTTTATGAGAAAGCCGTTTCTCAAGATTTCTTAAAAGAATTACAGGCAGTTCTTCAATTCGCCGATAATCAACTTCTTAATGCTCAGCTCTCAAAAATTGATCTCAATGAAGATGGGCTGGATGAGTACATTGTCCGTGATGGTTCATGCATAGACAATCATTTCTGTGAATATGGTGTCGTGGCTAAAACAAATCAGGGTTATATCAATTTACTACGTATAAAGTCATTTAACTTAATGCTCGGAAACGAGTATACTAAAGGTGTTAGAAATCTTCGTGTATATAACAATAGACTAAATGATTTTAATTATACGACTTATATTTGGAGCACATCTAGGCTAAGCTACGTAAGAGATACAAGTGCATAGGGTAACAATGAAAACTAAAAGTTATAAGAAGTTAGGGTATTTAGGCGTAATGACGTCTCTAATTATCGGATATGGTCTTGTAACTGATTCAGGGTGTGCAAATGCAGGGGCAGCTCTTCATAATACCGCATGTGAAGCTGATTTCCGTACACAAATGGTTAACCGTGCAACAATAATGGCGGAGCGTCATTCTGTTATTGCAGAGACATTAATCAATAAGCCTGATAGCGTTCTTGAATATAGCTGTTTTGACCAGAATGCCGCTTTATTAGCTGAAGAAAATGGCCCTCTTTTCTCTGAATCAACAGATTGGGATAGTGACAGCATCACAATCTCAGGTGGCTTCGGAGATACTGCTTTAGTAAATGTCGCAAACATAAGCTATTCCGTGAATATGGGCGACACTCGCTTGGATCAGAAAATTAATAACTTAGTTTTTGAGACTATCAATGATTATGTCAGTGATAACTTTTCACATGACTTCTTGGGTGGAAAAATGTCAGGAAGCGATAATAACATTGGTAATAATGTAGCCGGTGTAAATAGTTCCTGTGATCATATGCAATCAATATACGAGGTCGCGCGTTGTGAGGATTTTGCAACGGATAGACCATTTGGACCATTGGCTAAATTGGATGGGACGTCTGGTGGCGAATGGGTTGACGACCCGCGTGCAAACCCTGCTTCTTGCGGTACGGCGCATATGATAACAACTGCGCTCATTGAACAAGCTAACAATAAAGACTTTACTCATACAGGCTTTGATCAAGTCGAACATTATAATGAGTATTTTGCACATGATACCGCTGGCTTTGGTAGTGACTGCTCTTTAGATCCAATTCCGACGGGTATAATGATCCAATACGTTGAAATTACTATGGATTCTAGTGGTGATACCAACATACCTAATGATTATGAGTACGAAGATAAAATATGTCCTTCGCCTGGTTGCTATTTTGACCATGGTGGTGATGCAAATGGTTCAAATGATAAATGTGTTAACTAATATATCAGGTGTTTTTTTAGTAAAAGAATAGTGTGATAAATACGAGGCAAAAAATGGGTAAATTAGCTATGTTTATAAATAAAAAACATCTAAAAACAGCGTTGATATGCGGTATCTTATCCGTGGGTTTATTAGCGCCTCAAAACTCTGATGCTGGATATGCTGCAAGTTCTTGCGACCCTGAATTTTTTGAATCTCTAGAGGCCCGTGCCTATTTAGAGGCCCAAAGAGAAATTATACAAAATCAAAATTTGATTCTTAAACCTGATTCCGTTTTAGAATATTCCTGCTTCGATGATCATCTTGATGCCGCAGTTCGTGCCATATCTTCGTCACCAGGAATGTTTAGTGATGATAGTTCAACATATAGCACATCTGGAGCCGATATTGATGGCGCCCTTGACTCGATTGCATCCCTCAACGATTCTTACGACACATCTAATTTTAATTACAAGTACTTAGCGGATAGACATTCAGCTGGTTACGATACACGTAACAGCGCATCATCAGGTACATATACATGTGATCAAATGTCAAAAGCATGGCAAGAAGCAAAATGTATGGATTTCATAGATGAGTCCGCGCATGATGGTTTTTATACATTTGATTATTATGAATCTGAATCTGATGATTTAAGACGTAAGCCTACCGCTGCTTGTACAAAAATTGCTTTTGACGATGAGATGCAAAAAGCTGTAGGGACCACAACAGCGTGGGAAGAAGATGATGTTGTAACTTACTTTGAGATGTTTGACCGCGGCGGCAGTACTTGTGACGGTAGCCCACATAGTTCTTCGATAAAAACAGGTCTAGTAGTACATAATAATCAGGGTGACACACCATATTTCGAAGAGCATATTTGTCTCGTTCCGGGGTGTTATTGGCAGCCGACTAGTGACAGTTCAGCAACGGCTACTTCTCCGCAGAGTGGTGGTAGTTGCGTACTTCCTTAATGGAGATGAATTTTTAGTTTAGGATTTTTTTTAAGTCAGCTTTAATTTGGCTGGATTCTGGTTTTAGGCTAATAAAACGTAGAACGGTTTCAATATTTTTCTCTTTATCGATAGCTATACTATCTTCTTGGACAACGCTTTGTTTTTGAGATTGTTTTACAAGTAGCTCAATAGCCTTGAAAAGTTCAGGATGCTCTTCATACATTTTTGAACGTGTTTCTTTAATCTGGTTAAGTGCTTTTTCTTTTATCGCGCTACGTGTTCGTTTCTTGTATATACGCTTCATAACAATCCCTATTTAATGAAAACGGTAGAAAAGACTTTAATACCTTCATACTAAACTTTAATGTAAAATTCCTAAAAGAGTGTTAGCAAAAGGAAATAACGTTGCACTTATACAAGAGCCTAACAAAAATATCTGAGCCATTATTTAATTACCTGTTAAAAGCACGTCTGAAAAAAGGAAAAGAGCACGCTGAACGTTTTACGGAACGTAAGGGTGTTGCTAGCTATGCGCGCCCTCAAGGGCAGCTCGTTTGGTTTCATGCAGCTAGTGTTGGTGAAAGCCAATCTGCTCTCATTCTTATTAATGAAATTAAACGCGACTATCCGGAGCTGCATATTCTTGTAACGACTGGAACGTTAGCATCTTCAGAACTTATGAAGAAGAATTTGCCCGAAGGTGTCATTCATCAATTTTATCCGCTTGATCATCCTAAATGGGTGGCAAGTTTTTTAGAGCATTGGCAGCCTAATTTTGTTTTCTGGATGGAATCGGAGCTATGGCCGAATATGCTCTCTTTTCTAAAAGAACGTAAAATCACATCTATTTTGCTAAATGCTCGGCTGTCTAAACGTTCCTATAAACGTTGGTCGTATATGCCAAAAGCGTTTAAAAATATGATTACAACGTTTGACCTTATCTTGTGTCAAACTGATACAGATGCATTGTATTACGCTAAACTTGGGGCTCAGAATATTCATGTTACTGATAATCTGAAATATAGCGCAGCGCCCCTCTCATATAATGCGGAAGATTATAAGGCTATTCGAAATGCCCTTATGGGGCGTGAGGTTTGCCTTTATGCAAGTACACATAAAGGAGAAGAGGAAATCGCTAAGAATGTGCACCTAAAACTTAAGCATAAACATCCTAACCTTATAACTATTATTGTTCCGCGCCATCCTGAACGTAGTAGTCAAATCCAAGATTCTTTGTCAGGCGAAGATGTTGAAATACAGAGCCGCTCTATGAGCAACAGTGAGCCAAACTATGACACTGATATTTATATAGCGGACACTTTAGGTGAGCTAGGGTTGTTCTATCGTGTAAGCCCCTTTGCGCTTATTGGTCGCTCTTTAAGCGATGATGGTGGCGGCGGTCATAATCCAATCGAAGCGGCGCAGCTCAATTGTGCCGTTCTTCATGGGGGAAATATACAAAACCTACAAGATATTTTTGATGAAATGGACGCAAGGGAGGCTGCTATTTCTGTGCGGGATGAATATGAGCTATATGAGAAAATAGAAAACTTTCTATCTAATGCGCCTGAATTACAAAAATATCAAGAAAATGCATTTGCATTCTCCGCTAGTAAGAATAAAGTTCTTGAGAGGGTTTCTGAGCACCTCACACCTTATTTAAAACAGCTGACATTATAATCCATCATGAAAACACCTCCCTATTGGTATAGAAAAGATAATGAACGCCAAGGCTTGCAGGAAGTATTGTTAAGTCCTGTTGCACCAGTTTATACAGCGATAAGTAATATTCACCGCAGTTTTAAAAAGACATATAAGTCAAAGTTACCTGTTATATGTGTCGGAAATATAACAGCCGGCGGCAGTGGAAAAACACCAGCAGCGATCGCATTAATGCAGTATGTTAAAGCCAATAAGATTGCCAGAAAGCCATTCTTTCTGACTCGTGGCTATGGCGGAAAACTTAATGGAACACTTGTTGATTCTCGTATTGATAGCGTGAAAGACGTAGGTGATGAAGCTTTATTACTTGCGAAATATGCACCAACCATAGTTGCTTCAGACCGCGAAGAAGGTGCAAAAATAGCTGAGGCTATGTTTGCAGATCTCATTATTATGGATGATGGCATGCAAAATCCCGGGCTTCATAAAGATCTTGTTTTTATGGTCGTTGATGGCAAGAAAGGTTTTGGAAATGGGAAGATGATACCTGCCGGCCCTTTAAGACAACCTATTAATAATGGAATAGAAGCCGCTGATATATTTATTATCATAAATGATGACGAGCGCGGGGTTAGTGCATATCTACCTAAGAATAAGCCCCAGTTATCTGGGAAAATAATTTCAACAAAAAAACTCGATAAGAAGGCTAAATACCTCGCTTTTGCGGGCTTAGCACATCCAGATAAGTTTTATAATACAGCCAAGAAAAAGGGATTAATCCTAGAAGAACAAAAGTCATTCCCCGATCACTATGTATACAGTAAATCGGATATAAGAAAGCTCTTCAAAAAAGCTGAAAAAGAAGATTTGAAACTTTTGACGACAGAAAAAGACATCGTTCGTATTCCTGCGGAATATCATGAGAAAATTGAAACCCTACCTGTTGAACTTCATATACAGCCATATGAAATTGTGCTCGACGCTCTAGCGCATTTAATTGAAGGTTACCGCAATGTTGAATAGAGCGAGATACTTTCTTGAAGCCCTACTCTTAGGGTTTCTGCTTTTACTCTTTAAAATACTTGGGCCTGATTTTGCATCCAGTTTAGGCGGCTTCTTAGGGCGTGTAATTGGGCCACGATTAGCAGCGTCTAGAAAAGCTCTCAGAAATATTCAACGTGCTTTTCCTGAAAAAAATGAAACAGAAAAACAAGAAATTCTTATTGGTATGTGGGAGCATCTTGGGCGTCTTTTTGCAGAATACCCACATTTAAAATTTATAGCTAAGAACCGCGTAAAGCTAAATGACGGTCTAGAGTTTAATCAAGGTAACCAAGAGGATATTAATTCAATATTTTTTGGAGCCCATTTTGGAAATTGGGAGTTAAATGCTCCCGCGGTCTATTTACAATTTAATCATGCCGTTGATGTGAGTTACCGTGCACCCAATAATCCTTGGGTTGATAAGATGCTCATGCGTATGCGTTCTATGGATGGTAATATTCCGGCACATGCCAAGTCTAGAACGGGTGGACGTGATATGATGCTGGCTATTAAGGCGGGACGCTCACTTGGGATACTGATTGATCAAAAATATAATGAAGGGCTTTCTGTTCCTTTTTTTGGCGAAGAGGCTATGACAAACCCTTTCTTTGTCCAACTAGCACAAAAATTTAAATGTCCACTTGTTCCAATTCGTAATACTAGACTTGACGGTGCAAACTTTAGCCTTACTCTTTATGATGAAATTAAGGTCTTTGATAGCGAGGGAAAGCCGCGCGAAGTTAAAGACGTTATAATGGAAGCCCACGCTTTGTTGGAAGAGTGGATAAAAGAGCACCCTGAGCAGTGGTTATGGCTTCACAAAAGATGGCCCAATTAAGATAAGGATTTTAAGATGAGCAAGCATTATGATTTTTTTGTTATTGGAGCTGGGTCAGGTGGCGTAAGAGCCGCGCGTATCGCCGCAACGCATGGTGCGAAAGTAGGTGTTGCAGAAGCAAGTGACCTAGGCGGTACATGTGTAAATCTAGGCTGCGTTCCCAAAAAACTCATGGCGTATGCTGCTGATTATCACTCACATTTTGAAGATGCAAAAGGATTCGGTTGGGATACGCCTGATCATGTTGAGTTTGATTGGCAGAAACTCATTGAGCGTAAAGATGCTGAAATCTCAAGACTTAACGGCATTTATAATAAAATTCTGGGCAATGCAGGCGTTGAAATTATAAAGGGTTATGCAAGTTTTGTAGATAAGAACACGCTTGATATTGATGGGCAAAGAGTTACAGCGGATAAAATTTTGATTGCTGTTGGTGCTACACCTCGCTGGCCTACAGTTGAAGGTGCTGAGCTATTCCTTACATCTGACCAAATCTTTCACTGGAAAGAAACGCCGCGCCGCGCCGTTATTGTTGGTGGAGGCTATATTGCAGTTGAATTTGCACATATCCTTAGAGGAATCGGTGCGCATGTAACACTTCTATATCGCGGTGAATTATTCTTAAGAGGCTTTGACCGTGAGCTTGCACTTGCGCTTCGTGATGAAATGACAAAGCAAGGGGTCGATCTACGCTTTAATACCGATGTTAAAAAGATCGAAAAAAATGGTCCTATTTATAGTGTTCACACAACACAGGGGGATATTTTAGAATGCGATCTTCCTTTGGCAGCGATCGGTCGTGTGCCAAAGACAGAAGGATTAAACCTAGATAATGCTGGTGTAAAACTTAACGCACGCGGTCAAATCATTGTGAATGAAGATTATCAGACATCAAGCGATAGTATTTATGCATTAGGTGATGTTACGGATACTTATAATTTGACACCTGTGGCGATTCAAGAAGGCCATGCCCTTGCTGATAATCTTTTCTCTGATTTTGCACGTCGTGAAGTGAATTATAAAAATATAGCAACCGCAGTATTTTCTGACCCGCCGTTATCAACGGTTGGTTTAACTGAAGAAGAAGCTCTTGCAAAAGGCTATGAAATTGAGATTTTCAAAAGTACTTTTAAGCCCATGAAACACACGCTTTCTGGTCGTGATGAAAAAACATTTATGAAGCTCATTGTCGATAAAGAAACAGATCGAGTTTTAGGAATACATATGATGGGCTTAGACGCACCAGAGATCATGCAAGGTTTTGCCGTGGCATTAAACTGTGGTGCTACGAAAGCAGAATTTGATCGTACTATGGCTATGCACCCAACTTCAGCAGAAGAGTTTGTGACTATGCGCACGCCGTCATAAAGGTTTAGCTGCTTGGCTTAAGCTTGATGGATGCAAAATCTTCAATGGAAGGAAATGGTATATTCCCCTCCTCTACATCTTGTGCAGCCATAAACTGTATTTCAACCATGTTCTCGTAATACAGCTCGTTCGCTGCCTCAGTTAGAAGCTCACGATGACATAAGTGTTTGAAAAAGTTCTGAAGGCCTCTTGGCGTTGCGATTTCATCAATACCTGTTTCCATTGCAAGTAAACGGCTTTCAAATTGTGAAATATTATATGCAAGCCCAGCGGAGGTTGAAATATCGGCCTCATGCAATAAACATGATAACAATGTTAGGCGCTTATTATCTTTAAGAAGGCGAATTTCACTCGAAATCTCCTGCACAAGTTCTTTGCCAGAAAAATGATGCTTATAGGCAAGTTTCATTTGATCACAGTAACTCGCACGCATAGCAGAAGAGGAAACATCCGTGCATAAAAGCATAATGTTTAGAGCTTGCCAGTCTTCTGGCGCTACAAAATCTATGGCGTGAAAAATTTTGGTTGCTATATCAAATGATCGTTGCTCTAGGCGGCCTGGATATGGAATGCCTTGGGCCATGTTTGAATGACCATCGTGACCTAAATCATGAATACATGCAGCTACAATTAGGAGTGTGATTTCACGCTCATTAAGCTGCAATCCATCCTCGTGAATTTTATTGTGCATATCAATCAGACGTATTGTCTGAATAAGAACTTTCTTGAAATGTAAATTATTGTGATAAGCCGTTGTCGCAGGTGTATCTGCTATAAAACCAGCATTGATAATTGCTTGCTGATACGTATCACTCTTAATATTGAAATAATTGATGGAAAACTGACAAATTGAAGCCATGCTCGGAACGTTTTTTCTACGTTTGTGCCAGTTTTCAAGAATAGAAATTGTATGGTGTGTAGATTCTTTAATTGAGTTGCTATTAAGCACGGGTAAGAAATCACTGCTGAAATTTTTTACATCTCTTTCGTAATTCGTAAATATATTACGGCATTGTTCAACGAACATATCTTTGGTCGCCCAAAGTGCGCTCATTTCATCCACTACATCATCAAGAATTTCTTCGGTACTAACGCTCACAAACTAAACATGCTCATATTTTATTTTTATTCAATCATGTTAACATTTTTTATCTTTCTATAAAATTAATTATTACAAATAAAAGCAACTATATCGCTTTACTATTACGGTCCCTTTCCATTATAAACTAACGTCTTATATAATTTGTGTGTAACAAATGGAGTTTAACAATGGCAGGCGCATGGAGCCCATCAAGTTGGCGTGATAAACCGGTAAAGCAATTACCGAATTATCCGGATCAAGCAGCCCTCGAAGCTGTAGAAAAAGAACTAAGTGGAATGCCACCGCTTGTTTTTGCAGGTGAAGCTCGAAAGCTTAAAAAAGCACTTTCTGAAGTGTCTGATGGAAATGCGTTTTTGTTACAGGGCGGTGACTGTGCTGAAAGCTTCGCTGAATTTGGCCCTAATAAAATCAGGGATACTTTCCGTGTTTTGCTTCAAATGGCAGTGGTAATGACTTATGGCGGCTCTATGCCGATTGTTAAGCTTGGCCGTATAGCTGGTCAGTTTTCAAAGCCACGCTCTAGTGATACTGAAACAATTGGTGATTTAACATTGCCGAGTTACCGTGGTGATAATATCAATAGTATTGAGTTCACTGAAGAAGCACGTATGCCAGATCCTCAGCGTTTACTTAAAGGTTATAATCAGGCCTCATCGACTCTAAACCTTATCCGCGCTTTTGCGCATGGTGGTTATGCTGATCTAAAGCGTGTTCATGGCTGGAATTTAGAATTTATCGATGATAACCCCCTCAAAGAACGCTACGAAGATATGGCAGAGCGCATTAATGATGCACTGCGCTTTATGGCAGCTTGCGGCGTTACAAGTGATAATGTCTCGGCACTTCGTAGAACAAATTTTTACACTTCACACGAGGCGCTTCACCTCCCTTACGAGGAGGCGTTAACGCGCCAAGATAGTATTACTGGCGATTATTACGATACTTCTGCGCATTTCCTATGGGTCGGAGCTAGAACGCATCAAGAAGATCACGCGCAGATTGAGTTTATTAGAGGTATTCAAAATCCTTTAGGTCTTAAATGCTCTCCAGCTTTAGAGCCTGATGAGCTAATGAGATTGATTGACACATTGAACCCAGAAAATGAATCTGGGCGTCTTACACTCATCGCTCGTATGGGTGCAGGTAATGTCGAAGACAAGCTGTCGCCTCTCGTCCGTAAGGTAAAAGAAGAAGGACGAAATGTTGTTTGGTCATGTGACCCGATGCACGGTAATACTTACAAATCTTCTACTGGTTACAAAACAAGACAGTTCGACAATATTCTTTCTGAAGTCCGTGAATTTTTCACTGTTCATAAAACAGAAGGTACACATCCAGGCGGTATTCACATTGAGATGACAGGTCAAGATGTTACGGAATGCGTAGGTGGTGCTTACAAACTTGATGATGAAGATTTATCTAGCCGCTACCACACAGCTTGTGACCCACGTTTAAATGCTAATCAAGCACTTGAGCTTGCGTTCTTAGTCGCTGACGAGCTTAAAGCCATACGCGGCGATGATGTAACGTCAGTATTGGTTGATGCAGCCGCAGAATAAACTGAAGGCTATAAAATGAGTTCAGCGCCTTTATCAATTAGCTTAGCGCAGATTAATCCGACTGTCGGTGACCTGAGAGGTAACATTGATAAAATTAGGCAGTATTGGAAAAGCTCAGAGGGGGATATAATTGTTTTTCCTGAGCTTTCTGTCTGTGGCTATCCACCAGAGGATCTGCTTCTAAAACCATCATTTATTGATAATACGAGAACATATATTGAGAACTTGATAGGAGAAATGAGTGAGCACCCAGCTGCTGCACTTATTCCATATCCTATTGCTGAAAACGGTAAACTGTATAACGGCTTTATCATTGCGCAGGCAGGCAAGGTTCTGCATAAACAGTTTAAAGTTAAACTTCCTAATTACGGTGTATTCGACGAAAAGCGTTATTTTAATGAAGGAACTGCGGAGCTTAAACCCTTTAAATATAAAGGTGTGAATATTGGCTTTTTAATCTGCGAAGATCTTTGGAATGAAGATGAAAGAAACTTAGCAGCCCGATTAATTGATTGTGGCACTGATATTCTGGTGAGCTTAAATGCCAGCCCATATGAACTCACTAAATATGAGCAACGTATAGAAACTATAAATCAACAGTTAAAAAATTACAGCACCCCCCTACTTTACCTTAATCTGGTTGGTGGGCAGGATGAGGTGGTATTCGATGGTCGAAGCTTTTATTACACTAAGACTGCTGAAGCACTACAGATAGGTAAGGCATTTGAAGAGGACATTATTCAAGTAACAATTCATAATAAGGATGATGTTGAAGCCGACGTTATAAAAGATGCCAGTGATAAGGATGTAAACTCACTCACATATGAGGCACTGAAATCTGGTCTAAGAGACTATGTTGAAAAAGCAGGATTCCCTTCAGTTATTTTAGGCTTGTCTGGTGGTGTAGACAGCGCTCTTGTCGCTGCGATCGCCGTTGATGCTTTGGGCGCGGATCGTGTGAAAAGCTATATGCTCCCTTCCCCTTTTACATCCCAAGAAAGCTTGGATGATGCATCGCAATGTGCAAAAAGCTTAGGGATTAGCTGCGAAAATATTTCGATTGTAAAAGCGATGAGCGCGTTTGAAGATACTATTCCAAATCTTGATGGTTTAGCGCATGAAAATATGCAATCAAGAGCGCGTGGATTAATCTTAATGGCTCTTTCGAATGCCACAGGCTCAATGCTTGTGACGACCGGTAATAAATCTGAAATGGCTACTGGTTATGCGACTATCTATGGCGATATGAACGGAGGCTATAATCCAATTAAAGATGTATATAAAACTCAAGTTTATGATTTGTGCCGCTGGCGTAATTCGAAAAGCCCTGTAATACCACAGAATATAATAGATAAAGCGCCTTCTGCTGAGTTAAGAGATAACCAAAAAGATCAAGATAGTTTGCCGCCATATGACGTGCTGGATAATGTGCTCAAGCATTTAATTGAAGAGGAAATGAGTGCACAGAATATCGCAGATAAGAAAATAGCTGACATTGAAACAGTTGAGCACATTGCGCGCCTTCTTCGACTCTCTGAATATAAGCGCTACCAAGCACCTCCCGGAACAAAAATTACGTCTAGGTCTTTTGGGCGTGACAGGCGCTATCCGCTGATAAACAAGTATAGCTAAGAGTTTAGCTTGATCATCCTGTGCTGATAAGCTAGAAAATACCCTGAAAAACTTTATAGTAAGAAGATGAAAATTATGAGTGTAAAAGTCAGATTTGCCCCGTCCCCAACAGGTATGCTTCACATCGGCAATGCTCGTACAGCCCTGATTACATGGCTTTATACGCGCAATAAAGGTGGTGAATTTTTACTTCGTATTGATGATACTGATACTGAGCGATCTAAAGAAGAATATGAAATCGCAATCAAAGAAAGCTTAGAATGGCTAGGTCTTGATTGGGATAGCACTGCAAATCAAAAAGACCGCACAGAACTCTATAAAGAAAAAATTGAACAGCTTAAAAAAGATGGCTGGCTTTATCCATGTTATGAAACTCCAGAAGAACTTTCTTTGAAAAGAAAGTCTCTTTTAAGCCGTGGTAAGCCTCCTATATATGACCGCGCCGCTTTAGAGATGAGCGATGATGATGTCAAAAAATATGAGGCACAAGGACGTCAGCCACACTGGCGCTTTAAGCTAAAGCATGATGAAATTTACTGGAATGATCTTATTCGCGGTGAAGTTCGTTTTCAGGGCGCTGATCTATCAGACCCTGTAGTTATTCGTGAAAATGGTAATCCATTATATCATCTATGCTCAGTTATTGATGATATAGATTTTGGTATTACGCAGGTTGTACGCGGTGAAGATCATGTGTCTAATACGGCTACTCATGTGCAAATGTTTGAAGCTTTAGGCGGTAAAGTGCCTGAATTTGCACATTTACCGTTAATTTCAGATGCTGAAGGCGGAAAACTGTCAAAGCGTCTGGGTTCGCTAAGCATTATTGATATTCGTGATGAAGATGGTTTAGAGGCATCAGCAGTCGTAAGTTTGCTTGCACGCTTAGGCACATCAGACCCTATCGAAGCTTTTGGTGATTTAAAGCCACTCATCGATAGTTTTGATTTTTCCAAATTCTCAAGATCTACACCTAAATTCGATCCAGATGAAATCTTGCGACTAAATAGTAAGATTTTACATGAAATGAGCTTCGCAGAAGCAAAAGGTAAATTGGAGAAATTTGGTCTAAGTGATTTAAATGAAGAATTCTGGGATGTTGTTCGTCCTAATCTTGAAAAGCTTTCCGATATTAAAGAATGGTGGGATGTAGCAAAAGGACCGGTGGATCCTGTAATAGAAGACCCTGATTTTATCGAGGCCGCTGCTGCGCTTCTGCCGCCTGCACCATGGACAACTGAAACGTGGGGGGAATGGACAAAGGCTGTTAAAGACGAAACCGGCCGTAAGGGAAAACAACTTTTCATGCCTCTACGTCAGGCATTAACTGGTATGAATCATGGGCCAGAGCTCAACAATTTACTTCTTCTTATTGGTCCGGAAAAGGCGAAGGAGCGTTTACTTCAGAAAAAAGCAGCTTAAAAGGCTGCTTTAATGCACGCTATTGTTGCCATGTTTTAGAAGAACTAAGAAGCTTCTTAGCTTTTTAACATCAGAGTCTTTTGCATCCGGCCAAATTAACCGAACTGATCGTTCAAAAATAGTATCACTTGAACCTTGTATATGATCGAAGAGCATGGCTTTGCGGCGCGGGCTTAATAAGCTAAACTCTTCAATAATACCGAAACGTTCTTCATGATACATATATGCTGACTTACCAGGTCGCATCCTGTATCTCCCCAAATAATATCTACCGTGGATTTAAATCCATCATTAAATTAGCTATTAAGTACATATAAAACAGATTATTTTATTTATGCAAACAAAATATTGAAAATATTTCACAAATGATATGGGAGTTTGAACAAATATGACTGCAATTATTCTTGTAAACCCGCAGTTAGGGGAGAATATAGGCGCGTGTGCAAGGGCTATGCTTAATTTTGGATTTACAGACTTACGTATTGTAAATCCTCGTGATGGTTGGCCTAATCAACGAGCCATTGATACGGCGTCAGGTGCATTGGATTCTATGGTTCGCCCTACTCTATACGAAACACTAGCTGAAGCATTGCAAGATGTGAATTTCTCATTGGCAACAACGGCGCGACGCCGTGATATGGTCAAAACAACATATAGCCCTACAAGCGCAACTGAAAAAATATCAACTTTAGTAAGTCAAAAATGCGCAGTTGTCTTTGGTGCAGAAAGAACGGGGCTTTTAAATGAAGATTTGGCATTGTGTTCAGGTGTTATCAATATTCCAACCAACCCAGACTTCTCATCCTTAAATCTTGCACAGGCAGTTTTGTTAGTGTGCAGTGAGCTAAGTAAAACAAAGAATTTAAGTCTTGATGTAAATGAACAGGAGCTGGCAACATATGAGAAGTTGCACGAATTGTTAACGCGCCTAGAAAGTGAACTGGATAAGGCGCGTTTTTTTCGCTCAGAGGGATTAAGGGAAAAAATGGTCCATAATATTCAGAGTATTTTCACAAGAAATGAATTAACAGACCAAGAGGTGCGCACTCTGCACGGTATTGTATCTGCTTTAATCGGAAATAAATCACAAGAGTAAATAGGCAAATAAAAAGCCGCTAAAAATAGCGGCTTTTTTAAATTGTATGAAGATTGGTTTATCGTGAATAAAATTCGACGATAAGATTTGGTTCCATTTGAACCGCGTAAGGAACATCTTCTAGCTTAGGTGCGCGAAGGAATGTAGCCTTAAATGCTTTTTCATCAACATCAATATACTCTACGTGCTCACGCTCAGCTGACTGCTGTGCTTCAATAACCATAGGAACTTGACGTGAAGATTCTCTAACTTCGATAACGTCACCTTCTTGAACAAGGTAAGAAGGAACGTTTACCACTTTACCATTCACAAGAATATGCTTGTGGTTTACGAACTGACGCGCTGCGAACACTGTTGGAACGAACTTTGCGCGGTAGATAACGGCATCAAGACGACGCTCAAGTAGACCAATTAGGTTTTCACCTGTATCACCTTTAAGGCGGTCTGCTTCTTTGTAGTAGCGACGGAACTGCTTCTCACCGATATTACCGTAGTAACCTTTAAGCTTTTGCTTCGCCATAAGCTGTAGACCATAGTCAGACATCTTACCGCGGCGGTTTGCACCATGCATACCAGGAGCAGTTTTTCTTGTGTTAAATGGAGATTTCGCACGGCCCCAGATATTAGCGCCCATGCGGCGATCAATTTTATGTTTAGCTTGTATACGCTTTCCACTCATTATGTGGTTCCTTTCTTATTTATGTCCCGATAGACCTCTAGGTTTGAATTTCTTCAACGGGATGAACATCCATCCTCTTTCACGGGAATTTTAAAATGGTCGGAGTGGCAGGATTTGAACCCGCGACCCACTGCTCCCAAAGCAGTTGCGCTACCAGGCTGCGCTACACTCCGTCCAGTTCGAGGCAAATAGATACACGATGATTACTGCCCCTGCAAGCTTTTTTAGTAAAAAATAATACAAAAAAAGAAACTATGAATTTTAAGGATTTATTCCTGAATACCAACATTCATAAAACTGGCATGTTTGACCTTGTCGCCAACCTGAATGCCAAAATCTCTAGCCGCACCACCACGTAGTTCTAAAACGGCTTTGCTAGAGTATTTTGAAGTAATACCAGTTCTGTCCTGCGGTATTGCGTTATGGTGAATATGATGTATGCGGCCATCCTCAGCTATAAACAACATATCTAGGGGGATGAGTGTGTTTTTCATCCAAAAAGAACGCATTGCCACATCATCAAACACAAAAAGCATCCCGTGATGATCTGAAAGCTCTGTACGGTACATGAGTCCTTGCTGCCATTGTGGGAATGTTGTGGCCATCTCAACATCAAAATGTAGGTCGTCACCATTGACTGTGCTTATCGTAATTGAATCCCATTTAAACGAGACTCTTCCATCAATATTGGCGCGTTGAAGGTAGCTCGGTAAAAACTCACCAGCCTGCGTGTTTACACTACTAAGGCTAAAACCGGATAATAGAATTGTAAAAATAAGCAGCGCACGGCCAAGTCGTTTCATTATTTATCACTTTCCTGAAGACGCTGTAGCTCTTCAAAAGCTGATCTCTCTGTAATAGCACCAAGAAACTTACCCTGATCATCCTCTATTACCATAACAGGCGAGCCATGAGTTAATATACTGTTGATACATTCCCATATCGGTGTTTGCGGATATACAGTGTTGATCTTCTTACGCTCCATAAGTTCTTGAACCTTGAGCGGGTAAACCTTGCGAAGACGCTTTGCAATACCTGGTGCTGCTTTGATGGGAATGTCGAGTGGAATACCACCAGTGACCGCAACAGAAACTGGAAGGAGGTTTTTCATAAGGATGTATAATGAAAATAGGCCAATAAGAACGCCATCTTCATCAACTACAGCGGCAAAATCTCTCTTTTTCTTTTTTAGCTCAGCTAAAGCTTTCTCGATTTCAGTATCCGGAGAAAGAGTTAGTGGTTTGTCCATCATAGCGGCATGACAAGGCATATAGAATCAACCCTACATAATTTTTATTGCTTAGCATTGTGATTGATTATTTTTTTAAAAGCAACGGGCGACACCGAAAACACCCAATGAAAAATGGGGACTAACTCTTTTATATAAATGAGTTTTCATATATTGATAACGAAAAATTAGATTTAATTAATGACAGTAAATTCGTCGCTGTGCTTGTATCCAAGTTGAAGACGAACACGTTCCTCAAGCAAATCCTTGTTCACACTACCTGGGCGCATCATAGAAACCTGAGTTTCAAGCTTAGAACGCACTTTGATTAAATCAGTTTGCTTAGCCTGTAACTCAATGACTTGCTTGTTAATTGCCACAAGTGACAAAACGCCGCGCTCGCCTTGTATTGCATGAAACGAAAAATAAAGACAAAGACAGACACTTATGAAAGCAAAAAAGTTATGCCTGAGAGCTGCGCTATGGTTATACAGTGTGTTCATATCTGTAGTGAATCATATTTGAGTCCTGTGGACAAGTCAAAAAAACTAATTGATTCAATGGGATAGTGAGAACTTAAGGTGAACAAACCTTCTAAGTGATTCTAATGATTCGCTTTTTTGATTTTGTGAAAATAAGAAATTATTTTTTCACTTTATTGATAAAGTCTTTCTGATCCTGCTCATCCCCGAAAAATACCGTTGCATCAAACTCTTCTACGTGCCAATTGCCAAGTAACAACTCAATATTAAGTTGCCAAGGTGACCAGCCAGAATAACCATAGAACGCAATAATAGGTGCTGAGGAAGTGTTATTACTACTTCTTAATTTAGAAAATAAAACAGGGTTTTGGTCTTTAAGTTGACTTATGGGGGTAATGGAAAAGTTATGGATGTGCTCTGGTGATGTGGTTAGTACTGCGGTAATTTTTTGCTTTTCCTCTTTCGTAGAGAAAACGGGGCCGCCAATAAAAAGTTTATCAATAGCAGGAAAATATTCTTTAGCTATTTTGAAGTTATCGCTGCTGGCTTGTTTATTAATGACAAAACCATAAGCGCCGAATATCTCATGTTTGCCAACATAGATGATTGTGTCTTCAAAAAAAGTGCCATCTAGATTGGCACTTGCCACAAGAAACTTTCCAGCAGCACCTGGATAAATTTTAGAAAGCGTAGGTGAAGCTATAAAGAAAATAGCCAATAAAAAATAAAGACGAGCGCTTTTAGGAATAAAAGAAAATAATCCTTTTCGCTCGTTCTGATCCATTATGCTTAGCTTTCTAAGATTTAAATTATGCAGCTTTCTTTTTAGAATTTACGATTGGGCTGCGGAGGAAGCCTGCCCCCTCATATGCTGCCTGAACGCCAAGTTGCTCTTCAATTCGAAGAAGCTGGTTATATTTAGCCATGCGATCAGATCGTGAAAGCGAACCAGTTTTAATTTGGCCAGCGTTTGTCGCAACAGCCAGATCCGCGATTGTGGCATCTTCTGTTTCACCTGAACGGTGCGAAAGAACTACCCCGAAGCCCGCTTTTTTGGCCATTTCAATCGTCTTTAATGTCTCAGAAAGTGTACCAATTTGGTTAACCTTAACGAGAACAGCGTTACCCGCTTTTTCAGATATACCGCGTGCTAGACGCTCTGCATTAGTAACATAAAGATCATCACCAACGAGCTGAACTTTATCACCAATAGCGGCTGTTAGGTTTGACCAACCCGCCCAGTCATCTTCATCAAGACCATCTTCAATAGAAACGATCGGGTATGCTGCACATAGGTCTTCGTAATAACGAACCATTTCATCACTGCTAAGAATCTTTCCTTCTCCTGCAAGGTTGTATTTACCATCCTTGTGGAATTCTGTAGACGCAGCATCAAGAGCAAGAACAATGTCTTTTCCTGGAGTGTATCCAGCCATTTCTATAGACTTCATAATAAAGTCTAGCGCTTCCTTAGAAGATTTTACAGCAGGCGCAAAGCCACCTTCATCACCAACATTTGTGTTGTGACCCGCATCTGAAAGTTGTTTTTTAAGTGCATGGAACACTTCTGCACCTGCACGCAATGCGTCGCTGAATGTTGGCGCTGTAACTGGCATAATCATAAATTCTTGGATATCAACCGGGTTATCAGCATGTGCCCCACCATTGATAATATTCATCATCGGTGTTGGGAGTGTGTGTGCATACGTACCGCCAACATAGCGCCATAGTGGCATGTCAAGTTCAGCTGCCTGCGCTTTAGCGACAGCCATAGATACGCCCAGAATAGCATTTGCGCCAAGACGTGCTTTATTATCTGTGCCGTCTAATTCAAGCATAAGATTGTCGATGAATAACTGCTCTTCTGCATCAAGTCCGAGAAGAGCTTCACAGATTTCACCATTCACATTGTTTACAGCCTTAATAACGCCTTTGCCGTTATATGCTTTACCACCATCTCTTAGTTCAACAGCTTCATATGCACCAGTTGATGCACCTGATGGCACCGCCGCGCGCCCTTCCGCACCGCTCTCAAGTACCACATCTACCTCTACAGTTGGGTTACCACGAGAGTCCAAAATTTGTCTTGCGTGAATATCAATAATAGCCGTCATTTGATTTTATCCTTATTTAATCTCTACTAGGGCAAAGCCCTCAAAACGCTTGCCTCTTTAATACAAAAGAATATTCGTAATTAAAAGCCAAAAGTGAAAAACACAATATAGGGAACTCAATGCATAGTAAAACGTATGTATTAAAAAGGAGGATTTACAAGATGCGATTATTCAAGGCTTTTATATTGCCGATCTTAACATTGATAATTTCTGTACCAGCCTTTGCTGGTGATACCTTAATTATTGGCGATGATGATGATTCTGTGATTACAGGCATTATCAAAGATATTCAATTTAGTGAAATAATCATGGACGTGAATGGTCAAAGTGTAGAGGTAGATATAGACAACCTAAACATTGAAGAAGATATTGATATTTATTTCCCGGTTGGTAGTAAAATTACTGTGGAAGGTAGAATGCAGGATAGTGATGAAATAACAGCCACTAAAATCATTCGACTGCAAATACCGGAAACAGAATTAATCGATGAAGATACCGTTATCAAAACATATAGATAGCGTAGAGTATTAACATATTTGCTAAGATTAGCCTTTTATAACGGCGTCAAAAGCCAATAGCTGATCTAATACTTCAGGTAAGTCTGCAAGTTTAACCATATTTGGTCCATCTGATGGTGCATTATCTGGGTCTTGGTGAACTTCCATAAACACACCAGCAACACCAACAGCAACAGCCGCACGTGCCAATACAGGAACCATTGTACGATCACCACCAGAAGATGTCCCCTGCCCGCCTGGTTGCTGTACAGAATGTGTAGCGTCAAAGATAACAGGATATCCAGTTTGTGCCATGATCGGAAGGCTGCGCATATCTGAGACAAGTGTATTATAGCCAAAAGATGCACCGCGTTCAGTTAGCATAATGTTATCATTGCCGCTTTCACTTACTTTTTTTGCGACATTCTGCATATCCCACGGTGCTAAAAACTGACCTTTTTTGATGTTTACAATGGCGCCTGTTTTGGCAGCGGCAATTAGTAAGTCCGTTTGGCGGCATAAAAAAGCTGGAATTTGAATAACGTCAACAATATCAGCTGCAATGCTACACTGCTCTTCTGTATGGACATCCGTAATCATTGGCATGCCAAATTGTTGCTTAAGGTCCTTGAACACATCAAGCGCTTTTTCAAGCCCTAGGCCACGTTGGCCATGTAAGGACGTTCTATTGGCTTTATCAAATGACGATTTGTATATGAAAGGTATGTCTAGCTTTCTAGCAAGTTCTGTCAATGCCCCGCACATCTCAAATGCATGATCGCGGCTTTCCATTTGGCAAGGGCCAGCGATCAATGTCATTGGTTTATTGTTGGCGATTTCAAAGTTGTTTAGCTTAATAGTTTTCATGCGCTATATTTAAGCCATATCTACTTCATTGAAAAGTTATAATAGCTAGCTATCGTAAAAAATTTGCAAGATTTTACGTAACAATATATTATCCAAACATAATAAATGAGGTGGTAATATGGTAGATAGATATAAAGCACAGGAAATGCGCGGTACACTTAGTAATATCCTTAATGAAGGAACTAATACAAAAAATTTATGGAAGAATGCAGGCCCGCAATTAAGGGGCATTCTTGATGCGGTTGCTTCGGGCGCGCCACATGAAAAGAACGAGACAGCAAGAGTATCTCACGCTCTGGCAAAATTTAATCGATAATCGCTTAAACTAGTCGGCTCTGTTTGGTCGCAGCATCAATAAAGCTTACAAAAAGCGGGTGCGGATCAAAAGGCTTTGATTTAAGCTCCGGGTGAAACTGCACACCAACAAACCATGGGTGGTCTTCACGCTCAACGATTTCAGGAAGTTCACCATCAGGTGAAAGACCAGAGAAAATACAGCCCTGCTCTTCTAATTGTTTGCGGTAATTAATATTAACTTCATAACGGTGACGGTGACGTTCAGATATTTTATTTGAACCGTAAATTTCATTAACCTTAGAGCCTTCTGTCAAGCTAGCTGGATAGGCCCCAAGTCGCATTGTGCCACCAAGTTCTGCATCTGTACCAGCTTGTTTCTTCCCGCCTTGATCCCATTCAGTCATAAGGCCAACTATGTGCTCGCCTGCATCTGAAAGCTCACTAGATGTAGCATTTTTAATGCCGCATAGGTTTCTAGCGGCTTCGATAATAGCCATTTGCATGCCAAGACATATTCCAAAATATGGAACTTTCTTTTCTCTCGCATATTGCACAGCCCGTATTTTGCCTTCAGTACCTCGTGCTCCAAAACCGCCTGGAACAAGAATGCCATGGACACCCTCTAGCTGATTGCCAATACCATCTTCGCTTTCAAAACTTTCAGCTTCGATGAACTTAAGTTTGACTTTAACATGGTTTGCAATGCCGCCATGAATAAGCGCTTCGTTGAGGGATTTATAACTATCAGCAAGATTAGTGTACTTACCAATAATTCCAATTGTGACTTCACTCTCTGGCTCTCTAATCGAATGCATTATTTCATTCCAGATTGAAAGATCCAGATTGGCAATATCTTTAATGCCAAAGCTGTCCATAACCTGATGGTCTAGGCCTTCAGCATGGTATGATAATGGTACTTCATAGATTGATGAGACATCCAGTGCAGGTATAACCTTCTCACGATCAATATTACAAAAGAGTGCAATTTTATTACGCTCATCCTCATCAATAGGACGATCAGCACGGCAAAGCAAAATTTGCGGCCGTATACCGTAGCTCATTAACTCTTTAACTGAATGCTGTGTTGGCTTGGTTTTTAGCTCACCAGCAGCAGGAATGTAAGGGAGTAATGTCACATGGATGAAGAGTGCTCGTTCGCGCCCTACTTCGTTACCAAACTGACGAATAGCTTCAAGGAACGGAAGACTTTCAATATCCCCTACAGTACCACCAATTTCGCAAAGTACGAAATCCGCAGTCCCTTCCTTTTCCATTATGAAGTCTTTAATTTCATTAGTGATATGAGGAATGACCTGTATCGTTGCGCCTAGGTAATCACCTCTACGTTCTTTAGATAAAACCTCAGTATATACCTGACCAGTAGTAATGTTGTCATTCTTACGTGCAGGAACGCCTGTGAAGCGTTCATAGTGACCAAGATCCAAGTCTGTCTCCGCACCGTCATCTGTTACGAAAACTTCACCATGTTGGAATGGGCTCATTGTACCCGGATCAACATTAAGATAAGGGTCAAGCTTACATAGGCGCACTTTATATCCACGCGCTTGTAAAAGGGCAGCAAGAGCCGCGGAGCCGAGTCCCTTCCCTAAAGAGGAAACTACGCCGCCGGTAATAAATATATAACGTGTCATTCTGCTATTGGTACGGTTGGTTCTATTTGTTTTTCTTCAACAGGAGCTTGAATAGCTGGCTTAGCTTCCTTAGCTACTTCATCTATAATACTTTTTGTTTGCTTGCCGTGCTGACCTGCAAGAATGCCCAGAATTAAACTGGTACAGAAAAAAGCAGCAGCACAAATGCCTGTTGCACGTGTCATGAAGTTAGCAGCGCCCTGCGTAGTCGTAAGGCCGCCAGCATTTCCACCACCAATGCCAAGACCGCCACCTTCAGAACGCTGAAGAAGGACAAGGCCAATAATAGCGAGTGCTAAAAACAAATGTATTACGAGTATTACCTGTTCCATGGGTGTGCTTTATAGCGACTTTGATCTGCCGCGTCTATAATAAAGAGTAGTTCATACGCAGAAAATTTTACGCTTCACGTGCTATGGCTAGGAATGTATCTGTTTTGAGACTAGCGCCTCCAATCAGGCCGCCATCAACATTTTGTATGTGTAAAATTTCAGCTGCATTTTCCGGCTTCATTGAACCACCATAAAGAATACGGACCTTTGAAGCGTCTGGAACTTTATCTTCCAGCTTTTCCCTTATGAATTGATGCATGACACGAATATCTTCTGGTAACGCTGTTTTACCTGTGCCAATCGCCCAAACGGGCTCGTATGC
>CENJ01012556.1_pt1 | contig 23788 bp, 22 predicted proteins | sample 356161 | NCBI WGS metagenome assembly CENJ01 (sample SAMEA2619531, study PRJEB7988) | marine metagenome | biome: marine biome (ENVO:00000447); feature: surface water layer (ENVO:00002042); material: "saline water (ENVO:00002010), including plankton (ENVO:xxxxxxxx)" | depth 5 m
TTTTGAAAAAAATTCGAATAAATATCCATTGAGAAAAGCTGATGTTAAAAGGCCAATAATGAAACAAAATAAAAACATTTATGTAGTTGGCTTGCTAAATTATAAAATAATAAATAATTCAAAATCATATGAAATTTGAAAAAAAAATTAAATAAGTACTTTTATTACTTAAAATTGAGTACTTTTATTACTTTATATATGTTAGGGTCATTAATCACATCTAAAACTAGATTACGTATGTTAATAAAGTTTTTTGTTAGTGCAGCTAACAATGGATACCTGAACGGTTTAGCATCAGAGTTCAATGAGTCTACTAATTCTATAAGAAAAGAACTAAATAATCTCTCTGCAGCGGGATACCTTTTAAAATCAAAGGAAAATAATAGAGTTGTATACAATGCTAATACATCACATCCTATGTTTGATGTTTTACAAAAGATCATTAGGCAACATTTAGGCTTAGAGGAGATTGTTGAAACTGTAATTAAAAGAATTGGAGATGTAGATCAAATAGCTTTGACTGGTGAATATGCTAAGGGGATTGATTGTGGAAATATTGAAATCATTATTAATGGATCAAAAGTAAATAATGAATATTTAAAAAATATAAAATCAAAGATCAAAAAGAAAATTGGAAGAGAAGTAACTTTTTTATTGAACCAAAAACTAGACTCAAGTTCGATAGTTCTTTACAAAGAAATTAATAAATGAAAAAAATTAACGTACAAATGGTTCATTTAATTGAAGGCCAAAGTACAATTTAGAAATGAGATTAATGAATACCATAAATTACTCTAATAATTTAAATATCTAAACATGAATATTACAATTGTTGGATCAGGATATGTTGGATTAGTTTCCGGAACTTGTTTTGCTGAAATGGGCAATTGTGTTACCTGTGTTGACATAGATCCCGATAAAATAGAAAAATTAAATGATGGAATAATTCCAATTTTTGAGCCTGGTTTAGAGACAATGGTTTTAAAAAACATAAAAAATAAAAACCTATTATTTACAACAGATTTAAAGAAAGCATTACATAATTCTGAAATTGCTTTTATTGCTGTAGGAACCCCAATGGGAGATGATGGCTCAGCGGATTTACAATATGTATTAGCAGTGGCAAAATCTATTGGCCAATCAATGCAAAAAAGATTGATTGTGGTTGATAAGTCTACGGTACCGATTGGTACTGCAGATAAGGTAAAATCTGTAATTCAAAAAGAGTTGGATATACGAAATTCTGATTTACATTTCGATGTGGTTTCTAATCCTGAGTTTTTAAAAGAAGGAGCTGCAATCGCAGATTTCATGAAGCCTGACAGAGTAATAATAGGAACTGATTCTGATTATGCTATTGATAAGATGAAGCAATTATATAATCCCTTTTGTATGTCTAGAGAACGTTTTATTTGTATGGATATTCGTTCTGCAGAAATGACAAAGTATGCAGCCAATGCAATGCTCGCTACTAAAATATCTTTTATTAATGAAATTGCTAACATCTGTGAAATGGTAGGGGCTGATGCCAATCAGGTACGAATCGGTATAGGTTCGGATAAAAGAATAGGGTATAGTTTTATTTACCCTGGTGCTGGTTATGGTGGTTCTTGTTTTCCCAAAGATGTAAAAGCACTAAATAAAATAGCTAAAGAAAATGGCTATGTTGCGCAATTGATCAACGCTGTTGAACAGGTAAACGATTCGCAAAAATTAATAATCGCTAAAAAAATTGTTAATCGTTTTGGAGAAGATTTAACAGGATATAATTTTGGTATTTGGGGCTTGGCATTTAAGCCAGGAACAGATGATATGCGCGAAGCACCGTCTATATATATAATTAAGGATTTAGTAAGTAGAGGTGCTCAAATCAGAGCTTATGACCCTAAAGCCGTAAATGAGGCCAAAACATTTTATCTCAAAGATTGTAAGAATATCTCATATGCAAGTACAAAATGGGATGTTTTAAAAGATTCGGATGCACTAATATTATTAACCGAATGGAAAGAATTTCGTTCTCCAGATTTTGAAGAAATTAAATCTAAATTAAATTCACCAATAATATTTGATGGAAGAAATCAGTATAGTAATTTTAAATTAGATAAGTTAGGAATTGAATATTACCAAATTGGAAAAAAATAAAATCTGATAAAAAATATAAAAATTGAAGAGAGTTTTATTAAAACGATCGACTATTTTAAAAAATTTTATTGAATAATTTAAAGAGATAATATATTAATAAATTAAAGTAAAATACTAAATTGAATTTTATGAAAAATGATAATAATGTAAAAAATGTTCTTAATGACGATGGAGTATCAAACCATTTACTTGAAAGAGGGCATAAGTTTGAAAATATAGAAACTACAAATATTAATTTTTTAGAACAAGAATTGAATTATAAAAAAGGTGATTCATGGGCGGTTAGAGTGATCTATAATGACTTATTTGGAGGTGTTATTATTAAACAGAATCCTGGTGAAGGTAACAGAAGACATTATCACCCCGATGCGGATGAATGCTGGGTTGTTATGGAAGGTTCATATGAGTGGGAGATAGAAGGTAAAACAAAAATTGTTTCAAAGGGTGATATTGTCTTGGTCAAAGCCAATACATGGCATAAAATAACCGCAGTAGGTAATTCTCCCGCTGCTCGCCTAGCAATAACCAGGCCCGATGTAAATCATGTATATGAAGATTGATTTTTCTGATAAAGTAGTAGTTGTAGTTGGTTCTTCTAAAGGGATTGGTAAGGGAGTAATGGAAACATTTCAAGAACTAAATGCCGAAGTTTATGGTGTCTCCAGAACAAATGGGGTAGATATTTCTGATAAAGATAGCATTGATTCATTTTTTGAATCCATTACGTCTATTGATTTTTTAATAAATGTAGCCGGGATAAACTTTTGTAAAAAAATTCAAGAAATTGAGTTTGATGAATGGGATTCTGTTTTAAATACTAATCTTAGATCTTTCTATTATTTAATTAAAAAAAGTATTCCTCTTATGAAAGCAGGTAGTAGAATTGTAAATGTATCGTCTATTGCGGGAAGAAATAAAAGTATTGTAAGTGGTGTTCACTATACCTCAAGTAAAGCAGGAATAATTGGATTAACTAGGCAGCTTGCATTTGAACTTGGCCCGGTTGGAATTAATGTTAATTGCACATGTCCATCTCAAACCTTGACACCTATGTTAGAACAATCAATGAATGAGCAACAATTAAATGATTTGACAAAAAATATTCCCGTAAGAAGATTAGCAACAGTTGCAGATCAAGTTGGTCCGATTATATTTTTGTGTTCAGAATTATCAAATTATATGACTGGTGCTATATTGGATGTTAATGGAGGGCAATTATAAATCATGAAAAAAGGAAAAATGACAGCGGTCGTCGCAGTTAGAGCCGGGTCCCAAAGGGTTAAAAACAAAAATGTAAGACCCTTTGCTGATACAAATTTATTAGAATTAAAATTAAAAGTTCTTCTCAGGGTCAAAAATATCGATGAAATAGTTGTAAACTCTGATTCGGAAATTATGCTAGAGATTGCAAAAAAATATAATGTAAAATCGGTAAAAAGAGAGGAGTATTTTGCTAGTTCAGAAGCATCCAATTCAGATTTTCATAAACACATAGCCGAAGTTACAGAAACAGACTTTATTTTTTTAGCTCCAGTGTGTTCACCATTTATTGGAGTAAAAAAACACTATGAGGCTATAAATAATTTTATGCAGTCAGATTTTGACAGTCTTACATCCTGTGAATTAGTTAAGGGACATCTATGGTTAGATGGAGAGCCAATAAATTATTCTTTAGAAAATGTTCCAAATAGCCAAGATTTACCTGATATAAAAAAATTAAATTATGGTATTTCAATTATCAACAGACAAGTAATGATTGATAGAAAAGGCTTGGTTGGATTTAATCCAGATTTTATTATACTAAATGAAATTGAATCATTTGATATAGATGAAATGGAAACTTTCAATACCGCTGAAGTACTTTACAATAACTTAAACATAGATTTATATGAAGACCAAGCTTAAAAATATTTTAGTTTTTGGAGGATCTGGCTTTCTTGGTGATTATTTGGTAAATGAACTGATCAAAAGGGGATATAATGTTACCGTAGCAGATTTAAAAGAACACAAATCTCATAAAGAAAAAATAAGATTCATCAATTGTGATATTTCATCTTTTGATAATATTAAAAGTGTTTTTAAAAATTCATCGTATGACATTGTATATAATCTTGCAGGATTTTCAAATTTAGATGAAGCTATTAAACATCCATTAAAAACAATGGAGCTAAATGTGATTTCAAATATTTACATAATGGATGAATGTGTGAAAAATAATATTAAAAGATTTGTTTATGCAAGCAGCGCATATGCAATGAGTAATAAAGGATCGTTTTATGGCATTAGTAAATTAGCATCAGAAAAAATCATTGAAGAATATAACACCAGGTACGACCTAACTTTTACTATCTTAAGATATGGATCTGTTTACTCAGAGAAAAAGTATGAAAATAATTATATCTATAATCTTGTTGAAAAAGCTGTTTTAAAAAATGTAATTGAGCATGAGGGCGATGGCAATGAATTAAGAGAGTATATTCATGCAGCTGATGCGTCAAAACTTTCTGTTGATATAATTGAATCAAAAGAATTTGATAATATACATGTTATATTAACAGGGAATCAAAGGATTAAACGTTCGGAATTATTTAATATGATAAATGAAATACTAGATGATAATTTAAAAATTATTTATAGTGGTAATGGTTACAAAAATCATTACAAATTTACCCCTTACTCTTTTGACCCCTCAATTAGTAAAAAACTAATTTGTAATCCTCATATTGACATGGGACAAGGGTTGCTAGAGTGTATAAGATCTGTAAGTTATAGTGAAAAATAATTTTAAACAATACACTGTCAAAGAAGACAAGTTTGTTAATTTTTCTGCAAATTTTTTGTATCAAACTTTAAAAAACTTAAATAATAAAAAGGGGGGGAAATCAGTTGCCTTTTCTGGTGGTGCAACACCTATACCTATTTTAAATAAATTAAAAAATTATAATTTGAACTGGCAAAATTTTAATTTTTTTATGGTAGATGAGAGGAATGTACCTATTTCTGATTCAAACAGTAATTTTGGAACCATTGAAAAGGTATTTTTTAAAAATATAAATGCCAATAGTTATTCGATTATAAATGATAAATATTCTTTAGATGAATGTATAGTTAATTATGAGAAATTATTGTTTTCAAAAATTGATTTAAATAATAGAAAAATACCAGTTTTTGATTTAATACTTTTAGGAATTGGAGATGATGGTCACACTGCATCTTTATTCCCAAATACAAATGGTTTGTTTGAGAAAAATAAAGTACTAATTAAAAACAAAGTTCCTCAACTTAATACAGAGAGAATAACTCTAACCTACCCAGTAATTTTAAATGCATCTAAAATTATAATATTGGCAAAAGGATCAGCTAAAGATGAAATATTGAAAGATATAAAAATTGGAAAAGGAAATCATCTTCCTATTTCTCGAGTTATTAATTCAAAAGTTGATACAACTTGTATTTTAGGAATAAACTAATATGAAAATTAAGAATATATTTTTTGATTTTGATGGTGTAATAGCAGAATCTGTAACTGCTAAAACTGATGCTTTTGAAGAAATGTATCTTCCATATGGTAAGGATATCGCAGAAAAGGTTGTTACATATCATAAATTGCACGGTGGAATTTCCAGATATGAAAAGTTTAAATATTTTCATAAAGAATTTTTAAATGAAATAATTAATCAAGAAAAGGTTAATGAATTGGCTAATCAATTTTCAAATATAGTTTTAGACAAAGTAATTAATTCTGAGGAAATATTAGGTGCAAATTATTTTATAGAAAAATACCATACAAAGTTTAAATTCTGGATCATAACAGGAACACCGACCGAAGAGATTGAGTTGATTGCTGAAAAAAGAAAAATATCAAAGTTTTTCATAGGAATTCATGGTTCTCCACAAAACAAGAGGTATTGGACAGAAAATCTGATAAAAAAACATAAATTAAATAGAAAAGAAATAATTTTTTTAGGTGATGCTACGACTGATAAGGATGCTGCTGATTTTTCAAAAATTCATTTTGCACTAAGAGAAAATGATGAAAATAAAGATTACTTTTTAGACTATGCAGGACATAGATTTAGCAATTATTATCAATTAGAAGAAATTTTAAAAATTTAAAAAAATGAAAATTTTATTGACTACAACTTCCTTTCAAGATACACCAGGAAAACATCATAAATTATTAAATGATCAAAATTGGGAAATAGATTATTTAAGAGGTCCATTAGATGAAAGCACTTTATTACCAATTATACATAAATATGATGGTATAATCTGTGGTGATGATGAGTATACTAAAGATGTTATAGAGGCTGGTAAAAATGGTAACTTGAAAGTATTATCTAAATACGGAGTAGGTTTAGACAAAATAGATCTTGAAGCTGCAAAGCAATTAGATATTAAGGTTTGCAATGTTCCAGGAATTAATCATGTTTCTGTTTCAGAACACGTATTAGCATTATTATTTTCATTTTATAAAAATATTCACCACCAATTTAATTCTGTTCAAAAAGCAAGCTGGTCAAGAAGTATTGGTTATGAAGTTCAAGGAAAAACTATTGGAATAATTGGACTTGGTTGTGTTGGAAGAGAATTAGCAAAAAAGTCTGTTGCATTGGGGATGAGTGTAATGGCTTTTGATTTGAACAAGTATCATAATTTTTTAAACAAAAATCAAAAGATTCATTTTTGCGATAAAATAGACGAAATTTATAAGAACTGTGACATTATTAGCCTCCACATTCCTCATAATGAAGAAACAGATAAGCTAATTAACAATGATCTTATAAGAAATAAGTTTCAAAAAAAACCACTAATTATAAATACTTCTAGAGGTAAGCTTGTTGATTCTAAAGCTATAATATATGGAATCAAAAATGGTTTAATTAGTGGTTATTTATGTGATGTTTTAGAAACTGAGCCTATTCTAGAGAATGAAATTTTACTTGGTATTGAAAATATAATTATTACCCCACACATTGGCTCTAGAACTTTTGAAAATGTTCAAAATCAAGGAATTAAATCAATAGAGAATTTAATTGAAAGCTTAAGGTAAATGATATTTTACATATGATTTTTTTAATAATTTCACTCACAATAATATCTGTTTTAGGTTTATTAATACATATATATGTAGATAAATATAGTCCTTTGATTTATCCATTAATATTCTGGTTCATTTATGAGTTGCCAAAAATGGAATATTATTTCTTTCATGAAATAACATTATATGATATCAAATATTACATATTTATAATAATAGGAGCTATATTGTATTTTTCTGGAATTCTGTTCAATATTTTGTTAATCAAAAAAAGAAATAAACAGAATTTAATATTATTTAAGAACTTCAACACGTTCAAAAGAATTTCCTCTTTTTTATTTCTAGTCACTTTAATTTGGTTTGCGTACATTTTTATTACAAAAGCAGATTTTAACCTCCTTTATTTTTTTGCTAGACGGTTAGGCGATGACGAGATACAACAATTAGTCTCATCTAGTTATCTTTTTGTAGTATTATTTAACGTTTCAATTTTATTCCAAACAATTATTTTAACTGAAAGTTTTAGTAAAACAAGGCTTTTAAAATTTATGGTATCTCTTTCTTTAATTTTTTTATTCACTGGCTCAAGAGGATATGTTTTGTTACCAACTTTATTTATTTTAATAACGTTATTTATTAGAGGTCGAAGAATTTTTTATATAATTCCAGTTTTAATAATTACCATCTTATCTTTTTCTATACTTGGATCTCTGAGATCTTTTAATGACCAAGACAATTTTTCATTAGAATCTTTAATTGATAAATCCGATAGCTTTTCAATAAATGAGTATCAACTACAGAACAGGGATGTAGCCGCTCTTAAATATTATGAAAACAGACCACTTATGTATGGATCTAGTTATATGGCCGTCTTCACCTCATTTATTCCAAGAAGCGTATTAGGTAATATTAAACCTGAAATGTTAGACGGAAAAATCGGAAGAGATGTTTTTGGAAATTACTATGCAGGTTTTCCAGTTCATCCTGTCACAGAAGCTCTGTTAAACTTTGGATATGCCGGGATTTTGGTGTTATTCATACTTGGTTTTTTATTTACCCAAATCATCAAATCATGTTCAGATTTATTAAGCTATTCAATATTTTCATATCTCTTACTATTTTCCCAGACAGGTTATACAACTTATCTTCTTTATTCATTTCAATTTTTTATTTTGATTATGTTAATAAGTTTTTTATCTAGAACAAATTTTTTGATAAAATGATAAAAATTTCTGATTCTAAGTCTATTTTTAGTGATATTTATCTTGAAGATTTATATATTTCTGATAAATCTAAACAAGAACTACATTTTTCGATTTCTAAAGAAATACCTAATATTCTTATTTCCAAAAATAATTCCCTTTTCAATAAGGTTTTTGGATTAGCTTTGACCCGTTTTAGTCTACAAAGAAATCAACTTCTGATACCGTATTTACTTACAGAAAAATTAAATGACTTTTTAAAAGCTGATAATTGTAAATTAATATTATCAAAAAAAAATAAGGGCCTTGGTGAATACTTGAAAGGCTATAGCAACGATCCAGAAAAAGTAACAATTGAGTATCATAATAAAATTAATTTTTGGAAAAATGGACTTACTAAAATTACATTATTAAAAAAAATTAAAGTTCTTCTTCTAACATCATTATCATTGATATATGTATTTTTCTTAATACTAGTTTTTCGTTTTAGGAAAAAAAAATATTCAAAAATAGAATGGATGAGTTTTGCTAATAACAAAGAAAGTATTGATTATGTAATTATTGATAAAATTAAAGCTATGAATATCTCGCTCTCATTTCCTGGTTTAATCCCTTTTCAAAACAAATATTCAAGATTAATTTTTAGCTCTAGGTCATATTCAATTACTAGCTTTTTAAATTTTGGTAAAGATCTTCTAAATTTTATTTTTTTTAATGAACTAAAAATTAATGGTTTTGATGAAAAATATCCCAAAATTTTCATCATTTCTTTTAATAGTGTTTTACAATTAATATACCAATACCTTATATCATTTTGTTTAAATAATATAAGTAATATTCAGATTTTCAGAGGTGGTAATTCAAACGGAATTTGGGCAAGTTCTCTAAATCCTAAGATAAAAACAATTTTATTACCCCACGGAACAGAGATTTACCCATTAGATCACGCTATATATATGTTTGTTGATTATTATATTTTGCCTAGTGATACTATAGTTTACAAATGGTTGAATCATAAAAATAATTTAAGATTAGGAAATCTTATTCCATTAGGTAGACCCTTTTACGAAACTTTACGTACAAGTGTAAACTCAGAACCTAAAATTGATAATTCCATGAAAGTGATAGGGATTGTTTTGACTTATAGTTCAGACGAGAGAACCAGATCTTTCATCTCAGAAATATACGATTCGTTCAATAAGTTTCCAAACATTACTTTTTTAATAAAAGAAAGAACAAATTTTAAAAACGATTTAAGTTTTGTGAAAAATTTATCTAATATTTCTATTCACAAAGGTGATATTTTTTCTTTTTTATCAATAACTGATTTAGTAGTTGCTGGAATTAGTGATCTTTCTGTCTTAGGAATGACGGTATTAGATGCAATAAGTTTGGATATACCTTCCATTTATTTTACCCAAAAAAGAAGTAAATCTGATCTTGGTTATAGCTATTGTGAAGAAATGAGTGATTTTACTTTTGAAGATATAAAGCTTATTAATAATTTAATTTCCGGTTATTCTATTTTAAATGAATTACTTGATGAGATTAAGATACGTAATAAAACCACAAAGATTTTGCTCGGTCCGAACAAAGGGGTCATGGATAAATTTGTTGATTTTGTAAATAAATTATCTGATGATAAATAAAAATAACAGAGTATTTTTATTTATTTCCAATATAATTGTAATGTTTTCTGGTTTCCTTTTACCTGTCTACATTACTAGATCGTTATCGGAATATTCTGACTCTATTTTTTTTTATTTATCGATATTAAACCCAGTTATAATATTTTTAGGTTTTGATCAAAGAAAATTAATTATTTTGGGAACAGAAGTAAGTGATAAAATACAAACTGCCATAAGATCAAATTCTTTAATTATTTTATTTCTTATGTCTTCTCTTTTATTATTTGGCCTTAATTCATTATTCTTTTTTTCAATATTATTTCTCAAGATGATTTCATTTTCATTGGACTTACATAATGGAATCTTACAAAACAATGGAGATTTTCTAAGTTTATTAGTATTGAGAACTATTGAGATGTTAATACTAATTTTACTAATTTTTATAGATTTTAAATATAGTTTTTTCTTATTGGTTCCATACTTTTTCTATTTAATTTACACTTGGAAACCAAATATAAACTTGACTATAATTAATTTTATTAAAACAAATTATAGTTTAGGATTGCAGGGTACATTGACCGCAATCTCAAGTGCTCTAGGAATATATCTGTTAAAACTGACGGGAAATAATAATTTAATAACTGAATTAGCAGTTCAAACAACAATACTAAGTTCAGTATATATAGCACAGAGTATTTATTTAAATTCAATAATGGATAGGTTTAAAAAAATGGGTAGTTCAAAAACATCTTTCAACTTATTAATTATAAACTTAATATTTATTTTTGGTGCTGTTATCTTATTTTATTTATTTCATTTTCTTAATTTCTTTGAATTTATTTTTGATAAAAAAGTAAATTTCTCCTTTCTGTCTGTGTATATATTTTGTTTTATCATTTTACACATGTTAAAAAACTCACAGTTTATATTTAGTTTTCTTATAAAAAAATCTATAGAAATTTCAAAGGTTAAGATATTTATAACATTATTTTATATTTTTCCGCTAATCTTACCCTTAAGCTTATCGATAAAGCTTAGTTGTATTTTGATAATCTCTTTGCTTGAGTTTTTAATTGTATTTAAATTTATTAAAAAATGATATTTCTTGAATCATACAGTGGTGTAGGTGGAGGGCAAAAGACTCTTGCAAAAATAGCAGCATTGAATTATAGATTATTTCCCAATGTAAAATCATATTTATTATTGACAGCCCCATCAAAACATATAAAAGAACTTTATAATAATTGTGACATTAATTTAATTAACCTTGAAACATCTTCATTAAACAAATTTGGAGACTTTAGATCCTGGCTTTCGTTTACTTCTTTGTTACGTATATTTCCAATATTTTTTTATTATCAATTAAAACTATTATATAAGTTGTTATTTATTGATGAAAAAAAAGTTTTCTTGTGCGATTACAGAGCTCTTTCAATTTCTCTAATTCCATGTATTCTTAGTAAGAAGAAAATATATTTTTATTTGATTGGTGGTTCACCTTATAATAATAAAATAAATAGATTTTTATCTAAGTTTTTGTTTAGGATATATTCTATATCAGATGATTTGGCAAAAAATGTTGAAATAACTAATTATAAGCTGGTACGAAATGGTATTGATGTAACTAAATTTTCAAATTCAAACCAATATGTAAAATCAAAAAATTTTACTAATAAGTTTGTGTTTGTTGGAACATATTCACAAAACAAAGGACTACATAGATTAGTATTCGCCCTAAAGTCTAGCAAAAATCAAAATTGGACTCTTGATGCCTATGGAACATTTTTAAATGATGATCCTTATGAGTTATACTTAATCAACTTAATATCAAATGATAAAAGAATTAAATTGCATGGGTTTACTAAAAATATTCATTCTGTTCTTTCACAATTCTCTACCTTGGTCTTTCCAAGTGTAAGCTATGATTCTATAATTATAAACGATAAGGAAGTAATTGCCACTTCGTCAGAGGGAAGTCCCACAGTAATAATCGAAGCTATATTTTCTGGTCTTACAGTATTGGCAAACAATGTTACTGGAGTTGGTGATCTTGCCGAAAATTTACCGAACATATATTCATTTGATTGGGATGATCTTTTAAGTAAAGGCATCCAGCCAGATTTGATAGAGTTGAATAAATTGATAAAAATTTGTTCGCTCAAGCAAAATCACAGAATTTTATTTGATAAAAATAAAATTTACAAAGAATTATTAATAAATATTCATAATGATTAGATTTCTGAGGGATATTTATTACGTATTTCATCAACTTATTTATCTCAGAAAATTAAGAGACGGTGTAGTTTTAGTCGATTTAGACTTTACACTTTTTGATAATTTAGATCTGATAAAAAATTTTCCAAATGAAGATTTTTATTCTATTAATATGAAGTTAAACTCAATGATTAAAAAAGAATTAAACCTTTTTTCTAAAGATGATATTTATCTATTTACTGCAAGAGGTATTTTTAATTCTTCCAAAACTTTCAGACAGTTAAAAATACTTGATTTTAATAATTACAATGATATTTTTTTTCTAGGCAAAACTGAATATAAATTTTCATTCTTAAAGATAAATGATATTTTTTTCAAAAAAAAAATTATTGTTTATGACGACTTTCAAGATTATAATTCAAAGGAAGCAAAAATAATTCCGAAATCTCCTCCAAATCTGATTTATACAAGACATATTAATCCATTAAATATTAAAAAAAATGTTTAAACATATACTATATCAATTTTCTGCAATCCTTTCAGCAATAAATAAAATTGGTTTTTACAATTTGTTCAAATATTATAATAAAAGATCCAAAAATATTGTTTTATTTTTCCCTCAAAATTTTAAAGATTACATTAATTATTTTATGAGAGCATGGATACTTCATGATTTAAGTATTATTTTTTATTTGGTGAAATCAGGAAAGACTTTTTGTTTTAAAACTAGTAGATCTTTTGGAAAAATCCGTGATAAAAATGTTTATTATCAATTTACTTATTTTACCAATATCTATAATTTTGAAGATCATAGTAATTATTCTTATTACTTGTTAAAGAAATTAGAGAAAAATAATTGCGTCCTATTTCCAAATTCTAGCGAGATTCTCTATTGGGAAAACAAAATCTTTATGCACAGGGAATTCGAAAGATTAAATATTAATTGTCCAAAAACAACTATCGTTGACTATAAATTTGATTTAAATAAAATAAATCATAAATTTCCTTTGTTGATTAAAGAACCATATTCAAATCATAGTAGAGGAATACACTTTGTCAAAAATATTGAAGAACTGAAATCAATTTCAAAAAATATTTTTTCATATAGTAATTGTTTTTTAGTTCAAGACCTTGTTAATATGTCAAGAGATTCTAGAACGGTTGTAGTTAATGGAGAAATAGTTTATCATTATTGGAGATCAAAAAAAATATCTTCAACTTTTAGAACAACATCTACAAGTAATGGATCTAAGCTGGAATTTAAGGAACATTTAGAAAAAAATAAAAAAATAATACTGGATTACACAAAAAAATTAGGTTTATCTCAAGCAGCTTATGACATAACTTTTGAAAATGACAATGAAAATAACCCACCAATAGTACTTGAAGTATCTTCCTCATTTTTACTAAATCCAATCCCTAAAAAAGAGTTTTTAAATCTTCCTTATGAAATTTATAAAAACAAACCAATTCAGTTTGGTTCTGAAAGAGCTAAACAAATGCTTGAATTCAAATTTGAAAAATTAAACAATGAGAAACATTAAACCTTATAAGTTAGTTTCTCAAAAAACGTGGGAATTGCTTCCTGAAAAATCATCTAAGTTAGATTGGAATGAGGGCGACTTTGAAATGATTGATAATGTAAAAAAAGATGTGATTAATTTTATTAGAAACCGCCCCCTAAATTGGTACCCAAATTTGTTGGATCAAACTGTTCTTGCTGGGTTGTTATCCCTTGAGAATAATATTATAAATAAAGATATGATTCAATATTTTCCTGGTTCTGACTCCATCCATCGAACTATTGTAAATTGTTATTTAAAGCAAAATGATAAGGTGTTGATTGTCAAGCCATCATATGATAATTTCAGGTATGTATGTGAGGTTAACGGAGTTAATGTTGATTATTTTGAATTGGAAGAAAATGGTATTATTGATTTTCAATTATTTGAAAAAAATATTTCTAACGATATAAAATTAGTATATTTTGTGAATCCAAATAATCCTACTGGATTAGGATATTCTTTAGAAAAACTTGCCTCATTAATCAAAAAAAATACAAAAACCAAATTTTTGATTGATGAAGCATATGCCGATTTTTGGGGACATTCAATGGTTAAGTATATTAATGAATTAAATAATGTGATTATAACCAAAACAATGTCAAAATCTTTTGGTCTTGCTGGCTTCAGATTTGGTTATTGTATTGCGTCTAAAGAAATAATTGATTCAATTAATTACTTCAGAAATCCAAAAGATATTAACACCCTTTCTTTAGTTGCTGTAAAATCCTCTATAGAGAATATTAAAGAAGTAAAAAATTACATTTTAATGGTACGAGAAGAAAGAGAAAAGTTTCAAAAATTAATTCAAACTTTCGACTGGGTTTCTAGTCCATTTAAATCAAAAACAAATTTTTTATTATTAAAATTTGAGTCGGAAAAATTAAAGTTAAAATTAATAGACCATTTATTATTAAATAAAATTTTTGTAAGAAATTTTGATGATATTTTTAATTCAAATTGCTTCTTGAGAATTTCAATTGGTAATTCAAAAACAATGAAACTTTTATCTAGTTCAATAATTCAATTCTCCAATTCTTTATGAAAAAATCATCAACGATACTGATTACAGGAGTTGCTGGATTTATCGGGATGCACTCTGCAAAAAAATTTTTAGAGGAAGGGTTTAATGTAATTGGAATTGACAATTTGAATGACTATTACTCCACAAAATTAAAAAATGACAGGATAGAAGATATTTTAAATTTTTCTAAAAATTTAAAAAATACATTTAAATTTATTAAAGCAGATTTAAATTCAAATATTTGGAATGATTTAGAAAATAATAGTATTGATATAGTTCTACATATGGCAGCTCAAGCTGGAGTTAGATATAGTATTGAAAACCCTAATATATATCTTCAGTCAAATATATTAGGATTTCAAAAAGTTCTTGATTTTGTGTCAAATAATTCAATTAAAAATTTTCTCTATGCCAGCAGTAGTTCAGTGTACGGAAAATACTCTGCTCAACCATTTAATGAATCTTCGGATTGTTCTTTTCCTGAAAGTTATTATGCGGCTACTAAGAGAGCAAATGAACTTATGGCTCATGCATATTGGAAAACCAAGGGCTTAAAATCTTTAGGCATGCGTTTTTTTACTGTTTATGGTTCTTGGGGAAGGCCAGATATGGCACCAATGTTATTTGCAAATGCTGCCTATGAAAATAAAACCATTAAAGTATTTAATTACGGTAATCAAAAAAGAGACTTTACCCACATAAGTGACATTACAAATAGCATATTTCTTTTATCATCTTGTTTTGGTAAAAAAATTAAAAATGCTGAAATAGTAAATATTGGAAATGGAAGTCCAATTAATTTACTTGATTTTATTTCTACAATTGAAAAGCGAATAAATAAAAAAATTGACAAAGAATTTATTGAAGCACAGTTAGGAGATGTAGAGGAAACATACGCCGATGATACTAAGTTGAAAACTTTAATTGGTGAAAGTTCTAAAATAAATCTTACTGTTGGTATTTCAGAGTTTTTAAAATGGTATAATAAATATTATGAAAATATTAATAGTTGAGAACGGTTATGTGGATTTAATAAAATCCAGAGTTCCACTAGGAAACTATTTCAAAAGTAAAGGTTATAATGTAATGTATGCCTGTCCGAAACCTCCAGCTGATTCAGATATTTTTGATATTGACATAGATAGAAGTAGGCTATCAATATTAAAATTATTATTGGGGATAATTAAACTTGTAAAAATCGAAAAAAATGCTAAGATTGATACCGTTCTATCATTTAGATTAACATCAAATATATTTAATTATTTTTCATCGTTTTTTGGTAAACAAAAAAACAGAGTAGCTGTAATTACAGGATTAGGTTATTCATTTGTTTATAAAACCTTAAAATACTCAGTTCTTAAATACTTCATTTCATCATTTTATAAATTGGCTGAAAGGAGATTATCAATTATTACTCAGAATCCAGACGATTTGACAGATCTTGGTCTTAAATATGGAAAGGTAATATTGGGAAGCGGAATCTCTGAAAGTAATAATAAAGAGATGTTAATATTACAGAAAAAAAAATCTAGCTTTTTGAATTTATTATTTGTAGGTAGACTACTTAAATCTAAAGGTGTTAAAACTGCTATTAAACTTTTCAAGAAAATTCATAAATATGATAATAGAATAAAATTAACGATTGCTGGGGACATAGATGATGAAAATCCTGACTCGATTTCATCAGAATTCTTGTCCAAAATTAAAAATCTACCTGGTGTTGATTTTTTAAGTTACGTAGAAGACATGGAAAAGGTGTATCAAGATTGTGATATTCTTTTATTTCCAAGTACTTATAGAGAAGGTGTTCCAAGAACTATAATTGAGGCATTAAGTTTTGGTCTAACAATAATAACTACAGACAGTCCAGGATGTAAAGAGACTGTTAATGATAATGGAATATTAACAAACAAAGATGATTTTATTTTGGATGCATTCCATTACATAAATTCCTTAGATAAAAAACAAATTATTTACAATAGAAAACAATCTTTAATAATCTTCAGAGAAAAATTTTCTGATAAAGTAATTTACCCACAGTACTTAGAAGTAATTGACTTAAGTATTTAATGGAAATGATAGTGTTAGCATGGTTTTGGGTGAAAATATTTTAAAGGGAAATGGGTTTGAAAAATTTTTGAATAATAATTTATTCGCTTAACTCTATACCCTAATACTTCCCTAAAACTTTATATTTGATTCTACCTATTAACCAGTCTCGTATTTCTTTATCTGAGAAGGATAGGTAAATATTCTTTAACTTTCCATTAATATAAAGAAATTTGTATTTAAAAAATTTTAAGAATTTTCTTTTCTTATCATTTGTGATAAGTGATTCAAAGTTTGATAAGTATATTTTTGTTTTTTTATTTTCTTCAAAATAATTTTGATTAATTTTTTTAAAAATTTGACAACATACTGCAATATAAAGATTAATTGGATTTTTTAATTTTCTATATTTTTGTAAACGGATTTTTCTTTTTATTTTTTTTGATAATAAGAAAATATCATAGGCATTTCTAAGGTTTATAGTTTTATAAAATATTCCATAATCATTTATTTGGTGTGATATTATCGTTAATATCATCTGATTTTTAAAGCTTAAGACATATGTATCATTAATTTTATTTAATTCATCACTAATGCTTTCATAATTAAATTCATTTGAATATTCTTTTTTCGTTAATTCTTTGTGAATTTCAACTGCTGCTATTCTGTTTTTTTTAATAAGTCTTGGATAATGTCTAAATAATGGATATTTGTACTTTTCATTAGAAAAATGATAATAACCGTTATTCAATAATATATCAACAGCTCTATTATATTCGTCTTTTGAGCATATAAAGTCTATGTCGCCTACCATTCTCTCTCCAATATCATTATAAAGTTCTTGAATCATATTTCCTACCCCTTTTAAAAAGATCGGTCTTATATTATTTTTTAGCAATAAGTTGTTTATTTCTTTAGCTTGTTTAATGATTTGTTTATTTCTCTCAAGGTTTATTTTATATATAAATCTCATATATTTTAATAAATCCTTTTCAAGAAATTTAGTAACTTTTAATTTTTTCAAAGAAACATACAAGGCTGGAAGAACATTATGTTTAGTACTGACAATAATAATTTTATCCCAATCAATATTTCTTAAATAATTCTCTAGTAATGATTTTTTTTCAAATTTTTCGTCTAGCTCATTTGATAAACTTTGCGCTATAAACAATAGTGTTTCTTTGTAAGTCATTTACAGTAAAATTAAACTTCGAATAATTTAATATATATTATAATTTTTTAAAACCACCTAAACCCCTCAACAGAAAATTAATTGGTTTTTTTGATAAAATTAATGATTTCACGAATTCTTTCATTTGAAAGGATATAAATTATTGAAATCATAAAACCAATGAATGAATATGCTAAAACAATTATCATCCTTCTTGGTTTTGATTTCTCATTTGGGATAGTAACTTCATCTAATACAGAAAATATGGGCGTATCTTTATTTAGTTTTATTTTGTTTTTGTTGAATTCAGAACTCAACGAAATAAGAATATTTTGTTGTAAGTTGTATTCTGACTGCAATTTCTGAAGCTCGGATGCAAAAATAGCAGTAGAAATATTTTTATTGGAATCCTTAAATGAGGCTAATTCATTTTGAAGGGCTTCAAATTTTTCTTTTTGACGACTTAATTCGACTTCTGAATATTCTAGCTCTTCTTTTATTTTATTTGTTCTAAGACTTATAATTTTTGATTGTAGGGTTTTTGTAACTAAATATACTAGTTGTGTACTTATTAAAGGGCTTTTGTCATTTGCTAAAACCTTTATATATCCCTCTTTTTCATTTAATTCAATCGAAAATTTTTTCTTAAAAACTTTGATAATCTTATAATCATCTTCATCAATAAAATTATATTTCTCATCACTTTCTAAATTATTTACATTTGAGTCACTCTTTAAAATAAAACCAATTGTATACTTTTTAAAAAAATCAAGTATTTTTCCAATAATTCCAAAAACATTAAAACCTTTTGAATTTTCGATTATATAATCCTTAACAGTTAATCGATTCCCATCCATATCAACTATTTCTTCCTTAATTAATGATAGTGAAAACTCCTCAGAGTTAATAATTTTAGAATACAGCAAAGGAGAAATATAGTTATCTAAGGATGATCCCACTTCTGCATTTAAATTTATTCCGGCTAATGATGCTAATTCAGCATAACCCTTATTAGTATTGCTGTTGTTATCCGAGGTTTGAGGGACAAAGGTTGTGTGGGAAACAAATAGCACAGGGCTTGTAATAGCAACAAAAACACCAATAATAAAAAACACAAAAATCAGTTTTTTTAATAAATTCCTATTAGCCCAAATTTTTTTTAAAATAAATATGATTTGGATAGAATTGTCCTCAAAATTATCTTGATTTAATTCGGAATAGTCTTTTTTCATTGAAGTTATAACTTAGTTGCTATCAAAATACTTGTAAGGGTAGTTGTTATAAAAGTAATAGTTCCAGACAAATTATCAATAAATTGTGTTATTGATTCTTTGAACCCTTGACCCTCAGGTCTAAAATCAGTTACAATAACCGAGTTAGGGAAAACTCTAGGGTTTTTAAAAAAACCAATTTTTTTTGTTTTTCCGTTTGGTAAAATCACGTAAGATTTTCCACCCTCATTAAATAATTTACCTCCAGAATTTTTAATATAACTTTTAGCTTTTAATCCTTTTTTCCAAATAAAATTAGATTCATTTTTAACAGCTCCGGTAGTGCTAACAATTCCTTTGTTGGATGCTATATTAATAATATCACCATTTTCAAATATTTCATCAGCATTTAGGTTATTAAAGTCAAGTGTTATTAATTTTCCATCCCTGATTAAACTTGATGCATCTAAATTAGCATATGGGGTTAGTCCGCCAGCATAATCAATTATCTGTTTTAATGAAGATGTTTTGAATTCGGCTACAACAGTTTGTGGATAATTAACTTCACCAGCAATACTAATTCTTACACTTTCTTCGTAGCCTAGTACTTGTCTTACAACTAAAATATCTCTGTCCTGTAAAATAAATTCGCTTTCAGGTTTATCTTTTAAACCCAATAAATAATCTTTGTCAATTTTAACAGCTATTTTCCTAACAACCCTGTCATTTAAGATATCTATTTCAGGTCTATTTACTGTTAAGCTTTCCTGGTCAGCACTTATTTGAAATCCTCCAGAAAGCAGCAATAGATCTTCCACATACATATTATCTTCTAAATCATATATATCAGGATTGTTGACATAGCCAAAGATACCAACTGTCTTGTTAACATTTTCTGTTATACCTGTGCTAAATAATAGTACTTTATCTCTAGGATATAGTAATGTGGATTTTAATTCCTCCACATTATTAAACTCGAATGTTAGAGTTTTGAATTCTCCTGTTTCATTATCATATCTTTTGATATCAATTCTTGATTTTAGTAGATTTGTTAGAAAGTCTGGATTATTAATTTCAGATGCACTGAAGATCAAATCATAAATTGTTAAGTTTTCTTTCCAAGATGTTGTTATATTCTCTACTCCATATCCACTAATAGATACAAATTTGGCTCCATCAACTCTTTCATTACTGTAAACTATCACTTGATCCAAATCATTCAATTGTATGTAAATGCTAGAATTTAAAATATCATTCAAATTGTAGGAATTTACAACGTTGATCCCATTTAAAATACTTGTAACATCGACTCTTTCCAGAAATACATCTGGTAAGACACCTTTTGCAGCGTCCATTATTAATGATTTTAAATTATTGTAAGTTGAAAGTGAATACATACCAGGTTGAGCAACATGGCCTGATATGGTTACCTGATTTAATTCCATATCTAAAATTGGAAAAAATGTAATTTTGTCTCCGTCAGACAAATTAATCTTCTTACCCGTGTCTTTCGCTTCCTGATAATTAAAGGTTATTAATTCCCTATCCGCAATTATTTCTTTAGTTCTCATCTCAGGGGGTGTGATTCTACTAATATTTACTTTTCTTGTCTGTGCGGTAACTGGTAATCCCCCAGAAAATTGTAATAATTCAGAAAGTCCTTCGTCTTCTTTTAATTCATAAACTGCATTATTGTAGACTTCCCCTTCAAGTAGAAAACTATTTTTTCTAACATTAACAAATACTATATCATTATTTGTTAGTCTAACGTCTTCCCGTAATTGGCCTTTTGTTATGTAATCATAAAGATCAATAGTTTTGTAAAGTTTATTATTTCTGTAAATTTTGATATCTCTCAGTGTTCCACTAGTTTTAACCCCCCCTGCAGCATATAATGCAGACAGGGCAGAACCTGATGTATTCAAAATATGTGGGCCAGGTGCTTTAACCTGTCCTAACACTACCACTTTAACTGGTCTTAGTTGGGTAAGTGATACATCCATAAAAGTTTTTTGAGGGTCGCTTATTAAACCTGATAAGTATTTACCTAAAAATGTTTTTAATCTTGATTTTAGTGTTTTGAAAGAATTACCTGATGCGAAAAAAAGTCCATAACCTCTGATATTTATGTTACCATTTCTATCTACTTTGACATTTTGCTCAAAAGAGTTATCTCCATAAGTGATAATTCTCAATTCATCACCAGGGGCGATAAGATATCCCTCATCAATATTTCCGAGTAAATATTCTTTGTCTAGAAAAGGATTGTTATTAAAAATATCGTAGCCAAAATATTTGGGCCCATTATTTTCACCCTCTTCCTCATCTATTTCTTCTTCTTCTTCATCAATATCTTCTTCCTTTTCTTCCGGATTATTAGACTCTAATGCTTCATTTGTATTACCATTTTCTGAGTTTTCCATGGGAAACAACTCATTAATCAATTGATCGTAGCTAATTCCTCTCTGTATTGCTAATTGTCTTGCTTGAGTTTCGGTAATTCCATTAGCTTTCAAAGCATCCAAGACCTGAGATCTAGTAGTTATATTTTGAGATTGAGCAGCTTGGGTTGCCTGATTAATAACGGTTTCATTGGTTTGTGAGAAGCCAGTGAAGGATATTAAGATTATGATGAATAAATATCTCATAATTTTATTTAGGGAGGCAAATATAAAAAAAAACTAGAGAACGATGGTTTCTTTACTTTACCATTACACTTTCTTGTCTTGTGTAGTAGTTTTAGAACTTTCTAAAAAAATTTAACCATTAAAAATCATATTGGTCATTTTTCTCCCATTCTTTATTCTTTCTGACTTTTAAATTTGTACTCCATCCACCAACAATTGTGTCAAGTTCAATACCTAAGTTTTTAGCATGTAAGATAAGAGCATTGACATCTTTAGGAAAACATTTTCCACCATAACCTAGTTGCCCATCATGACCAGGAACATTTAAGTGGCTATCTCCAACTCTTCCATCAGATGCAAAACCATTCAAAGCATCTTCCCAATTTGCCCCAATTTTATCACAAACTAATTTAAATTCATTCATTATTGAAACTTTAGTAGCAAAAAAAGTATTGTTCATATACTTTATTAATTCCGAGGTCTTTGAGTCCGTTTCAATGATGTTCTTATTTTTAAATCTTAACTCATAAATTTTTCTGACTTGTTTAGTCCACATCTTGTTACCACCTATAATGATTCTATTTTGTGTCAACATATCAAGCTTCGATGTCCTTTCGGTTAAAAATTCAGGTGAAAAAACTATTTTAAATTGGGTGTAAATTTTGTTTAATTTTTCAGTAGTTCCGGGCAAAACAGTAGATTTTAATATGTAAATAGGTTTTTCATTAGCATATTTAAAAACCTCTTCTACAAATTCTAAGTTTTGATTTCCATCTTTATACATAGGGGTTGGTACACAAACAAAAACAAAATCAGAATCATGAGTTTTATTTAAAGTGTGTGTTGATTTTAGTGGATCAACATCATAAATCTTTATGTCACACACTGGTGAAAAGGCGAATGCTTGAGCTTCCCCAACAAAACCATTTCCAATAATACCAATTGTAGGCTTTCTCACTTCTAATATTTATATGAGTCGTTTTTAAACGGTCCCTTGACGTTTACACCAATGTAATCGGCTTGTTCTGAGTTGAGTTCCTCAAGTTCTACACCAAGCTTCTCTAAATGCAACATTGCCACCTTTTCATCTAAATATTTTGGAAGTACGTAGACCTTGTTTTCATAACTTCTGTGGTTTTTCCATAATTCCAATTGTGCTAAAACTTGATTAGTAAATGAGTTGCTCATGACAAAGCTTGGGTGGCCAGTTGCACAGCCTAGATTCACTAATCTACCCTCAGCTAATATTATCACTTCATTTCCATTTATTTCATATTTATCAACTTGAGGTTTGATTTCTTCTTTAGTATTTCCATATTTTGAATTCAACCAACTCATATCAATTTCATTATCAAAATGACCAATATTGCAAACTATTGTCTTGTCCTTCATCCTTATAAAATGTTCTTCTTTAACAATATCTTTATTTCCAGTTGCAGTTACAATTATATCCATTTCCTCAACTACACTTGATAATTTTTTTACTTCGAATCCATCCATAGCTGCTTGTAAAGCACAAATTGGATCAATTTCGGTCACTGTTACTAGACATTTTGCAGAGGCAAAAGATGCAGCAGTTCCCTTGCCAACATCTCCATACCCACAAACAACAACTCTCTTACCAGCTAGCATCGTATCTGTAGATCTACGTATTGCATCAACTGCAGATTCTCTACAGCCATATTTGTTATCAAATTTTGCTTTAGTAACAGAATCATTTACATTAATGGCCGGTAGTGGAAGAGTGTTATTTTTCTCTCTTTCGTACAATCTTAAAACACCTGTAGTTGTTTCTTCGGTAATTCCTTTGATTCCACTTATTAGTTCGGGGTATTTATCTAGAATCATATTTGTCAAGTCGCCTCCGTCATCTAATATCATATTTAATGGTTTTCTATCATCTCCAAAAAATATTGT
>CENJ01144651.1_pt1 | contig 23765 bp, 27 predicted proteins | sample 356161 | NCBI WGS metagenome assembly CENJ01 (sample SAMEA2619531, study PRJEB7988) | marine metagenome | biome: marine biome (ENVO:00000447); feature: surface water layer (ENVO:00002042); material: "saline water (ENVO:00002010), including plankton (ENVO:xxxxxxxx)" | depth 5 m
CGGCTCATGAGGTTCGCAGGCAGGGGTGGGGTGAGCTCACTAGTCCACTGAAAAGTGCAGGGGCATCAGGGTTTGCAGGCCCGGGTATGTTGCGCAGGCAGGCGCTCGGAATTGGCTGATTCATTTGCTCATCCTCCGCCCCCGCCGGACCGCCGGACCCAGCCAAGAAGAGGGCTCGCGGTAGCGGCATGTGCGCCGCGGTCACGCCGCGCAGGACCGGTCGAGGCCAGAAGCGGGCAATCGAGCAGGGGGCTGAGCAAGACGAGAACATCAAAAAGCCCGCCTTGACATCACGCGTCGGAACGGCAGCGTCGCAGCAGGCCAGTGAGCGCGACAAGGCTGCGCTCGAAGCAAGGGCGGCTTTGCAAGGCCCCCCCTGCGCGCAGCCATCCGGCGGGAAGCATCGCGTGCCGATGGGAAGGGTGGCCGATATTGTGAAGCTCGATGTGGACGATTACCATTTCAACAAGGTCAAGATCTCGAGTCGTAAGCTGGACCAGCAGCAGGTGGAGGACATCGCCGAGGTGGATACCGAATCGCTTGTGGTGAACCCCTCGCAAGAAGTGACTGTGTGCCTCTACTTTGACACCGGCGCAACAAAACGATTCAGGATCTCTCCGACTGTCTTTGAAAGACGTCCAGAGGGGAAGGTATTTGTGCGTCTGTCAAAGACTGTGTCGCTTTGTTTCACAGACTGCGGCGAGATTGTTGATCGAGCAAAAGCGGTGACAGACTTTGCGGGCCACCCATGGCTCGCACTGAAAGGGCACTTGGAGATTGGCCACGTTTTTCTGACGGAAAAGCACGGCCCTTCAGAAATAGAAGTGCGCCGGGCGGCTTTCAAGACGCGCGACAAATGACTCCCGCCCGGACCAATCGCGGCACCATTCCACAAAGGCGCGGGGGCGAATGCCCTTGTTTCTCCAGTAGACAACCCCTAGGGCCGGATCTATTGAATGCTCGTTCGGGTTCGTCACCGCGCGCGGTGTCCCCTTGAGCGGGCCCAAAGTGTTCATGTCTGGAAAGGCGAGCCCCGCGTCAATAGGCGATTCAAAGATTCCGCCGGCCAGCAGGCGAATCCTGGCGTCGATTGCGGGGTGGTGGCACCGATCGACGGCTAGGAACCACCTGGCCGTTGGCGTGAACGAGAAGACGCCGGAGGGTGCAAGCGCATCGGGGAGCCAGGCCTGCAACGGGACTATGGGCATGAGGTGGGGGTCGACCCACACCCCACCGAAGCGAGACAGCAGAGTGAGCTTGAGCAGCTCGGTTTGCATCGGTCGAACTCCCGCCGAAAAGACGACTTCCGGCACAAGCTCTTTCGCGGCGTGCACGTCGAGCAGTTTCACATCGGTGCCCGGCATCAGAGTCCAGCACCGCACGCACGCGGCCTGGTATTCCGACATCGGATCGCGCAGAAACACCCAAACCAGCGTGCGGTGGTGCAGGGGGAGTAGTGCTACAACAAAAACAACAACTAGGGTAACGCAAACCAGAGCTATGTCTGGCAACTTCATAGGGAAGGGTGCAAAGAGGGGCACATTTTTTACCCCCTAAGTTCTCCCGCCCGCCGATCGCCAGCCATGCTCTAGCGCGGAAGTACTCCACTCGGCGCCAACACACTATCAAATCTTGTTGTGGATGTAGCGGAAGACGACAACAAAGACGAGCGCTTTCGCAACGAAGCCCGTTGCAATTGCGATGGTGCGCCACGGGTCGCCCGCGCGAAACCCCTGCTTGTGCGCGCCGCGCGCCGCCACAGCCTTGACCAGGGCGGGCTTGCGCAGCTGGCGATTCTCAAGCAGGACTTCGCGAATGGCGGAATGAGACGGAGCAAAAATGACGGAAACCCCAAAGTAGTCAACGTCGGGGTACTCGTACAGAAATTGGTCGCAGTGCTTCATCTCATGGCTCAAAAGAGGCCAGGCTTGCTTCAGGTGCTGTAGGGTCGGGCCCTCGGCCCCGCTCGGGCGCTTCAGGATGACGCGCTTGCCGTAAAACATGAACTTCTCGTAGAAACCAAACGACGTCGGCGTCGCCTTGACGACAAAGTACGCGTGCGTGAAGCCGCACGCCTTGAGGTACTCCTGCGCCGAGGCCTTGATGCTGCGCATGAGCGTCGATCCGATACCGCGGTGCTTGCTGGACCCGCCGACGCAGATCGCGCCGAGCTCGACGTACACGAAAGACGTCATGTCGATGATCTTGAACGAGCACACGCCCAGAATGTCCAAAATCGAACCCTGCGGATCGACCTGCAAAGCCGCGACGCGGTGCGTCGACCGCGAATCTGTGGTGAGCTCATTGAATCCCTTGACGCCGATCGCATCCATGTTGGCCTTGGCGAGACGGTGTACGAACGGCAGCATGTGATGGGGGAGGACCTGCGAGAGATCGTACCCCCCCATCCCGTGTGCCCGGATGGTGAGGGGCTCGATCGAGCAGAGCTTGATGCCGCGAGGCACATCGGTTGCGTGCAGACCCTTGTGCACGTGGAAGCTGGTGTTCTGAAACTTCGTCGTCATCGGACGGAAAACTTCGTAACGCGACATCCAACAAGCCCCTGCGCGCGAGCGCGAGTCACCTTGGTCGCCGCGGCGCGCGGGGACGCGCGGATGGGCGGCGGCGGGGCGGCGGCGGGGCTGGGGGGGGGGCGGTCGGCATGCTGCGCCCATCAGCTCACCTCTCCTGCGGCGGGTGGCTCCCAGAGTTTTCCCCGAAAATTTAGCCTGGTGACCCTGTTTTCGAAATTTTCAGGGAGCCATGGCGAGCCTGGGCAACCGCCGCTGGCAGCAACTGTTTGCGAGGCGCTACAAGGGCAATGATGACACGCCCATCGCGCTGATCGAGAAGGTGACCGCGGGGCGTGCGCGGCTCATGGTGGAGTACCGCGCCGCCGTCGTCGAGGACGCGACGATGACGATGTTCACGTCCGCCGAGTTTCGCGAGTCGGTCGGGAGCGAGCGCGTCGCCATTCCTCACACCCACAAGTACCGGCACTTCTTGCTGTGCCGCGACTCGCCCCGGGCGATTGTGGGCGTGCAGCTCGAGAACGACCCGCACGGCGGCGACGTCGAGGCGCCGTTCGACGACGAGGCTGCGCGATACCGCGTGCACCTGGTGGATGAGAGCTCGCAAGTGATCGACCGCCCCACGCTCGTGCGTCATCTCCCCGAGAGCTTTGTGCGGTGCGAGGTCTGCACCGCTGACTTCAAGCTGACCCACATCGAAAAGCTCAACAAAGCCGCGGACGACTTTCGCCGCGGCGTGAAAGCGCGAGATATCAAGATGTGCGTCGGCTGCGTCGACTCCTCTCGCGGCGAGCTCTTCGAGATCCCTTACCATCTGCTCGAAATGGCACTTGACAACCCGCTCGATGACGACGCGCCGCGCAAGAGGAAACGAGGAGCGCACTAGGGGTGGGCTCTGTTACCCCCTGCCTGCAAACCACTGACCACCGGTTTGAATTGGACCGGCGCATCTATCGATGAGACTAAATTGACCGCGTCGGAGTTCCTAAGCAAGACGACTAGAACGACAAATGCAATCACCACGATTGCACCAACGGAAAGCGAGAACCACTTGAAAATTGTGTCAAAGGTGGTCGGGGTGGCAATAAGCACTTGTGCGGCCTCATTCTGGATGGTGAACACGTCGACCGCCTTCTCGGGGTCAAAGTATTTGTAGATGACGCTGAGATAGTTAAGGATTACAAACACCCACAGCAGTAGATTAGAGAGTTTCGACCACTGTCTGAGATCCATCGACAAGCTGCGTGGAGGCAGCCAAAAAAAAAGCGGCCTTGCGGCGTTGGGCGTGCCTGATCGCAAATGGGATCGGTTGCCAGATTGTATAGAATGCTGCTGCAGGTTTGGGGCTACCGCGCCGTGCTGAACCCAGCCAACGGCAAGCGCTTCGGGGGACGGTTTGCGTGGCTGATTGATAAGCTCATATGGATCTTGTCGCTCTTCGGCTTGAGGCTTGCTCCGCGCGTCACCGCCGAGATTTTCCCGCTGATCGGCTTTAAAGTGTCTACAATTCAAATGCGATGTCTGCAACAACAGATGCTCGGGTCCGTGCTTGGCGGCACAGTCGAGAACTTGCCGCACGCAGTAATGAGCACTAGCCTGGCGAAAGCGCTGCTTGAAGAAGCCAGAATTGCGACCGACGCATTCGCCACCATCTCTCACGCTGTGGGGTCCGTGTCTTTCACGGTGCATCTGGAGTGAGGCACGCCTCACAATTATCGATCGAAAATGGGAGCGGCACCAGCTCGCCCCCGGCGTACCGGGACGGCGGGTGCGTTTGCATCAAAGCCATCACACTGCCGTCCAGAAGCGCGATGTCACGGGTTACGAGGCGACGCTCCTCTTCCAGCTGACAAAGCTGTCTCGCGAGGGTCTTGACGATCAGTTCAAGCGATTGGACACTGGAAGCAAGCGACGCAGTTTGCGCCCGAGAGCTCTCCAATTGTTGCTGCACAGTCACCATCTCGTTCGAACATGTCTGCATCCACAAGCGCAGCCCATCCTCCGAGTTGGCGATCCCATGGGACGTAAGCGGCTCGAGGGGCGCCGTGCACTGCGCACAAGGCGTTGCGATTCTCTGACGCTTCTGCGCCTGTAGGTCTTCGATGGTGCGTTCGAGGTGCTCCACATACTCGCGCTTGCGCACTCGAGTGTTCCGGGCGTGCTCGCGATTCTTTGCGCGGGCCTCCTCGCGTCTTCTCTTTACGGACGACTCGCGCGGCTCCACGACCGCGGGCGCGCTCGCTGACATGCTCACGTCATACGTCCAGATTTCCTCATGGGGGTGATTCATCTCGGGCACCTCCCCTCCGACTTTCATCGATGGAGGCGCGCAAAAGACCGCGCAAGGTCTTGTAGTCGGGCTTTTCGTCAAAACCCAGCTGGCGAATCAGGTCAACAAACGCGACAAACGACTGCGGGCAGTTTGCACACAAGCTTCTCGTCGGAATACTCCGCTTGATCTGTCCGATCTCTTCGCGAGTGCGTTTGGGGGGACCCTGCCACGGCAAATGCCCGTTTCGGAGGTATAGAAGCACGTACGCCAAGGACTCAACGTCGTCGCGCCGCGAGGACTCAACGTTTTCGTGGGTGTGCGACGCGCAGTAGCGTATCGTGCCGGTGATTCCGCTTTTTGTGTTGGTGTACGCGATGTGCCGCCCCGAGCGGTCGAGGTACTTCTTTGCGAGGCCGTAATCAGCCAAGTAAATCTGGGACCGATTGTCCGCGCCGCCGATCAGGATGTTTGCGGGCTTGATGTCCCTGTGCACAAAGCCGCGATCGTGCATGCGCTCGATCGAGAACAGCAGATTCACGCCCAACGTTGCAATCGTCGGAAAGTCGAGCGTCCCGTTCAACTCGAGGACCCTGTCGAGGTCGCGCCCCAACAGCTCGATGGCGATCGCCGGCATAGCGACGTTGCCGCCCTTTTCACGCGCGGGGACGTCGCCGTGCCACAGCAGCTTGGGGATTCCGGGGATGTGCTGCGGCGAATGCAGGCTCTGCAGGACACGCGCCTCGTACGAAACCAGCGGCTCCGCGCGTTGCGAAGTGCTCTGCGACGTGTCAATCTTGATCGCGACATCCTTCTTTGCAACTGTGTCGTGCGCGCGGATGACCTTTGAAAACGCGCCCTTCCCCAGCGTAGCCTGAACAAGGAAGCGGTCCGCAATCATACGCGCGTGTTGTGGGTGTAAGTGATGCCTCGGAAAAAAACCGTCTATGGCCGACGCGTCGCCCTCCAATCTTGTCTGTCAATCATGTGTTGTCACCAGCCGGGCGGGGTGAGGCGGGCGAGTCACCCCCCGCCCGCGGACTTCCACCAGAGCATGAGCTCCGGGGTGGCGCCAGATTCGACGGTGCACACGCTGTGCCGCGCGGCGCTCGTGAGCGGACGCCAGAACGACCTCACGATGTCGACGCGCGGTGATTTTGGATTTGAGGCGAGCAATTATCGGCTAGTCGGCCTTCGCCCCCCCTCGGACGAGCGCAAGCAGGCGCTATTTGCCATCTACGCCGAAATACTCGGCTCGCACCCCGGTGGCGTGGCGGGCGGCTGCGCGCTCTTGCACGATGCAGTCCAGGATCCACATGCTTTGAGGGAGCTGACAGGCGAGCCGTGGATTGTGACGTCCACGGACTTGGCGCGAGGAATCGAGCCGCCGGAAAAGACCGGCGCGTACGCGAAACTCAAGCGCGAGGTCGAGCACGTGATCAGTGAGGCCGGCCCAAAGGTTGCGAAGTCATTCATGGTGACCGAGGTTGAGCGACGACATCTTGGCGCCGGCGGCGACCTCCTCGCATCCAAGATCATTTTGTGTCAAGATGACCAATTCACCGCGGAGTACGTTCGCATGCTCTGACAGGAAACTGGAATGCAGTGCGTGGCCAGCAAGCTGAGGCGGAGGGCCTCTTTATGGGCCAGACACGTTGGACACTTTGACGCGCACTGCGGGCTGCAAAAGACCAAGGGGCCTCTGTGCGCATCGCTAACGCACCGTTTTCGCCGCTTTGGCTTCACGCGCGCCGCGCATGCGCCACATTTGTCAGACATTTGTACTAACGTCTCTTTTTGTGCCCTGATATGGAACGAACGCTCTTTAATCTCTCGCTGGGGTACTACCCAGATGCAAGCGGCGGCGAAAACCGGAATCGTGCTGTTTGCGGCGCTTGTGGTTTGTGTAATCATCGCGTCGGCCATCTGGTCCTCGATCAAGAGGGATCACGTGAAGGCCAGCGCGAAACGCATCTCTCTGCCGAGGATAACGGGCGCTGACGATTTGGGCATTCGGCTATCACCAGCGCAAGTGGTGATTGTCCAGGCGTTTGATGAGAAATATGGCGACGAAGTCGGCAATTTCACGGCCCGCCACAACGCGCAGTGGTGCCGCTCTCGCGGATACCGATTCCACGCGCACATCCAAGAGCCGCCCACGGGGCAACGGCCCCATTTCCTCAAAATCCATGCAATTTTGCACGTGTTTCGCACGTTTGCCAACGTCGCGGGCGTCGTGTATGTCGACGGCGACGCGATCATCAACATGACCGCGGCTGAACCCGTTTTCGGTTGGTGCGACGTGGTCTTTGGCAATGATGGCTCGAGCGGGCCGCGCGGGCTGAACGACGGCCGAGACTTTTCGAACGCGCCAAACACCGGGTACATTGCGGCAAGAAATACGGCGTTCTCCAACTCGTTCTTTGCGCGCATGCTCGAGTCCGAGGAGTGCGCCGAGTGCCGATTGCGCGGGTGCGGCGGGTTTGGATTCAAAGACCAGGGTTGCATCGACAGACTGCTCTTGAACGCACCTGCTCGGATAACGAGTAGGTTTGCCATTGCCGACGTGCAAAGATTTATGCCGAGAGGCCGGCCTCAGCCAGCCTTTTTGCTTCACTGGGCGGGCGACGATGGGAACACGCTTTTGGACACAATTCGATCCCGAATTTTTCCAACCAAAGTCGAGCCGTACTCGGAGATGAAGCGAGTTGTTCGCAAGTTGCGTCGAGATGTGTGGGGTATGAATGACGACTTGTTGTGAGACTTTTTTCTACACCCTTGAAAACAGAACTGTTATAAAGAATATGCAGTACCCGCTCGGAGTGATTTATTTCCTCTCCGTTGTTGCGCTTTTCGTGGGGCTTGCGATTGCGTTCTTCCGTTTTACAAGATGCAATATCAGCAGGAATTGCGGCAGCCTTCCTATCACGTGCACAAGCAACGAACCGGGTGGAACCGGGGTTTGTCCATGGGTGCAGCCCATAACATTCAATCCGGCGGATCCCGCTTTCCTCGGAAGTCCAACACCTAATGGGCTTGGCGCCGCGCCTTTGTGTGTCGAGGAGTACGGTGATTGCAGCGGGCAGGGGAGCGTCTGCTGCGAACCCGACCTTGTCAGCTGCATCTACCAAGACCCGTACTATAGCTATTGTCAGTACGACGAAACCAAGTGCGCGCCAGGTACGATCGGCCGGTACCAGCAATGCGATCCCCAAACAGACATTTGCTGCGGCAAGGATTGGAATTGCTACACGCAGGACGAGAATTGGTCGATGTGCCTCACGTACGAGCAGTGCATGGAGCAGTTCCCGCCAGAGAACTGCGGGTTAATTCCGCCCCCGCCGCCCACGCCATCGGACTCCGGCGACACCCCCACGCCGCCGCCACCTGACCCCGGGGAGGATTCTGGGCCGTACTTCATCCCCCAAATGTCACTACAGAACGGCGGTTACCCCGTCCCAGGGGTAGGGAACCAATGCGGTGGTACTCCCTTTGGTAACCGAGGTTACGTCATCTTTGAGACCCTACCGCAGGTGGGGCTGCCGACCGATACCGCGAAAGATGGCCGATTTTTATCAGAACGGGCGTTCACAAACATCACGCGAGTTACATGCAAAGTCGACCTTACAGGAGTGTCACAGACGGCAAACTTTGTTGTGCCGGCCTTCTACCTCACAGCGGCAACGGCCGGTTACTGCGACGCTCAACAGAGGTGTTCGGAAATCGATATCTTTGAAGCGAACGGGATGGGGATTTTCGCCAGCACCATTCACAACCCAAATCTTGACAATAATCAAATGCAGCAGCTCTTTGCTACAAAGGCGAGCACAAACGGTGCCTTTGGAACGAACCCGCAAGTATTCACGGGTGGAAGGGTGGCTAGCGACCCAGCTATCACAGCTGCGGTGCGTGACAAGTTCTACCTTGACGCGCAATTCATAAAGAGTGGAACAGGATCAAGCGCACAGTACTCACGGTTAATCATTACAATGAGGTCAAGCCTTGATGATTCACCTTCGTCGGTCTTGGCTTTGCTGTATGATACCAACCAGCCCGGGCAGGTTCAGGCGAACGACAATGTTGATTGGGCAGGACTGACATCGCAGATGACGGGTGACGGATACACGGTTGTGGCGTCTTTCTGGCAGGACAACAATCCAGATACGAGTGCAGCCTATGCGCCAGGCTGTAGGATCAACGATGATGTGAACCCTAGCCCTAACTGGTATAATGACACCACCGCTAAAACTGGCCTTTGCGATCAGGGCGGGCCAGTATTCAGTGAGATTAGAGTATATGCGGAGGATAGCTACGAACGAACGCAGAGTTTGGGTATTCCCCAACCGCCCGTGCTATCCCCCAATTTTAGCAGTAACTAACTAGATTAACTAGTGCGCTCACGAGCGTCAAATGGTTTTTTTTTCGCGCGGGGCAACAGCACGCGATGGGTCAGTGCGCGCTTAGTGCGTCGGATGACATGTACCTCATACTCGGGACTGCAATTGATAGCAGGCGCGTATCGGTGGCCCTTTCGACAAAGGAAATACGTCGGATGGTGCGCGCGCACTGCAGACTGCTCACTGGCAACCAAGCCAAGCGTTTCATCCAACTGGCGGTCAATTTCCGCATGCCGGATCTGCTTCCGCAGCTTGTCGCGTTCTCGCACCGCTTTGAGCGCGCCCGCCCGATTTTCAAGGCGTACATTGTGGCTCTTGTGGCGTGTGCATACTCGCCGCCGGCGCCGCCAGCCGCTCCGGACGACTCGGTGGCAGATCTCGACGCTCGGAAACTTGTGCGCAAGATCAAGACTGGAAGCACCTGCCCCGCCAGCTTTGCGCTCGGGGTACACACGCTGGTTGACTTTGTCGTCAAGCCCGCGCGCGCGCTGTCCGCCGCCAACGGTGCGATTGTCGGAATAGATGTCATTTCCACGGTCTACTATGATCTGCGCGACGCGCGCATCCCGGCGTTCATCGCGGAAATGCGGGACGCGCACCCGGCCGACATCGCGTATCGCGTCCTTGATGAGTACCTTGCCACCCGCATGCGATACATCGAGCAGTTGAACGCCGACGGATGTCGCGTCTTGACGCGCGTGCCCATCCCGCTCTCGCTCCGCGAAAAGCTGCAAATTGCCGCACGCTGCGACGCGGGCGCCCCCGTCAACCTGACGCCGCTCCTCGATTCGCTCAGCGACTTGCGCAAAGCTCTGGTGGTTTCGCGTAAGTTGGTGGCGCAAAAGCGCATTCTCGACGCGGCGGCCTTCGTCTAGGATGCGGTCGCCAGAGCCGTTAAAAAAAGGCTCGCATACAGCAGACGTCGCGGGCAAAACATGGGGAATTCGCCACACCGACCGCGGCTGCCCGATCTCAATGCCCGCTGCGGCGACTCCGATTTCGCGTTTGTGCCCGGCCGGCGGTTGCTCACGTGCGTGCGCGACGATCCATCAATGCTGCAAGCGATGCACGACAACCGCGAGGTGTGCGCCTTTCACCACCCCGAATTCGGGACGTTGCCGACTGCGATCGATCTGCGGCAGAGCTTCTCGTTCGACGTGTACGACCAAGGCGAGCTTGGCAGCTGCACGGCGAACGCGCTTGCTGCGGCGTACCGTTTCGACGCGGTGAACAACAGCTTCGCGCCGAGCCGGCTGTTTATCTACTACAACGAGCGCGCGCGTGAGAACACCGTGCAAACCGATGCGGGCGCGAGCCTGCTCGACGGAATCGCCAGCCTGAAACGCGTCGGCGTGTGCGATGAGACGATTTGGCCCTACGACATTGATCGCTTTGCCGATCGCCCGTCGGATGAGGCCTACCAGGCAGCGCAACCCCACAAGTCTGTGCTTGCTCGGCACCAACCGCCGACCGTTGAAGGCGTGAAAAAAACCCTGCTGCTCGGGTACCCGGTGGTCTTTGCGGTTGACATCTTTCGGGGGATCGACGACGCCGAGGACACTGGTCGCGTGCCCATGCCGTTGCCAAACGAGGCGTCGATTGGCGGGCACGCGCTGCTTGCCGTGGGGTACAACGACGCGACGCAATCGGTCATCTTTCGAAACTCGTGGGGGTGCGCATGGGGCGACCGCGGACACGGCTACTTACCCTACGCGTACTTTGCGAAGTATGCGCACTCGGTGTGGGTGATACAGAAAACGACCGACGACGCCGCCGACTACTTCTAGCAACATTCCAAAGGTATTTTAATCAATCTCCTCGACGACGGTTTCGTCTTTTTTGGTGCGGAATACCTCCTGAATGTCTTGACTTCGACCCCACCAAAGCTTACCGCAGTAAATTATAGCAATTGATTCGAAATCAGGAGGCGGCTTTGCGTACATCTGCTCTTTGCTGAGGAGAAAGTTTCGCGACTGTAAGAGTTTGACAACGCACTCGCGGGCGACCGCTCCGCGTGCCACCACAATCACGTTGGGCTCGAGGGGGTCGTCAATCAGCGAGCATAGTTCACCAGACGTTATCACTTCGTCGATGCAGATGAGCATCCGCTTCGTGCGGCTGGCGTACGCTTGAATTTCCTCCATTCGGCGAGCGTAGCTGGCGGGTGGTCGGCATCAGTACCCCTCCCTCCGGTGCCCTTGTGATTTGCAGAGCACATGGTGCCGCACACGCTGTTGTTGGCGTGGCTGCTCGCGCCCACCTGGGGCCTTTCTCTCAATGCGCCCTTCCGCATGGTGCCGTCGCGCGTCGCCGCTCGCACGCTTGGCCACTGGCGCCTGCACGAGCACATTCACGCCGATTGCGCCGAGACGGAGCGCGGGCGCGGTTTGGAGAGATTCAGTCAGTGGATGTGGGAGACCGGCGAGGACGCCGATCGCGTGCTGGTGGTATGCGACAATGACGGCGCCTTTGACGCTCTGATCGGGGGTTATATCAAGCGCGACACCATGATTGTGTGCGCAATGGCGGAGTCGCCAATAACCGACCCGGACGGTATGAAAGTTTTGGCCACGCTCTTGTCGCATGCGAGTGTTCGCATGATCGGTGTCTTGTAGTAGCGTGTCTTAAACTCGTGGCGTTCTGCAGACTCGCGCGAAAGATTTTCGTGCCCCTTGGGAACACGCAAGATGGGCGTCCAAACTCCCGCTCTGTTCCTCGCAATCGCACTATGTGTTTCGGGACTGCTGTTTGCCTCGCTCGAGCTGTTCGCGGAAAAAAACACGCCGCCCACAGGGCTAATCACATCGTCAGAAGCGCAAATCACCTGCGCGCTGGGGACGCTGGCTATTCCCATCTCGTACGACAATAACGGGCTGCCCATGATAACAATTTACGTCGGAACGCCGCCTCAAATGGTAAGCGTGTGTCTCGACACGGGAAGTTCCGACTTGCTCATCAAAACGCCCGAGAAGTATTCGCCGGCAGCCTCGAAATCGGTCGGTCTTGCGAGCGGTCGGCTGTGCACAAGAATCATCTTTGGGACGCAGGCTGACCATGTCTGCGAGTATGAGGACGCTCTCGCGCTTGTCGGGCGCTGCGTCGAATCCGCGAAAGACCTCAGAAACGAGGCTGTCGCGTCGCAGCTCATGGTCGCCAGTGTGGAGTACCAAAAATTCAGCTTTTTGGGCTCCAAGCGTCGCGAGCGATCCGAGTACTCGCTCGCCACCATCCCTCAAAGCAACTATGATGTTTTTGGGCTGTCCATGTCGCACAGCGAGCACATGGTGCCGCTGATCGCCCAGCTGAATCAGGTCCGCTCGAGCGAAGGCGATCGGTCCGATGGCGTGTTCACCTTTGTGTTCGGCGAGGATTCCGGCGCAAGCCCCGTTGCTCACCTTGTCATCGGAAGGCTCGCGGACATGGTGCCCCGGTACAGCGCGCTGGCCGCCATCAATGACTCGGACTTTTACAGGGTCAAACTTGTTTCCGTTTTTGTTGGAGGCGTAAAAATTGAAACGGCACCAGACACTGCGATAATTGACAGCGGAAGCAACTACGTATTTGGAAGCCCCGTTGTGGTAAACGAGATCAGAGCCGCGGCTCGCGCGACAAGGGGCTCCATGCGCATAGTATTCAAAGGATTCGAGATAAACGTGCCGCACAAGGTGTACATGCCGAGCCGAAACGTGTTCTACGTCGAGCAAAGCTCATCTCCAACAGACTCCCTTGTGGTCGGCACCATGTTCCTTCGAAACGTCGTCGCGGAGTTTGATGCGCGCTCGCATACGGTCAGGATGGCCCACCTGTCCGATATGTCCTAGCCCATGTAGTACACTGGCGCCGAGGGGGAGACTTTTTGCATAAAAAGCACAAGCCCCGCTAGAATTAGGACGCCGGCAACCACCAAAATGCCCACTGTCACCCAGCTCATCGGGGTCGACTGACGCGAAGGAGCCTGTTTCCCCGCGGGCGACGGCCCGGGCGCCGGCGCTGGAGCCGAAGGCTTCCCCGCGTTTCGTGCCGTGTACGCAGATGTTAGCGCTGTTCCGATCCCAAGCAGAGTGGCTACACCTCCCGCTATTAAGCAGATTTGCGCACCTTTCTTACCTTCGACTAGGCTTGCGACCTTGTTCCAGTTGGTTTTCACTGAAGCCGCGGCCCCGCTTGTGTCCTCAAAAACCTCCACTATGGATCCCAGCATATTACCGATAGTTTTATTTGTCTGAACGGCATTTTCGGCAATATCAGTAGCCACTTGTTCTGCTACTTTTGCCAATCTGGGTACGTCAGATGCCATCGCTGGTTCTTGGTGTTCGTGACATTTTTTTCTTGGTGACATCGCAGACACATTGTTGTGAATGGCAGCCTCTTTGAAACTTAACCTCGCGATCACCCTAGGAGCATTGTCGGCCGCCCTTTTGGCATTCTACCTCATTATGATATTTGTGCCCATGGACAAGATCTTTGATACCAAGGTCAAGGACAACGTGAACCAGTCTCTGTGGGAAGTCTCACGCCAGCTCATGCAATTCTGGGAACTGCTGCACGTGTTTGTCATTGCCGCCGTATTTGCCCTCGCTATCGCGCTCATCTACGTGTGCTATCGAAGCAAGTAGGCTGCTCACGTCGCTTGCTTTGAGTCGTTTTGAAAGCCGCACGCGCTGGGTCGCAGGTAGTTCTTGATGCAGCCTGAAAAGCGCCCCTCGATGTTAAGGAAAGCGCAGTCGAGCCCCAAAGGGGATCGGATCGCGCTCCAAAGGTTGGCGAGCGGCTCCTTTTTGTCTCCCATGCCGTAATCGTCGTAGGGCAGAGTCACGGTACAGGCCGAGAAAACTCTACCGTCCTCGAGGCTCTTTGCCGGCTTGACAAGCGCGAGACTTGCGCCGTGGTTTTTAAGCGCGCGGACAACCTTTGCGCACTCGCCGTCGACGTTTACTCCGGATACAGTCAAGTGAACGCTCATTTGGTTGCGTCACGTAAAAATGAGTTTTAATTTCGCTTGAAATCGAACGGCCGCATCAGGCTGACGTACGCGTATGAAGCCACGCTCAGCAGGACCACCACACCGTACGACGCGTTTGTGAACGTCAACGCCGATGGGTGGGAGTTGGTAAAAATCTCAACCAGCTTTGCAATCATCACAAGCCCGCCCGCGATGCTAGTGGAAATTAAAGCTGCAAGAGATGAGCGATACGCGAATGAGGTTTTGCGGACCGACCGCATGTTTGATACAACCCCGATGATCACAACTACAAGCTGAGCAAGGATCAGCATGACAGCCCCGACATAGTGCACCCACGACTCCGGGTGGCTGTTGAAATTGAGAATGGCAAAGACAAATGCCGCAATCGCAACGCCGGCGCGCACCAAAAACAGCTTCGAATCTGTGTCGATGAACTCGGTCAGGAGTATGATGGTGGCGACCGCGAGCGGCAGGCCAAAGTAGATGCTTGGCGTGAGTTCGTAGTTCAACTCGCTGAACGTTCGAAGCCAGAGCTTACCTGTTGTCACAAGGGCATACCAAATCGCCGCAATTCCCAGCGCTACGGTCGGCATCCACCGGTACAGCGACGTCCTCAGCATGCTGAGCAGGCTTTCTTGACCGGTCCAAATTTTTCAGTCGGGGGTAGGCGATCGCACTCGAAACCTCTTGATGGGCCGGGGGGACATGGGCACGTACTGCCAAAAGTCGAGCGGGAAGCGCTTCTCGCCGGCCGAGTCGAATTCCGAGGGATGAAAAGGGGGCGAGTCGGCGGCGGGTTCCGGGTGGAACGCAGGCGAGTCGGCGCCGTTTGCCGCCGGTGGTGATCCGGGAGGCGTCCTTAGTGGCGAGCCGGGCGGCGTTCGCGTCGGTGAGCCCGGCGGCGTGCCGCCGTCTGGAGGATCTGGCTCGCAGTCTCCATCGATCGGGCGTCCGACAAATCGAAGCTCATTCGTCACGCACACGACGGTGCCAGACCCGACAGTAGGCTGCGTGCCCATCATGATTTGTTCGGTGATGCCGTTCACGCCAAATTTTGCGGAGTACAGAGCCGCCGACATCAGCGTCTCTACTGTCTCTTCAAAGCTTGCTCGGTGCAGCGGAGTGGCCTGCGTCTTTGCGAGACCATGGCGATTGATCGCGTTCGGAAAGCCCTCAAAACACATGCTGTCGATCATAATTTGTACGTGGCGAGCATGAACGCCATCGCCAAGCACTTCGATAAAGTCGCGGTACAGACTAGCCATCGCAGCCTCGATTCCAAACTTCTCGTACACCTCGCGCACGCTGGTGCAAGTGGCGTGATTCTCATCGATCGAATCGACCGTGGCAAGCGTCGAAAGGTCGATCCCAAGGGTTTCAACGTTGTGGCAGACCTGCATCCGGCCGAGCTCCTCAATCCATGTCGATCGCTGCGTCACAACCGCTTTCGAAACGCCGCACACGCCGAACGCGCCAAATTCGACCAATTCAGCCGGAGCAAGCGCGGTCCAGACAGTCGACTCGCCTTTCTCGACCGCGACAATATCGCTCGCAATCAGCAACGAGGTGAGCGATCGCAAGCTCAGTCCGTCGGCGCCAAGCGCGACTGCATCAAGTGTTGCAAGACAGCCGGTGCCCTCTTGAACGCACGATTGGATGTATTTCGACATCTCGAGTCCGCCCACATGCACCGCGACAATGCCGGCGCATCCGGCGGAGCCGCTCAGCGGATGGAGCAGCGGCACTCGCATGGACGGCATGGCGATGTTTTGAGAGACATCCAAGACCTCTGCCAACCGCGGAACTCCCACGGACACAAGGCCGCACCCACGCCCGGCGGCCTGCGTCGCCAAAATCGCGTGAAGTCAATTGTATTGAACTGCGCGCGCGGCGCGGCGCGCTCCTGGCACTTACATGAAAGGTGTTCAGCGTCATCTGCGTGATTGGATGGCCCAGAGCTTGAGCAGCAATGATGCCCGGAGAGTACCCACTGGGCACACGCGCGGCGAGCGATTTGGTCTCGTACCACTCAAGAGCATGCGACACCAGCTCATCCTCCACGGAAAACGTTCGCATCGCCCAGCAAAAATGAGCGCGCTGCGGAGGCAGCATTCGCAGCAGACGCTGCACCACACTGCTCGAGTTTTCCGGTCGCTGGCCTGGTGCGTGCACCTCCGCTTCGCGCTTCAGCCAGCGTTCAACGTGCCCTGGGACGTACACAGTTGTGGTTGGGTCGTGCGTGAAAGTCGACCGCGCAAGTCGGATCTCCTTGCACGCGGCGGCGCCGATGGTGGCCAGCGCGCCGCTGCAGCCTGCCCACTTCCCCGGGTCCAAGACTGCCGGCACCACGGCGGGCTCAAGGCTCTCTGCGCAGAAGCCATCCCCGCCATACAGCCGCTGCACAAGATCGCCATTCGCGTTGCTCACGCCCCCGGCCCAATCGACCTTAGCGTTTTCGACAAACTTGATCACTCGACGTTCGATGTACCCGGTGCGCGCAGTTTTCACGGCCGTGTCCACAAGCCCCTCCCTGCCACCCATAAGATGAAAGAAATACTCGGACGCGCACAGTCCATCTCGATATGAGCTTGCGACAAATCCCTGCGCCGTTGGTTTGCGGGCGTCCTCAGGAAGCATGCACGGCAGCGAACCCCCCGAAAGGATTCGCGAGCCGGCCACGGTTTGCTGTCCGACGCAGCCTTGTATCTGAAGCTTGTTGATCACGGTCCCCTTGGCTCCGCTCTGAATCATCGTCGAGAAGTTGGCGGCTCGCGAGCCGCGATCGGCGGCAGAACCTGCAACGTCCATTGCGCGTTGCAGGTGCTCCATCACCGCCTCCTCGCCGACCTCGTTGGGCGGCGTGGTGCCGAGCACAGCATCCATCGCTTGCTTCGCGGACGCGCTTGTGTCCGAGGAGCAGTCGTCCATTGAGCACGAGAAACCATCAACAAACAGGAAGCTGATCGCGAGGCGTTGGGCATCGCTCATGAATCGCACCGCCGCGTCCCCGCCAAAGTCTCTGGCGATCACACCGATCAACGCCGAGCAAGCTTTTTTGGTCAGCCGCCCGCTCACAAGAACACCACCTTCAATTTGCGCGCCGCTTTGATCAAAGAAGAGACCCTTTGGCAGCACCGCGTTCACAAGAACGCGCGCGGCTACTTGCGTATTTTTGTGGAGGTTTTCGGTCATTTCGAATTCAAAGTACCGCAGCTGCATCAGGTGCTGCATTGCCTCGTCCGCGTCAATCATACAGGTGGGGTCGCTCATCTTGTGTAGACCGACAATCACATCTTGAATGAGTGCCAGGGTGGTATTCGATTTTTGCGGCGAGATGATGTTCTCCGACACGCTCATCAGCGCTGTGATCTCGGCAGTTGCATCAAGTCGCTGCGTAACGTGCATGTTCTGCGAAGCGGCGCCAAGAGATCAGGCAATGCCGGGGGGCGGGCACAGAGCGCGCGCGCGCGCTCTTGCGTACCATCTCGTCGCCATCAAAGTCGGCGTTATAAGGGTGGGTGGTCTGTGGATTTAGACGAAAGTTTGAGCTGTTGACAATCTTCATGCGGTGGCACATCAAGCTGAACATGTGCAGGGATGGCTGCCGGTTGAAGAGCACCTGCGAAAGAACGCGCTCGCCTTAGAATGGACCAGGATGGCGGGCGCGCAACCGAAACGCACCGCGTCCCCATTCAGAAGATGACGGTGAACAATGTCGCCCGGCTGCAGGTTTTCCGCGATGGTTGCGCGGTCGTCTTCGGACAGCGTTTGCAGAGAGATGCGGCGTGGGGGGTCTCCAGTCTTTTCGACAATCATGGCACCGCCGACCTTGTTCGCGCCGACGCGGACAGCCGCAGCAAGGCTTTCGCGGTTTGCAAAGAACACCCTTGCGTTCACCGTTTGCGATGTTGCGATTGACTCCGGCACGCCAAGCTCGTCAACATCTATACACGGGTCTGGGCCGATGACGCTTCGACTTGAAAAATCGACGCGCTTGCCGCACAGATTGCCGCGAATGCGCCCGCGCTTGCCTTTCAATCGCGAGCTCATCGAGCGCAAGTTCGAGTTGCGCCTGATGGATGCAGAAATTGTGCCGACGGACGTCTTGCTGAACGAGGACGAGCACCGAACATCATTGGTCAAGTACATTGCAACGTGGACCTGCACAACCTGACGCGCGCGCTCCACGGCGGCCATGGCGCGCTCCAACTCGACTGGTGTCGAGGCCGACTGCTCCGCGAGCTGGGCGGTGCGCAGGGCGGCGTTGCTTTTGACGATGTCCTGGAGCTTGAGCGTGAGGTCGTCGTGTCCGCGGGTTCGCGAGCTCTCGGACGACGCCACCGAAGGACGCATGATCACAGGCGGACAGGGCAAGACTTCGTTCATCAACCACGAGGCCTTCGTCTTCTCAAATCCCAGCAGCTTGCAGTGATGCGTCGAAATGTTGTCAAGAATCGAGAACATGTCGCCAAGGACGTTCGGCGAGACGGCGAGAGCGAGCTCTTCGTCGGTGTCAAAACAGTCGCCCACAAAGTCGCGCCTGAATATCAGCCCGTTGCGCTGCCAGGACGGTTGCGCGCCTCCACAGCACGGGCACAGCCGAACGGTCTTGGCGCGTATTGCAATCGCAGAAAGCCGCTTCTTCGGATTGCGGGTGTAGCGCATGCACAGGTGCGCGTCGGGGACGAGCAAGCGCGAGCACCAAAAGCACACGCATCGGAGGGTCTTCAGTATTGTGTCCGCAAACACGGGGTTGACAATCGGCGTCGCCAGTTCGATTTTGCCTGCGGGACACGCGAAATCACCGATCGCCCCCACCGCTCGCTTCTCGGCGTGTGCAGGCACGCACCAAAGTGTCCGTTGCAGTCAATCACGCTATGCTTGCATGTCGAACACCGATAACGGCGGTCGGTCGTGCCCATGCGCAGATCGATGACCGACCCGACTTTTGGCAAACCGCGTTCATACAGCATGGACTCGTGCACATCAACAACGGCGATCCGACGGATCTCGTCGGGCGGCAGAATACCAAACTCGATCGCGGCGATTTCGTTCATTGTCTTCAAAAATTTGAACAAAATGAGATTTCTTTGCACGGGCGCTCAGCGAAATTCAATAGTGTATGACAGTTTCAACGGCGCGGCGCATGGCGGATCCCGAAGGCGCAACGCGGCCAGCGCCACGACGTTGCGCGCGAAAGAGGGCGAGGGCGGGACGCCGCATTTTGCCAGGGTCTGCGCAACGGCCAGCGTGACCGCTTTGTGCTCACGAGACAAAGCGCGCTCGCTGCTGAGGAGCGCGTCGGCCTGCAAGGCCTCGAGCGCGCTCAAGAGGACCTCGCTCGGCCTGGGCGCGGGCGGGCGCGCATTCTTGACGACTTTCACAACAAAGCGCTTGCGCGATGTAAAGCCCAGAGCACGAAACGGATTTGCGCCGTCTCTGGTGACAACCTCGAGCTGGGCGAGTGCGCGACGCGACTGCGAGTCAAGGTTGCCCATGCCCGCCGCAAAGATATTATGGAGAAATTGCCATCTGGTAATATCCGTGTAATGCCGCCCCTTAATTCCCATTAAGTACTCCTTTGAATTGTGGTCTTTATTGACTTCTTTGGTGAAGTTTCCAGCCTCATCAACATATCCAACAATGATTGTGGGGTCATCAGGCGAATGGACGTAGGCATAAAACTTGTCTTTTGAGTCTGTGAATCCGACCAATTTGTTGGTTCTTGACCTGAAATCAAACCAGGATTGTCCGATTCCAGGATAAAACTCATTCGGATTGAAAACAAGCACTTGCTCTTTGTCTTTCATGCGACCAACCCCTTCTTTTGCTTTGTAGAGCAGTTTCTCTTTTAAGTCCGGTGTCTTCGCCTTCAATCCGAGGTGTTTAACATACAGCTCCATGTTGGTAACAGTCAACTTGCCGTTTTTGTCCACCGATCCAATCAGATCCTTCGAATCCTCGCCAAACACAAAGGTGAACACGCCATCGGTCACTTTGGGCACCTCCTTATCCCATAGGTATGCGTGAAATTCCTGTTTTTTGTCAATGTATCCAAGCCGTTGCCCGTTGTTGTTCAAAACCTCGACAACGCCATTAACATTGTGCGTCACAGTATCCTCTGGCTTCGTCGACGAATATGGAACAAAAGTCTGCAAAGTATCGGCCTTGCTTTCCTTTGTGGCCAGGGGAGACCACGTCCTAACTGTTGCAACCTTGTTAATTTCGCCTTTTGCTACAGCTTTCAATACGTTAGTCAAGCGTTGCCCGAAAAAACCCACATCGAGGTTGGGATCTGCAGTAAAGCCCTGATCATCCGCCGGCACGGGCTGCTCCGCTCGCGCTTCGCTCGGCTTTTGTTTTGCGGCGGCCTTTTGTTTCTCGGCCTTCTTCAATTTTGCAACTTCAAGAACATCGTGCACCGTCTCCCCCTTCTTCTTTGCTTGCGCAAGCAGTGCGTCGACCCTTTTCTCTACAGCGGATTTGTCTGCGTTTCGAGCGGAGAGCAACGCGGTTAGCTCTCGCCGCGCCCGCCCGTCCGACAGCGCTTGCCTCACCTTCGCTTGGTCCATGAAGGCTCGATGCTTGATGGGCGCTTTGTCGAATTCGGCGTTCCATTCCGTCAGACTCACGCCGCTTTGCGCCAGCACAATCATCTTCTTCTCAAACGCCTTCAAGGCCTTTTCTTCTGACGCCGTTTGCGCTCTTGGCCTTTTGGGGCTTTTGCGACTGCCCTCCGCAGCGGCGGCGCCCTTTGAATTCTGCATTGGGGACATGATTGACGACAAAATCCCAGGATTGCGCGTTTCGGTATCGAGGTCGGACACTTGCGCGGAGTCCACCACGGGATCCACCATGGGATCCACGTTGGGGAGGTGCACGCCGTTGCTGTTGCGAAAGCGCACGGCGTACATGAGCAGAACAAACAGAGCCGACCACGCAAGCGCGGACCCCGAGGTGATGGCTCTGAAGGCTCGCGCGAGCATGCCCTCCGGCGGTTGGTAATCGCGCTCTGAATCGAATCGGTTCGAGTTGCGGGGGCCGCCGCGGAGCTCTTCCACATAGCCCTCGAGGCGCAGCCGCGTCGTGTAATCAAGTTCGCACCACTGGAGCGCGTGCTCGATGTTTCGCAGGAGGTCGTCCGCACTGCTCGCCGTGTAATCATACCCGCATACGCTGCCAACTTGCACGATGTCGCGGGCAACTATCGAGAGCGGTGTCATCGCTTCTGCATCTGGAAACAAAAAAAGGGCTTGCGGTGAGGAAAACAAAGTGTAAAATCAATGGATGGTTTTTTGGTGTACGCGACCCACCGTCGCCGCGAAGTTTTTGGTGCCCCGACATACTACCCGCAGTACGTGCCCAACCCCTTTGCGGATTGCTGCTTGTCATGCGCGCACAGCGGGTGCGCGTACTGCGGCCGCGAGAAGGCCGACGAGAGGTGCCCAATCACCCCGTGGATCTGCGAGTGCGATGACTGCGTTCAAGCCAAGCAAAGCCTGCGCGTTCGCGGGTACTCCGCCATGTTCTGTGTCGCAGCTTTTCTCGGGCGGCTGCTCGCCAGAGCGAGAGGAAGAATCGAGCGCCGATATGCACCTGGCGGGGTCGGATTTGAGGCCGCTCGGTTGGAATTCAAAAGCCTGGCTCGCGGTGAATCGGCGCGGCGGCTCCGTTGAGTTTTTTGCGCGTGTCGTTATTGGTTTCGTGGTGGTTAAAATACTGCTTCCGTGCGAGCACAAAAGCATTTATATCATCATTTTCGCTTAAGATCCTTGATACAACACGATCAATTACATTTCTGTTCAAGTTTACTGGGCGTTCCCGGAATCTTCTGAGAATCTTTCGTGCGCCCACGGGTGTTATGACAAAAGACGACATCCAAACGTTTTGGCCCGACCAATCTTTTTCTTTTTGAACTTTCAAAACGCCGGCAAAGTCCGAGTCTGACTCCATACAGGTACCTTTGGGGCGCAACACGCACAAGTTAAGAAAGTCAAACCGCGTCCGCTCGTAATACATCTTTGCGAAGGGCACGGCTTCTTTTGTGTTCGAGTTTGCGGACGCGTTGTCTTCAAGTACAAGAAACAGCTCGCCTTCGGGCTGATGGGCGATGTGATTTAGAAGCGTGAGGTGGGCCAGTCCTGCGCCGAGATTTCCCATGCCTTTGTCGGACTTTTCCTTCAGCGTGTACCCCTTGCGTATGGCCCAGTTGACAATTTTCGGTTGCTCTTTTGCCAAGACGCCTTCCCACGTTGTGTAATCGAATTTCAGCAGATTTTCTTCCAAGCTCTTGTTGAACCTGTCGCGTTTCCATTGGTCGTGTTTCAGCGTGATCATAAAGGTTGTCAGTTTTACTCGATTTGACTTATTGGATGTCCTAAATTTGCCTAAAGAAAGCGCTTTGCTTTCACACGTAAAAATTTGGCAAAGGTACGGGGGGTTCATTTGCTCAATCAATTAAAAAAAAAAGAGCTGAAAGCAGAAAAGAATGGCAAAGTGCAAACATTCTATAGAATATATTCGAAAGAAAAATCCTCACGTCAACTTTACTTCGGAAGTACCAGAACAGGAACTCATTCACAAATTTGTGCGGCGGGGTGACAAAGTGCTCGAATTTGGTTCCAATATCGGGCGGTCGACCATCATCGCTGCGGACTGCGCGGGACCTAAGGGACGCGTTGTTTCTTTTGAGCAAGATCGGCAGATTCGGGCGAGAGCGCAAAAGAATTCGCGAAATTACAAGAACGTTCAAATTTACCCGGCGGCCTCTGACAAGCCAATTTACCAATCAGGAACATGGTACACGAGTCACAAAAGAGAAAAAGGCTGGCCCGAGATTGAAAAGGTGCCTCTTTCAACATTGAAAGGCGAGTGGGATACCGTGATTGCCGATTGTGAAGGCTGCTTTTCCGACATTGTTTCCGAAGCCCCATTTATCCTTGACCACGCGAGAACGATCATTTTGGAGAATGACGACACAGATTTCAAACGCCAAAAAAACCTACAAAACACTCTTTCTAAAATGGGGTTCACTACTTCTTATTGCGCTCCGCACCCATCAGGGAAAACCTCACAAGATGAAATACGCGACAAATGCTTCTTTCAAGTGCTTTCAAAAGACATAAAATGAGTGAGACACGCCTGTGGAAGTCTTAGCCCAGCATGGCGATTCGACCGCCGAGCTTGGTCGGATCCGCTCGGAAGATGACCGAGAGCGTGTGCGACGTGTCGGAAAAATTGCAGAGGCTACCGTCGGGATTTCGGAACGTGACGCGCACGCGCCGGACCCTCGCGACCGAGGCCGCCGCCTCGACAACACTCCCCGCGGCAAACATGAGCGACTCGTCCGAGCGGCGCGACTTCACAATCGCCAGGCACTGAACGGACCGCCCTTCTTGTGATGTGATCACCTGATTCCCCATCTCGACAGAGCCCGCGTGCGAGCCGGTCGGCTCGACCGTGAGCAACACGTTCGACTCCGCCGCGTCCTCAATCTTCCACGGCGCAGTTGCGCTTGCAACGGACTTCCCCACCGCCGGCCGATCGAATCCGAGCGCCTCCCCAAGGTCGGACGGCGACACAGCGAAGAGCGACGGGCCGGCCCG
>CENJ01019072.1_pt1 | contig 23743 bp, 23 predicted proteins | sample 356161 | NCBI WGS metagenome assembly CENJ01 (sample SAMEA2619531, study PRJEB7988) | marine metagenome | biome: marine biome (ENVO:00000447); feature: surface water layer (ENVO:00002042); material: "saline water (ENVO:00002010), including plankton (ENVO:xxxxxxxx)" | depth 5 m
CATTGACAGAAAATTACCTTTACCCGACATTGCTTTTGCAAAAGGTATGTCTATGGATGCTCTTCTTTCAGAAGCCGAAACTATAGTTTACTCTGGGACCAAGCTTAATATTGATTATTGGCTCGATGAAGTATTCGATGAGGATCAACAAGAAGAACTTTATGAATATTTTTTAGATTCGAAAACTGATGATGTAAATATTGCATTAAATGAGTTCCAAGGGGAATTTGATGAGGATGAGATTCGTTTGTATAGGTTAAAATTTTTGAGTGAAGTGGCTAATTAATTTAAATATTGTAATTTAAGCTTATGGAAAATGGTATTTACACAAAAATAATAACTGATAAAGGGGATATTTTAGTCAACTTGGAATATAAACTTACCCCTATTACGGTTTCAAATTTTATAGGTTTATCCTTAGGAACTTTATCTAATTATTCAAACCGAAAAAATGCAAGGTTTTATGATAACCTTTTTTTTCACAGAGTCATTCCTGACTTCATGATTCAGGGAGGTTGTCCTAACGGTAATGGTATGGGAGGTCCAGGGTATAATTTTAAAGATGAATTTCACCCAAATTTAAAGCACGACAAACCTGGAGTTTTGTCAATGGCTAATGCTGGACCAAATACCAATGGAAGTCAATTTTTTATTACTCATCTTCCAACTCCATGGCTAGACGGTAAACATTCAGTCTTTGGTAATGTAATAGAGGGACAGTCTATTGTAGATTCAATTTCCAATGGAGATAAAATTCAAAAAGTAGAGATTATAAGAATAGGAGATGATGCTGAAAAGTTTGAGGAGGTAAAAGTTTTTGAATCAGGTTTGGTTTAAAGGATTATTCGTATTCTGGTTCGTTCCCTTTCACCCATTTTATATTACAACCCATGCTTGGATATTGTAGAAATTTTGTTCCAGAATCATCATACAACATATCTACACCTTTTTTTAAATCTTCTCCTGTAACTTCAATCCCATTATTTGGCCTTGATTTGTCGTATCGTCCGTGATAAAACAGTTCATGATTTTTATCAAATAATAGAAACTCTGGAGTGCATAAAGCTTGATAATGGTGAGCAACATCCTGGCTTTTGTCAAAAAAATATGGGAAAGGAAATTTTTTTTCTTTGGCCAATATATTCATATTATTAGGTGAATCTTGAGGATAATTTACAATATCATTACTTGAAATTGCTATTGATAAAATTTTTTCTTTTTTAATTTTACTACAAAATCCGATTATGTGATCCAAAAGATGCACAACGTAGGGGCAGTGGTTACACATAAAAATTAAAAGAGTGCCCTTGCTTCCATAGTAATTCGAAAGATTTTCTTGCAAATTATTTGTGGTATTCAATAATTTGAAATCTTTTAATTTTATTTTATATCTACTAATGCTAGATGCAGTTAAGGCCATAATAACTAAGTTAGTTTAAATTAATTCATTAAATGAGAGTAAAAAATCATATTTGCTAAAAATTGTTGTGTTCCAATCCAATATCCTCTAAAATTTGTATTGTCTGTCATAATTACAATTTTTCCATTTCCCACTGATTCAATTTTGAATGGAACAGTATTAGATAATGATTCTAAATTTTCTTTAGATATATAGCCACTGATTAATGGATTTTTGTCATATATAATGGGGTTTTTATAACTATCCTTGTCAGGATTTAAAAAAATATCAGTATTTCTAAATAATGCAATTGAGTTATTTTCTATTCCAAAATTAATAGGGTGAGTTCTATCTAGATTAGCTTTAAATATTGCTCCTGATATTCGTTGGGCTCTTCTGAAATTATTTCTGTCACCAAAACTGATATTTTCTGCAACTAATTCATTTTCTAAAAACTCAACAGTAATTAATTTATTTTTTTTAGCCCATTTTATTGCTTCTCGATAAAGGATCAGAGTACCTCCTCTTTCTATCCAGGATTTAATTTTATGAATTGTTGTTTCACTTAAAATTCCACTATAACTTGGAAAGATAAAGTGAGTATATTTTTCTAAATTGATTCTTTCTAAAATTCTGGTATCAATTTTAGAAATTGGAATATTATAATGCGTATCCATTATATACCAAATTTCACCTGCATCGTAACTTCTTACACCGTCACCAACCAATAAACCTATTTTAGGTTTCTTTATATTTTTAAAATTCCTTGAACCAAGATCAATACCTTCTTGAGATGCTCCGGTATCTGTTTCGTAAAAATTTAATTCAGAATCAATGGAAATTTTTGAAAGAAGTTTGTGAATTTCATCAGAAGTCAAATTTTGATTTTGTACTGGAACAATTATCGTTCCAAAATCGAAAGATTTATTTTTAATTTTAAATTTTTTCATTGAAACTTTAGCTCTTAATCCCTTGTCTAATATTTTATAAAGCGCCTTTGGATAAAAATATCCATGGGTTTCAAAAATATATGCATAATTAGCTTTTTTTAATTTTTTTGTAACAATTTTTCGTTGACCATCGATCACATCCCCAATCAAATTTAAGTCACTAGTATTTTCATGATTTACATCGAAAGCAAGCGGAATAGTCCATGATGATACATCATAGAATGTACTGTCTTTAAATTTCTTTTGAGTATTGAAAATTGCTTGAATCACCTTAAATTTTTCTTGATCTAGCGGGACTATGAAGCTTTTATCGGCTGAAAACTTTTTCTCATTTAATCTTACATCCTTCTTTAGTTTATGGATTTTAATGTTATGGTACTTAAGAATTTCTATGAGCTTGAATGTTGATGAGATATCTTTTTGATTTCCAATTACTATGCCTTTGACTTTATTTTTTTTTGCTTCTAGTTTTGAACTACTGAAAAATTGAATTTGGTATTTCAATAATTCTTCTTTTAAGGCATTTGCTGCTTTTAAAGTAGAAATAGCAGTTTTTAATTGATTTCTAATTGAGAAAGGAAACGTTAATAACCCATTTTCTGTGTATTGATTGTACCCCCTTGAACTAGCTTGTTCAAATAAAATCCCAATTCCACCGTTGATATCTGGATATGCCGAGCCCTTGCTTAAAAAAAAATCATCATAATCTTCCTTAGAATAGTACAAGGAGCCAATTTCGTCAAGTTCCCTAGCATGATATTCTGATATTTTAAATGTTAAATTTTGATTTTTTTTTGATATTAAGGGATTTACACTAGATTGGATTCCTGGTTGAAAGAAAAAACTTTGGTCTTTTCCCATTTCGTGGTGATCGGTTAAAATGTTTGGCAGCCATTTATTAAAAGAAGTAATTCTTGCCTTTGATTCATTTAGCTGAACGGTTAACCAATCCCTATTTAAATCAAACCAATAGTGATTTGTTCTCCCCCCTGGCCAAATTTCATTGTATTCTCTGTCGTACGAATCTGGAATTTTGACATGAGATCTTTGTGAGTTTACCCATTGTGAAAATCTTTGTAGACCGTCAGGATTTAAACTTGGATCTAATAAAATGACTAAATTATCTAAAATTTCCAAAACTTTTTCGTTTTGTGATGCAGCTAGATAATATGCTAATAATACAGCGGCATTTGAACCGCTTGCTTCATTCCCATGAACAGAAAAACCCTGATAAACAACAGCGGGCATTTTTTTTAAATCATCTTCTGATACAATCTTATTTGATAGTTCAAGATGACTTGTTCTTATTTCTTCAAGTCTTGAATGGTTTTTTTCGCTTGTAATTGTAAGTAAAACAAGAGGTCTGTCTTCATAAGTATATCCTCTGTTTTCAATTTTAATTTTATTTGATGACTTTGAAAGCTCAGTTAAGTAATTAACTAATTTATCATGATTAATATGCCAATCGCCTATATCAAAACCTAAAATTTCACTTGGTTTGGGAATATTATCATTGTATTTTTCGTCTTTAGGCAGAAAATAGGTTATATCTTCTTGTGAAAAAAGAATTTGAGAATTGATGAAAATTAAGAAAAATAAAATTCTTCTATAAATTAAATGAAGTTTATCAAAAATTATCAATTATGAATAATTTATCTTTAGGCGATTTTATTTTCTCTTTGCTCGTTAAAATCTTTCTGGTGCTTTTCACTAATAACTTCAATTCCTCTTTCATTAATAATAAAATCCATTGCTTCTGATAGTATTTCCTTGAAATCAGAAAAATCCTCTTTGTAAAGGTATATTTTATGTTTTTTGTAAAAAAAAGTTCCGTCATCATTAGAGAATTTTTTGCTTTCGGTAATTGTCAAATAATAATCACTAGCTTTAGTTTCTCTAACATCAAAAAAATACGTTCTTCTACCAGCACGAAGGACTCTAGAATGAATTTCTTCTTGTGTTGTTTCCATTTTTATTCAATTTGTTACTTAAAATTAATAAAAAACCAATTATAGAACTAAAAAAAAGTTACATTTTAACGGGATTAACATTCTCTAGTTGTTTTTGAACTAATTTTTTGTAGAATCCATTATTGGATAAAAGTTTTTTGTGAGTTCCTTTTTCAACAATAACTCCATTATCTATTACTATGATTAAGTCAGCGTGCATAATTGACGATATTTTATTACTAACAATTATTACTGTTTCATCTATTTTAGTTTTTATTATCTCACTAAGAACAATCTTTTCTGTCTTTGCATCAACAGACGATAAACAGTCATCTAGAAGCAATATTTTTGACTTTTTTAGTAAAGCTCTAGCTATTGTAAGTCTTTGAATTTGACCACCAGATAAATTCACACCTCTCTCTCCCAGTAGAGTTTCATATTTGTCTTTAAAAGAGGATATGTCTGAATGAATTGAGGAGTTTTTTGCGACTTTAATTATTTGTTTTTTATTGGCTTTAAAATTTCCAAACTTAATATTCTCCTGTATTGTATCTGAAAATAAAAAAGGGTTTTGGGGTATATAGCTTATAAATGAACTAAGTGATTTAAGATCGTATGAACTTAGTTCCGTACTCCCTAAGTAAATCTTACCTGAAGTAACATCGTATGATCTCGATATTAGCTCAAGAATAGTACTCTTGCCGGATCCTGTTTTACCAATAATTCCTAACGTTTTACCAGAATCAATAGTAAAATTGATTCCTTCTAATGCATATGATTTTGTTTTTGGGTATTTAAATGAAACATTTTTGAATGTAATCTTACTGCTTTCTGAATTTGAGGATTTACCATAATTTTTTATAGAAGGTTCAGTTTTAAGAAAAGCATTAATTCTCTTTTGTGATGCTTCGGCTTGTTGGGTTATTGACGTTACCCAACCAACAACAGCAACTGGCCAGGTCAGCATTGTAATGTAAATTATAAATTCTGCAATAACTCCTATTTCAATTTTTCCATCTATATATTGATTTCCTCCAACATAAATTACAATTATATTGCTAATTCCAATAAGTAGTATCATTAGTGGAAAAAATAAGGCTTGAACCTTAGACAAACTAATACTCGACCTTTTACTTGATTTAGATAAACCATCAAAGTTCTCAGTCACTATTTCTTGCATATTATATGTCTTAATAATCTTAATTCCGCTAAATACTTCTTGAGAAAATGTAGAAAGTTTCGCTAACGTTTCTTGCACAAAAGTACTTTTTGAATGAATTTTTTTACTTAATGTATAGATTGTGAATGATAATATCGGAAGAGGTAATAATGAATAAAACGTCAGGGAGGGAGAAATACTAAACATAAACACAATTACAATTATAAATAAAGTTACTGTATTTATACTGTACATTATTGCTGGACCAACATACATTCTTACTTTACTTACGTCTTCTGTTATTCTGCTCATTAAATCACCTGTACGATTTTTTTTATAAAAAAAAGGACATAAAGATTGGTAATGATTATAAATATCATTTTTTAAATCGAATTCTATATATCTTGAAACATTGATTATTGTTTGGCGCATTAGAAAAGTAAAAAAACCTGATACCATAGATGCGAACAGTATGATTAATATATTTCTTACCAAAAGAATTTCCAAGTTATCATTAGTTTGTTTAATGTCTAGAATTGAATTTTCAATTAAAGTCATAGAATTTCCAATTAGTTTTGGAGTAAATAGCGAAAAAATTCTTGATATTATTGTTATGAAAATTCCTAATAATAATTTCCATTTATACTTTAATAAATATTTATTTAGGTATTTTAGCTCATTCATTTAAAAGCTAATTTAACATTAGAAATCATCTAATTAAAATTTTGTTCTTTGAAAATTATTAATCGTAGACAAATAAGAATAAAAGTCCTTCAAGAATTATACAGTTTTCTATCTGGAAATGAAAACTCATTAGTAGAAGGTCAAAAAAACCTAATAAATAGTTTTATACAAACAAATTCATTATATCTGTCCTATCTAAATTTTTTTAAAAGTTTTTGGGAGTTTTTAAATCAAAGGGATAATTTTCAAAAAAAAATTAAAAAAAGCCTAAAACCAATAGACGAAAATTACTTTCTTATTAGCAAACTAATTCCATTAAAATCTATTGCAAAAAATAAAAATCTAATTACTAAGTTATCATCGGGTAAATATATTTTTTGGGATAGTAAACATGAATTTTTAAATGAGTTTTTTTTAAAAATAGTTAATTCTGTGGGTTTTAAAGAGTATTTAATTGTCAAAGAAAAAGATTATAAAATCCAATTAAAATTATTCATTTACATTTTTAAAGAAATATTAGTTCATGACAAGAAGTTCATTGCATATATAGAAGATCATAATATATATTGGATTGATGATGTTCCATTAATTAATACTTTTTTCCTTAGACTAATAAAAAATTTAAATACTGAAAAAGAATTTAATTTTTTAAAAAATAGTTTTACACACAATAAAAACGATACTGATTTTGGATTAAAATTGTTTGAAAAAGTTATTGAAAACTCCGAAAGTATAAATCAAGAAATTCAAAAAAGAGTTTTGAATTGGGACATTGAACGGATTGCCCTTATTGACAGAGTTATAATCAATATGTCTATCGTAGAATTTAAATATTTTTCTGAAATTCCTAATATCGTTACTTTGAATGAGTATATGGAGATATCAAAAGAATACTCTACTCCCAAAAGCAGTCAGTTTATAAATGGAGTATTAGACAGCATAATAAAAAACAATTAATAATCAAAAAAAGTCAATATACATCAACAATGTTTTTGATATAATTTTCTTTACATTTGTAAGCATAAATATTTTAATTATGAAAAAGTATCTTAAAATATTCTTTTTTAGTTCAATTTTATTCGCTCTTTCCTGCGATGATAATGCAAATAAAAAAGAAACAAAATCTAAAAATTCATCTTCATCCTCAATGACATCCTCTTCTGAGAGTCCTGTAATGTCATTCGACAAAACTATCCATGACTTTGGGGCTATCCAAGAAGGAGAGACAGTAGAGACGATTTTTACGTTTACAAATACTGGTAAGTCAGATCTTATTATAGTTGATGCTAGGGGAAGTTGCGGTTGCACTGTTCCTGAATATCCTAAAAATACACCTATTCCTCCCGGAGATTCTGGTAAAATTAAAGTTAGTTTTGATTCAAGCAACAAACCTAATATGCAACAAAAGACCGTCACAATATCTGCTAACACAGATTCTGGACGTGAAACAATTAGAATTAAAGCATTAGTTCAAGCAGATCCTGTTAAGCAAAAACAAAGAGATGCTGCTGCAGCTGCAAGAGCACAACAAAATAATTAATGGATCAATTACCATTTCTTTTATTGATGGTGGTGGTTTTTGTTTTTTTTATAATTCTACCACAGCAAAGACGTCAAAAAAAAGAAAAAAACTTCATTAATTCGCTCAAAAGAGGAGACAGAGTGATCACGAAAAGTGGAATACATGGAAAAGTCATGGAACTTAATGACAGTGACGAAACATGTGTCGTTGAAACTCTTGCGGGCAAAATTAAAATGGAAAAGTCCTCTTTATCATTGGAATTATCATCAAAATTCTCGAAAAAATAATTAAAAAAATGCTAATAAAATTAAAAACCGACTTTATCAAAAAGTTGGTTTTTTAATTTAAAATCATGTATAAATTACTTATAAGACCGATTCTTTTTCTTTTTGACGCAGAACTTATTCATCATATATCCTTTTTCTTAATTAAAACTTTCATGAAAATGCCTGGTATATCTTATTTAAGTCGTAAACTTTTCTCTATAGAATCTAAATCACTTGAGAGAGAAATTTTTGGTATTAAATTTCCAAATCCTGTAGGACTTGCTGCGGGATTTGATAAAAATGCAGAATTGTTTAATGAACTATCGAATTTCGGATTTGGCTTTATTGAAATAGGAACTGTAACTCCTAAATCACAACCAGGGAACAAAAAGAAAAGGGTTTTTAGATTGAACGATGATTCATCCCTTATTAACAGGTTGGGATTTAATAATAAAGGAGTTGATTTCGTAGTAAATAATCTTAAAAATAAAGGGAAAATTATTATTGGAGGTAACATTGGAAAAAATAAAAACACCCCGAACCATAAAGCAATTGAAGATTATATATACTGTTTTAATGCTTTATTTAATTACGTAGATTATTTTGTTGTTAATGTAAGCTCTCCCAATACACCTAATTTGAGAGATTTACAAGAGAAGAAACCACTTACAGCTTTAGTTCAACAATTGAATAAAGAAAGGCTGAAAAAAAGTAAAAAGAAACCATTACTTTTGAAAATATCACCTGATTTAAGTAAAAAAAAACTATTAGATATTATTTCAGTGATTAAAACAGAAAAATTGGATGGTGTAATTGCTACAAATACAACCATAACCAGAGAAAATTTAAAATCAAATCCTAAACTTTTTAATGAGTCAGGAGGTTTGAGTGGTAAAAAACTTACTTCGAAAAGTAATGAAGTTATTAGATTTATCCATAAAAACAGTAATGGATCTATTCCAATTATGGGGGTAGGGGGTATCTTTGATGCTGAAGATGTAATTGAAAAGTTTGAATGTGGTGCAAGTTTAGTACAAATTTATACAGGGTTTGTTTATGAAGGGCCTTCTATAGTAAAAAAAATAAATAAAAAACTAACAATAAGTAAAACTAACTGTTAAAGTAACTATATTTTTTCTTTGGGTTGATTCTTTTAACAGTTTCATAAATTATTTTAATTACACCTTCAATATCCTCTTTTTGAACCATTTCCACTGTAGTATGCATATATCTAAGAGGTAAAGAAATTAATGCTGAAGGAACTCCACCATTGCTGTATGCAAATGCGTCAGTGTCAGTACCTGTATATCTAGAGGAAGCCAGACGCTGAAAAGGAATTTTTAGTTTTTCAGATATTTCGATTATTTCCTCTCTTAAGATATTATGTACTGCTGGAGCATAAGAAATTACTGGACCTTTTCCCATTTCAATATGACCTTCCTCTTTTTTATTTATCATAGGTGTTGTTGTATCATGGCAAACGTCTGTAACTATTGCTAAATCAGGTTTAATCTTTTGTGTGATCATTTCAGCTCCTCTAAGACCAACTTCTTCCTGAACTGAATTTGTTACGTAAAGTCCAAAAGGCAATTCTATTTTATTCTCATGAATTAATCTTGCGACCTCTGCAATAATGAATCCTCCAGCCCTATTATCTATAGCCCTACAGATAAATTTATTTTTATTAAGGATTCTAAATTGATCAGGATAAGTTATTACACACCCTACATGAATACCAAGTTTCTCAATTTCCTTTTTATCTTTTGCTCCAACGTCAATAAATATATTGTCAATTTTAGGTGATTCCTCCTTGATAGGTTTTCTTGTATGAATTGCTGGCCAACCAAAAACTCCCTTCACAATTCCTTTTTTAGTATGAATATTTACATCTTTAGAGGGTGCGATTTGATGATCACTCCCACCATTCCTTATTACATAAATTAATCCATTATCTGTGATATAATTGACATACCAAGATATTTCGTCCGAATGGGCTTCGATTACTAATTTAAATTTTGCATCAGGATTAATTACACCGACCGCTGTCCCATAGGAATCGGTTATAAAACTGTGAACGTAATTTTTTAAGTATTCAATCCAAATCTTTTGTCCTTCTATTTCGTAACCAGTTGGTGATGAATTATTTAAATATTTTTTTAAAAATTCTAAAGAAGAAGATGTAATAATTTTCATATAAAATATTTTATTGCAAATGTAAAATTTAAATTTGTTTTAATTAATTACTTTTTATCATGTTTTTTTATCTGAAAAAAAATAAGATTAAAATAATAGTCATTTTTTTAATTTTTATTTTAAAAACTTATTCTCAAGAAAAAATTTATCCTTTAGACAATACTAATTTTAAAGACACTATCCCTCAATTTGGATTTCCTCTTAAAGAGGTGGTGCTTTTTCAACCACTAAAATTTAGGACAATAGATGAACTTAAGGAATATTTGATTTTAAGGAGAAGGGTAATAAAGGTATATCCTTATGCAAAATTAGCAAGTGATAGATTGATGATTTTGAATAAAAGATTAAAAGTTTTAAAATCAAAGAGATCAAAAAAAAAATATTTAAGAAGACTTGAAAAATTTTTATACGAAGAATTTGAGCAAGAATTAAAAAAATTGTCCAGATCTCAAGGTAGAATCTTAATAAAACTAATTCATAGGCAAACTGGTATTACAATTTTTGAACTTATAAAAGAACTAAGAACTGGATTTAAAGCATTCCTTTATCAGACAACAGCTTCTTTATTTAAATTATCATTAAAAGATAAATATAATCCTGAAAACATTTTAGAAGACTATCTTATTGAAGATATATTACAAAGGGCTTTTGCAGAAAAGTATTTAGTTGAACAAAAAGCAAAGAGTAATTATGATTTAGATTCTTTGTATTCAATATGGAAAAATAGAAGATAAAATACTTAAATATTATGAAAGAAATTTTTCAAATGTCGGCTAAAACATTTTATGGTTTTGAGGATATATTATGTGAGGAGTTAAAAAAAATTGAGGCTATTGATGTTTTTAAATCAAATAGAATAGTTCATTTCAAAGGTAATAAAGAAATAATGTACAAAGCGAATTTATGTTTACGTACAGCACTAAAGATATTACTCCCAGTCGCTAAGAGAAAAGTTTCAAATTACGAATCACTCTACAAATTCTCGTTTGATTTTGAATGGGAGAAATATTTTGACAAAGATTCTTCTTTCTATATAAACAGTGTATGTTTTGGTAAAGATTTTACCCATTCTCTATATGTATCACAAAGAGTCAAAGATGGCATAGTAGATAGATTTAGAAAGTCAAAGGGATCAAGACCGACGGTAGATAAATTTAATCCAGATGTATATATAGATGTTCATATAGATAACAATTTTTGCACTTTATCTCTTAATAGTTCGGGGCGAAATCTAAATCAACGCGGGTATAGAAAAAAAAGCACCGAGGCACCATTAAATGAAGTATTAGCCTCGGGGTTAATTTTGCTTTCAAATTGGAACAAAAAAGATGATTTTTTAGATCCAATGTGTGGAGGTGGTACATTTTTATTTGAAGCTTGTATGATTGCTAAAAATATACCGCCAAATTTATACAGAAAAAGATTTGCATTTAAAAAATGGAATGACTGGGATCAAGACTTGTTTATTAACATTTTAAAATCATTAACAAAAAAAATAAAGGACACCAACCCAAGTATACTTGGATTTGAAAAGTCTAAGAATACTTTTGACAAATTAAACTACAATATTAAAAACTCTAACTTATCAGATTTTATCTCAGTTTCAAATATCGATTTTTTTAATTCAAAAAAAGAAAGCAAAGAAAATCTCCATATTTTAATTAATCCTCCTTACGGGGTGAGAATTGGACATGAGTTAGAAAAAATTTATGGTTTGATTGGAGATACCCTTAAACAAAAATACCATAATACTAACGCATGGATTATTTCATCGAATTTTGAAGCAATAAAAAGAATTGGTTTAAAACCCTCAAACAAGTTTAAAATTTATAACGGAAAACTGGAATCTAAATTTTTGAAATATGAAATTTATGAGGGGTCAAAAAAAATAAAAAATTAGATCTTATTTTTTTTAATTGAAAAGGGGAACCTATAGTTTAAGGTATAATTAAAGCTTGCTCCGAATGTGTTGTCATCAACTATTTTATTAAATCCAGGAGCATATAAATTTCCAAAGTTTTCTGGTTGTGAGTTATTTAATAATCTATGAATCCTTAAACTTGCCCCAATGTAAAAATTATTTAAAACCTCTACCTTAGTTCCAAATAATACTTCAATCCAATTTGAATTAATTTGTCCTCTTTCCCCAACTAAACCACCATCTTTAACTATAGCTCTTTCAAAGTATGAGTTTTTAATTTCAACAGCGCTGTAATTTTCATATAAAATGTATTCATTTACCTTATGTGTATGAATACTATTTGATAAACGAATTCCAACAAAAAGGGAATTATCCATTCCTTTCCAATTATTAAAAAAATTATAATCAACTCCTAACTTAATATATGAGCCATTTGTGGTAAAATTTATTTGTTCCGTTTGTTGAGTTTTTTTTTCACTTCCTAATTCTGCCGCTATAAAAATTCTTCTATTTATTTTCAAATCTCCAACAATTTCAATCCCTTGGAAATTATCTTCAAAATTGGTTTTTATTGGTTTAAATAAATCAACACCAAGTCTGAGTGAAAGAATTTTGAAATCTTTCTCCTTTTTAATTGATAAACTATCTTGGGATATAACATTTCCCGCATATAGAATGCTAGTGATAAATAGCCAAATGTGCTTGATTTTCATTTTTTATAGTATCATTTAAAATTTTAAAACCCAAAAATACACTCTCATTATCTAGAATTTCTAAGGCCGGGGATGTGAATATTAGATTAGATAAAAAACCACAGGCTCTGTTAACGTAGTAGTCCTCCCTTTTGTAATTAAATTTTAGAGTATCTATTTTTTCTTGATTATCTAAAACGTCAAGATATGTGAAAGTGTAAATTGTTGAATTAGAAATTAATTTTAACGGTATGCCTAGAGAATCTCCAGAAAAAACAACATAATCTTCATCCTTACTTAAAGCTTTTATTGTCACATTTGACAATGGTTTTGGAATAAACTTTTCATTTCGGTCAAAAAATCTGATAATTAGTCTTGGTGTTCCCGGAGTCCCCTCTAAACATATATCATCTTTTTCACAGTTGAAAATAAATATAATAAGTAGTGAAAAAAATAATATTCTCTTAAACATTAATTATTTTTTTTAAAAGTACTACATTCTCAACATGACTGGTGTGGGGGAACATGTCAACTGTTTGAAGTTTTGAAATTTCATATTTTTTTTCAAATACGACCAAATCTCTAGCTAATGTTGAACTATTACAACTTACGTAAACTATTTTTTTTGGGAGTACATCAATTATTTTTTCAATTACTTTTTTATCAATGCCTTCCCTTGGTGGATTTATAATTGAAACAGAAGGGTTACCGTTTTCGTTGATAAAATCTTGTGTAAAAACATCTTTCATGTTTCCTGCAAAGTATTTTGTATTTGAAAGATTATTCAATTTTGAATTTTCTGTTGCATAGCTGATTGAATCTTCTATTACATCTATTCCAATAACTTTTTTTACATCCTTTGATAAAATTTGACCTATAGTCCCAATACCAGTATATAAGTCGTAAAGTATATCATTTTTATTTGGTTCTAAAAACTTTTTTACCAAATAAAAAAGTTTCTCGGCCTGTATAGAGTTTGTTTGAAAAAAAGTTTTAGCAGAAATTTTAAATCTTAACCCACATATCTCTTCAACTATGTAATCTTTTCCAAAAAATAAATTTACTTTTTGGTCATAAATTGAGTCATTTGGCTTCGAATTAATTACATAGAGTATGGAATTAATGTTTTGAAAACTTTTTTTCAAAAAACTTAAAAGTTCATAAATAAAATCACTTTGAGATCCAAATTGTAATAAAACCATTATATTTTTAGTTGAAGTGATTTTAATCATTAAGCTTTTTAGTAATCCTTTATTTTTGTAAGGATCAAAAAATTCGATTTGGTTTTCAATCGCAAATTTTTTAATTTGATTTCTAATAGTATTTGAGATATCATCTTGAAGATGACATTTTTTTATATCAACAATTTTATCCCATCTTCCTTTTTTGTGTAATCCTAAAGCTTCCCTAGTAATTTTTTTTTTTGATTTTATCTCTGATTCAGAAAGCCATCGAGTATTAGAAAAAGAGTACTCCATTTTATTTCTGTAGTGATATATTTTTTCACTTGCTAGAATTGGTAAAACCGTTTTGGCTTTTATTTTACCTATCCTAAATAAATTTTCATGAACCCTTCTTTCCTTATAAAAGAGTTGTGAATTGTAATTCATATTTTGCCATTTACAGCCCCCGCAAATTCCAAAATGTTCACAAACTGGTTTAGTTCTTTGTTCGGACCTAGCATTAAATTTTAATATTTCACCAAAAAAGGTTCCTTTCCTTTTTCTTTTAACTTTAATATCCACTACATCTCCAGGGACCGCGTTTTCCAAAAAAATGGTTTCACCTGACTTAGTTTTTGCTACTGATTTTCCTTTATCAGCTATATCGACTACTTCACAGTTTTCAAATATTTTATTAGAACTACTCTTAGCCACTATAACAAAGTTTTATTCTTTAATTTTTCTTTAAATGCAAAGTTAGTTTTTTATAAATGAAATATTTGTAAATTAGAAAAATCACTTCTGTAAACTATAATTTGAATCCTCTATATTCGTCAATTGAAGCCAAATATTTTGAATTAGAAAAAACTTTTGGTGCTCATAATTACAATCCTCTTCCAGTTGTTTTAAAAAGAGGGTTAGGTCCATTTCTTTGGGATTTGAATAATAAAAAATATTTTGATTTTTTATCAGCGTATTCATCTGTAAATCAAGGCCATTGTCACCCAGAAATATTAAAAGTTTTATTTAATCAAGCATCAAAATTGACATTAACTTCAAGAGCCTTTTATAACGATACTCTTGGAGAATTTCAGGAGTTTGTTTGTACTTTATTTAATTATGATAAAGTTCTACCAATGAATTCTGGTGTTGAAGCTGCTGAATCTGCAATAAAACTTGCAAGAAAATGGGGATATGAAAAAAAGAGAATTAAAAAAGATAAAGCTAAAATTATTTTTCCTAAAAATAATTTTTGGGGAAGATCTATAGCTGCAATTTCAAGTTCTACAAATCCAATCGCGTATAAAAACTTTGGGCCATTGTTGTATGGTTTTGAAATTGTTCCATATGATAATTTAAATCTATTGGAGGTAAAATTAAAAAATCCAGATTGCGTTGCATTCATGTTGGAACCTATTCAAGGTGAAGCTGGAGTTATTGTTCCCTCTAAGGGATACCTTTCGAGCGTAAAGTACTTGTGCAATAAATACAATGTTTTATTCATTGCTGATGAGATACAAACGGGTCTTGGTAGAACAGGAAAAATATTGGCAACTGATTATGAAGATGCAAAACCAGATATATTGGTTTTAGGAAAAGCTTTGTCGGGTGGTATAATGCCAATTTCTGCTGTTCTTTGTAATAATGAAATAATGTTATGTCTCCAACCTGGTGAGCATGGATCAACATTTGGAGGAAATCCACTCTCTGCTAAAATCGCTAAAAAATCTCTAGAGGTAATTATTGATGAAAAACTAGCTAAAAACGCCTTTGAATTAGGTAAACTATTTAGAAGTAGTTTAAATGATTATATTTCAAAAAGTATCACTGTAAAATTAATAAGGGGAAAAGGATTGTTAAATGGTATGGTTATAAACGATAACAGCATGGAAAACCTGGCTTGGAAAATTTGTACTGATTTGATGAAAAATGGCGTTCTTGCTAAACCTACAAATAAAAATGTTATAAGGTTTGCGCCTCCACTAGTTATTAATAAAACTCAAATTGCAGAAGCTATCACAATTATAAAGTCAACTTTAGTTAAATTTGAAAATAAATAATAAAATGCCAATATATTTTGACAATGCCGCTACGTCTCCTCTCAGAAAAGAAGTAATAGATTCTATTAATAAGGTACTGTTAGAAACTTATGGTAACCCTTCTTCAAATCATTCTTTTGGAAGAAAAGCAAAAACATTAATTGAAAATTCACGAAAAATAATTTCATCTTTATTCAATGTGAGTTCACAAGAGATTATTTTTACATCTGGGGGAACGGAATCCGACAACATGCTATTAAGATCCGCAGTAGAGGATTTAAATGTCAAAACTATTATCAGCACTAAAATAGAACACCATGCAATATTACACGCATTAGATTATCTAGAAAAGAAGAATGTTTCTATAGTTTACCTTCCAGTTGATAAAAAAGGAGATTTCAAATACAACGATTTAGAGCAGGCTTTGTCATTTGATGATTCAAAAAAATTAGTTTCTCTGATGCATGTTAATAATGAAATTGGTAACATGATTGATTTAGAATATATATCTAAAATGTGTCAATCTAGAGAAGTCTTACTACATACTGATGCGGTACAAAGTGTAGGTCATTATAAAATTGATTTAAATAAGATAAAGGTCGACTTTTTATCAGCTGCAGCTCACAAATTTCATGGTCCCAAAGGTGTTGGTTTCTCGTTTGTAAGAAAAAATTCCGGTTTAAATCCTTTTATCTTTGGAGGTTCACAAGAAATGGGTCTTAGAGCTGGAACAGAATCTGTTCATAACATAGTCGGTATGTCTAAAGCACTCGAATTAGCATACAAAAATTTAGAAGAAGAAAGTAAATATATAAGAAGTTTAAAAACATATGCGATCTCAAAAATAAAAGAATTCTTTCCAGAGGCACATTTCAATGGAAATTGCGACAAAGATGATAAAAGTGCTTATAATCTAATTAATGTAAACCTGCCTATTAGTTCGGATAAAAAAGATCTCTTTGATTTTCAATTAGATTTAAAAGGAATAGCCTGTTCAAAGGGAAGTGCATGCCAATCTGGTAGCGCCAAAGGCTCTCATGTGTTAGACCTAGTTGTACCGAATGAACTCAAAAATAGACCATCTCTTCGTTTTTCTTTTTCTTCGTTCAACAGTAAAAGTGAAATTGATTTTCTTATTGAAACAATTCGAGAATTTATTTAATTTTTTCTGTATATAATTGCTTCAAATTCATTTTCATTACCCACCATATCTTCTACATGAAGGTTAAACTTGAGTTCAGCTTTATCAAAATTTAGATCATCAAATTCGAAAAATAAAAGTTTTCTTTTAGGCTCGTGTTCCATTAAAATCCACTTTCCATTTATACTGGCTGTATATTTTTTAATTCCAGAAAACTCATCATCTACTCTTATTTTTAATGTTGAGAGGTTAGTCACCCACTTCTTATTTTTAAAATTAACAGGTTTTATTGACGGAGGTATTGTGTCTTTAGTTAAAAAATATTTTCCTCCTGACATGGATTTTACAAAAATTAAGCTATCGTTTTTATTCCCAAAAACATATTGAATTTTATTTTTTTGACCCTTTTTACTAATATTTAATTTCCCAACGCATGTTTGCCTCAAATGAACAGAATCTAAATTTTTAGGTATTAAAAATTCTAAGTTGAGTCCATTTTTCGGCGCTTTTGTATACCTCTTTATACAAATAGTGTCTAATTTGTAATCAAAATTTAGCTTTGTAGGTTCATAAAATGCATTTTTGGGAATTTTAATTTTTAAGTTTTCATATTTTTTTTCATATTCTAAGTCAGGATGATAGAGTTTACTCTCAATATCACTTTCAGAAAAATCAAACCTGTTTTCAATTTTCGATCCCTTTATAATCATACTTACAATACTTTTATTTTTATTAATGTCTTTAAAAATTATTTTAATATTGTATAATGAATCTTCAACTACTTTAAAGAGCCCATAATTGTAATTATTTTCAAGAAAACTAAATTTTGAATTTATATTTTGATACAGTTTTTTGATTCTTATTTTATCAATATTGTAGGCTTTATAATCAATTAATAAATCAATTTTTTTTCCATCTTGAAAAGTTAAATCATCAAACTTATATGAAAAAACACTTTTCCCATTAATTATCAGATCTCTTTTATAAATTCCATTTCTGTTATAGCTCAAATTTTGCCTATCGTATCCGCTATAGCCAAATCCAAGAATCCCGTTGCTTTCAATTGTGTCATTAACACTATATAAGTTTTTATTTTTATTTAATTCTATTTTTATTTTTTTAAAAATTTTTTCTTTTAAAAATTTATAGATGAATATGTTTTGAATACTTGGAGGTATAGTGTCTGCAACATAATATCCATATTTTAAAGGATTAAGTGGTTTTTCCATTTTACTATCTCTTAACTCGAAATGTAAATGTGGACCACTAGATCCACCCGTGTTTCCAGAAATCCCGATGGTTTCGGATTTTTTTAGTTTAATTTCTCCTTCCTTAAAGAACTTTTCGATTTCATATCTTTTTTTTTCATATTGTAATCGTTTTATAATGTCCTGAATCTTTGGTGAAAACTTTTTCAGGTGAGCATATACTGACGTTGTACCATTATAGTGTCTTATGTAAACTGCTTTTCCATAACCTGAAGTAGAGACTTTTACCCTCATCAAGTCCCCATCATCTATTGCTCTTACTTTGAGACCTTCTTTCCCTTGTGTCTTTATATCAATACCTGTGTGGAAATGAGTTTTTCTGAATTCCCCAAAAGTTCCAGACAATAGAATTGGAATTTCAACAGGACTCGATTTCTCCTGGGAGAATAAGTTATTTAAAGAGATTAAGATTATTATAATTATTGTAACTAACAATCTCATAGTTTCTAATATATACCTAAAATTTAAATTATTAAATTATAAATAATGTTATTTTACATTTTTAATTAAATTATTAATCAAAAATCAACATATGATTTTTCAATTTTATTTGTTGCCCGAAATATATGTTTTTACAAAATCACTAGATTTTAATAAACACTCCCTGTTATTTTTTAATGAATCAAATTATAATATGTCAATTATTGAGAAAAAAAAGGCGATTAAGCTTAAAATAGATTTTACTTTTGAATCTAGATGTATAAAGCTGTTATCAAAAACAAAATTGACTGATGTTGGTATTTCATCAAAGATTACATCTGTCCTGGCATCAAATAATATTCCATGTAATATTATTTCTGGTTATGAAAATGATTACTTTTTTGTTCCTTTTAATGATGGCTTAAAAGCCTTTAAAGTTTTGAGTTCTTTATCTTGATAGAATTTGTTTTTGATTTCATAAAATGAAATTCGCTAACTTTATTGATGAGATTAATAAATAATTTATAAGTTGAAGGAACAGGTTACAGAAATTGAAAAAAACGTTATACTGCTTTTAAACAAATTAAAAGACAACTACCTATTAATTCAATCTTTGCAGTCAAAATTAAAAGAATTAGAATCCAGTAATTCAAATTTTATTGAAGAGATAAACCTGTTAAAACAAAAAAATAAAAGTTTATCCCTTGCAAATTCTTTATTAGGAAGTGATGAAAATAAAGGAGATACAAAGTATAAAATTAACTCATTAATAAAAGAAATCGACACATGTTTAAATCAATTAGAATCATCTTTTTAATTCATGGAAAATAAAATTAAAATAAAAGTTAATATAGCTGATAGAATTTATCCCTTAACAATTCGTCCTGAACAGGAGGAAGCAATTAGATTATCTGTAAAAAAAATTGATCAAATGATAAAGCAGCTTGAGCAAAGCTATGCAGTTAGAGATAAGCAAGATGTTTTAGCAATGTGTTCTTTGCAATATGCAACCAAGCTAATTCAAAAGGATAATTCTGAAGATGACAGAAATAAAGAAAATTTAAATAAAATATCAAATTTAAACGAACTGATTAAAGAACATATTGCTAATTTTTTGTAAATTTCGATTATTATCTGCGTTAGCTTATTTTTTTGATAAACTCAACGAAATTTTAATAAAGGGTAAGTCCGTTTGGTAAAAGCATGCTTTTTTAAAAAGATCCTTGATCCAAAGGTTAGCCCAAATCCTGTTTATATAGGAGTTTATACAAAACCTAAGTTGGCGCAGATTTTTTATATTAACACGCTGTAGCATAATCCTGAAATAACAGCCCCTAATATAGGACCAATTACAGGAATCCAGCTGTACGCCCAATCTGCGTTTTTTTCTTTTCTGGGCAAAAATTGATAAACAATTCTTGGACCTAAATCTCTTGCTGGATTTATAGCATAACCTGTAGTTCCTCCTAGCCCCATGCCTATAACCCAAACTAAAATTCCAACTGGTAACGACTCTAGTGATCCAATTCCAAAATTTAGAATTTCAATGTTTTCGAAAGTAATATTAGGACTTGCAATAAAGAAAATGCAGAATACCAAAATAAAAGTTCCAACAAACTCACTAAAAAAATTATTTTTAAAATTTCTAATAGCTGGACCCGTTGAAAATGTACTCAAAACAATTTTTTCATCTTTGGTTTGCCTGTAATGATCAATATAAACTAAATAAACAACCCAGGATCCAAACATAGCACCTGCAAGTTGAGAAATCATGTAGGGCAAAACCATTTTCCATGTAAATTTACCTGCTGTTGCGAGTCCTATTGTAACAGCAGGGTTTAAATGGGCACCGCTATACTTACCTGCAACGTAAGCACCAACAAAAACTGAAAACCCCCATGCGGATGTGATAAGAACCCAAGGAGATTGACCCTCAGCTTTTGTTTTCTTAAGATTCACATTTGCTACAATTCCACATCCAAGAAGAAGTAAAATTGCAGTACCAATAAATTCAGCAATTAGTGGATTGTTCATCATACTATATAATTTCTTGCTACTTTTTCAAAGTTAGCGCTTTCATTTTTAATCCAATCTATATTTTTTTTCATTTCTTTAGCCATAATTTCTAATACTTTGGGGGCAATCTTTAGACTCTCTCTAGCATCTAGAAATAAGGATCTTGTTCTTCTAGCCATAACATCTTCAAGGGTCATTGCCATTTCATTTCGAATTGACCATATTATCTGGTTTTTTGAAATAAAAAACTTTTCACTAATTGAGGAATTACCTTCACTACATAAGTTTTCAATTTTTTCTATATCTGTTCCATAAAAGTGTATTGGGTTTTCCCAATTGGATGAATAATCATAACCATGAATTGTGAGATTATGAGTAAAACACTCTCTTTCCTGAAGACCAGCTACTGATCGAGCGGTGTTTACTGTGTCTTCAGCCATCTTCCTATATGTGGTCCACTTTCCTCCAAGTATGCTAATAAGACCAGATGTACTTACCGTAACTTTATGATGTCTAGATATTTCTTTAGTAGCCTTTTCATTGTTTTCTGGTGCCGCTAACGGTCTTAGACCTGCGAAAACACTTTTTATATCTTTAAAAGTTGGTGCACTTTTCATATATGATCCAGCATTTTTTAAAATAAACTTTATTTCTTCATCAAGAGGTATGGGTTCTATATTACTTTTTTCAATTTGAGTATCCGTTGTTCCAACAATGACATAATTATTCCATGGAACTGCGAAAAGGACTCTACCGTCTGTTGTGTGTGGGACCATAATTGCATGATTACCGGCCAAAAAAGATTTGTCTAATACAATGTGGACACCTTGACTAGGAACAATCGTTTTTTTTCTTTTTTTGATGTCTAAATTGGTTATAGAATCAGAAAATACCCCAGTTGCATTTATAACTCCTTTGGACATTATTTTGTAGCTTTTATTTTCAATGGAATCTCTCGCAAAGACTCCAGCAATCATTTCATTATCTTTTATTAAATCTTCGACTCCTAAATAATTTATCAAAGTTGCCCCATGATTTTCTGCAGTTTGTGCTAAACTAATAGCCATTCTGGCGTCATCAAATTGACCGTCATGATAAATTACACCTCCTTTTAAACCATTTTTTTTAACATTTGGAATTAATTTGATTATCTCGTCTCTACTTAGTAAAGTGGAAGGACCCAAACCAAGTTTTCCAGACATCATATCATAGATTTTTAGGCCAATTCCATAAAAAGGACTATTCCACCAATCATAAGAGGGAATAACAAAACTTAAATCTCTTACTAGGTGAGGTGCATTTTTTCTCATAATTCCTCTTTCTCTCAATGCTTCTATAACAAGGGATATATCTCCATTCTGAAGATATCTTACACCACCGTGAACAAGTTTTGTGCTTCTTGATGAGGTACCCTTAGAGAAATCATATTTTTCAATTAGTAATGTTTTGTATCCTCTACTAGCAGAGTCAACAGCGATCCCCAACCCCGATGCACCTCCTCCAATAATTACTAAATCCCAGATTTTCTTTTTAGATATTTTCTTAAGACTTTTTATTCTATTCATTTATCATCCTAATTCTTTTGTTCCACTGGTCTATTATTTTTTGTGTTTTTATTGAGCTTGAATCAGGGAAAAAAGTAACATCTTTTTCCCAGAAACCTCTTATTTCTTCAATATTATTCCAAAAACCAACGGATAAACCTGCAAAAAAAGCTGCTCCTAACGCAGTTGACTCTGGAGATTTAGATCTTATAACATTCTTATTAAGTAAATCTGCTTGTAGTTGCATTAAAAGATTGTTTTTAGAAGCACCGCCGTCAACTTTTAATTCTTTAAATTTAAAACCTGCATCTTTTTGCATTTCTAGAATAATTTCTCTTGATCTCAAGGCTATTGCCTCTAATGCTGCTCTTGCGATGTGAGATTTATTCGAGTCTCTAGTAAGACCAAAAATTGTTCCAGTTGCATTTGGGTTCCAATATGGTGCACCTAATCCGGATAAAGCGGGAAGAAATGTTATTCCACCATTATCATCTACTTGTTTAGCTAAATTCTCAATTTCAGAAGCATCCTTAATTATGCTTAATTTATCTCTAAGCCATTGAATTAAAGCACCAGCAATAAAGATACTTCCTTCTAGAGCGTAAGTCACCTCATTGTTTAACTTCCAAGCTACAGTTGATAACATCCTATTCTTAGATTTAATAATTTTTTTTCCAGTATTCATAATACAAAAACATCCAGTTCCATATGTATTTTTTACATCTCCTTCATTTATGCACATTTGTCCAAAAAGTGCTGATTGTTGATCACCAGCAATTCCACTAATCGGAATTTTTTTTCCAAATAGGGATAAATCTGTATGGCCAATAATCTCTGAGGAACTTACAACTTTTGGAAGTAGTGCCGTAGGTATATTTAAAATACCTAAAAGTTCCTCATCCCATTGTAAAGTGTTTATGTTAAAAAGAAGGGTTCTGCTAGCATTTGTTACATCGGTAACATGAACTTTCCCTTTTGTTAATTTCCATATTAGCCAGGTATCTATAGTTCCAAAAGCAAGTTTTCCTTGATCTGCAAGTTCTCTCGCATCTTCAACATTATCTAATATCCATTTAACTTTTGTTCCGGAAAAGTAAGCATCTAAAACAAGTCCTGTTTTTTCCAGAAAAGTAGCCGTTTGGTTACTCAGACTTTCACATATTTGGGCCGTTCTTCTATCTTGCCAGACTATTGCATTATAGATTGGTTTTCCACTTTCCCTGTTCCATATCACAGTTGTTTCCCTTTGATTTGTGATTCCAATTGATTTAATTTTTTCTAAATCTATCTTATCACTTTTTAAAACTTCATTTATTGCTTTTAGTTGGGTCTCCCATATTTCGTTTGGATCATGCTCAACCCAACTTTTTTTTGGGAAAATTTGCGTAAACTCAAATTGTGAAATTGCTAATTGCTC